>Ga0181559_10005530_pt1 | contig 12049 bp, 9 predicted proteins | sample 011ome_21_FD_133752 | JGI IMG/M metagenome (GOLD analysis project Ga0181559, IMG submission 133752) | Coastal salt marsh microbial communities from the Groves Creek Marsh, Skidaway Island, Georgia - 011508AT metaG (megahit assembly) | ecosystem: Environmental > Aquatic > Marine > Intertidal zone...
CGGTTTCGTCGGAACCGACGGTTCCGGTCACGAACGCCGGTCACGAACTCGCGGTTCGTTCCGCGAGCGAAACCGCCGAGTCCGAGCGCGTCGCGGCCATCCCGATGATGCGCCTGGAGGATCTGCCGACGGCGACGCCGCCCGTGAACCGCGTTTTGGATTTGGAGGCGCCGCGAGACGCGCTTCCGGAGGGAGAAGACGAAGGCGGCGACGGCGAGCGTCTCGGCGGCGACGGCGAGCTGCCGCGACCGGAGACGTCGCTGGAGGCGATCGAGGCGGAACTCGCCGAGTTGCGGAGGCTGGAGTTTGAGGCGACGGGCGCGGTCCCGCGCGAGTTCGAGACGCCGGCGGCGCCGCCGTCTCCGTCGCCCGCGGCGTCGCTCGACTCGGCGCGGAGCGCGGCGACGCGGTCGACCGGGGACGTTCGCGAACCTTCCCGGGACCTCTCCGTTTCGGGTGAGACGAAGAAAAAACCCAAACCCTTCCCGGTGGTCGATCTGCGGCCCAAGCCTCGCGCGAAGCCGCGCGAGCCGTGGGGTCCCCCCCCCGCGCCCCCGAAGACCAAGTGGAAGCGGAACAGCCTGGACCGCGACGCGGTGGCGGCGCTGAAGAAGGAGACCATCAAGGCGAGGGAGGAGGAGGAAAAGGCGCGCGCCGAGTCGATGAATGTGACTGTGACGCGACAAGACGCCTTCGCGCCGGATCGCGACGCGAAGGCGCCGGCGCGCGGCGGGAAGCAGCTCTGGGCGCTGGACAGCGTCAAGGCGCTCGCGCCGGCGACCGAGAAGGCGAAGAAGCGGAGCTCCGTGTTCAAGAGCGCGTACAAGTCGCTCAAACGCGCGGCCGGGATTCCATCCAAGAAGGACAAAGCCGCGGCGAAGGCGAAACGGAAGGAACGAGAACGAGAACGAGCCGCCGCGGGACCGTGATGACTGAGGCGTGGTGCGCGGAGCGCGTCCACGGCGCGCGGCGCGAAAGACGCGTTCGCGATGAAATATGTACAAGTTACAACACAACACGTTTGTTGCGGACGCGCGGTTCGTTCGTTCGTTCGTCGTTCGTCGCTCACTTGCCGGGCGCGTGCGCCACCGGGGCGGAGTACGTCGAGGGGGTTGCGGGCTGGCCGTACACGGGCTGCGGGGGCTGCTGCACGTACTGGGGCTGCTGCCCGTACTGGGGCTGCTGCCCGTACATCGCCATCTGCGCGGGGGGCTGCATGGCCATCTGGGGCGCGCCGCCCTGGATGGCGTAGAACTCCTGTTTCCGGTCGCACGGGCAGCAGCACACGAAGGGGAAGATGAAGAGCGCGATCAGGCACGTGATGGGGCCGCAGTACTGCTCGTTCACGAGGTAGCCGGGCTGGCCGTTGACCTGAGAAGGAGGAGGGAGGAGGAGGCGACGTCAGCGACGACGCGGATTCCGCGCGTATCACGCGCGGCGAAACTCGTGGAAAACGCGTCCGTCGCCGACACGGGCGCGACGGTCTCGGACGCGCGGGAACGGCGGGACACGCACCACGACGTACTGCGCCCCGGGTGGCAGGGAGACCGCCACTTGCTGCATCTGTTGTCCGGGTTGCATCATGGCAGGTGCGGAGGGCGAGTGGCGTGATCCTCTCGACGTCAGCGCGAATATCAACACCCGGACCGATTCTCAAATTTTGTCCACACGCGGCGACTCAGGCGACCGACTCCCGCTGCGAGACGCGCGATGAGCTGGCACGTGCCGGCTTTTTAGCACAGCCGACCTTGGAATAATTCGTGCGTTTTTTTTCCGTCGCCGAGAGACACGCGAGACGGCGTCTCCGCCGCGCGCGAGAATACATAGCCGATCTGCATAAGAATACATCTTCATAAGAATTCCTCGACACATGCCACACGTCGCACTCGCCGCTACTGCACGGTCCACTGCGCGAAGTGCTCGCGGTCGTCCGGGTGCTCCTCCGGGCGCGCCTCCGCGCCCGCCGCGACCACGTCGTAGTTGGCGTAGACGTTGAGCTGCCGCTTGGCCCCCGGGTCGCTCCCGGGTTCGAGCTCGATGTTCGCCACCAGCGCGTCGCCCTCGCGCATGGCGCGCGGCGCGTCGAACATCAGCACAGTCTGGTACCAGTGCGTCTTCTGCGCCGAGGGCGACGTGCTGAGGAACGCGCGCCCGTAGAAGTCGACGTCGAACCACAGGCACAGGCCGTGCGCCACGCAGTCCCTGCTCGCCACGAGTCTCACGTCGCCCGCCATCGGTCGGTACAGGTCACGCAGGGGCACTTTCGCGCAGTCCACTCTGACTACCAGCGCGCCCTCTTGGTCGGAGACGATGCAAGACGCGTCCACGGTGGCCACCGGCGGGTCCGAGCTCCAGTCGCGCTTCGTCTGCGCGGCGAGCGACGAGAAGTCGAAGCCGTACACGTCGTCCCAAAACGCCACGCCGTCGTCGTACCTCTTTTCGTCCGACAGAAGCGCGACGCGCACGTCCGCGACGTTGGGCAGGACGAGCCCATCGGGGCGCATGAATTTGTCGCGCGCGTGCACTACGGAGGGCAACATGCTTTCGAAGAACAGCGCGTAGCCCATCCACTCGGAGACGACGCAATCCACCGGCTCCGGGATGTCTTCCTTCGTGACCTCCTCCATCCGCGCGGTGATCACCTCGATGACGTCCTCGAAGCCGTTCTCCTTGACGAGCCGCTTGGTGTGCCGCGTGATCCCGGACGCGTCCACGGCGTACACCTTTTTAGCGCCGGCTCGAGCGGCGAACATGCTCAGAATACCGGTGCCGCATCCGACGTCAAGCACCACTTTGCCTTTCAATTCGTCAGCGTGACCCTCCAGAGCCTTCAAGTACGCGCCGGTGCGCGCGGCGTCGCCGATCATCTCGCGATGGATGCCGATGTGCGAGTACGAATCGAAGTACGTCCCGTCCGCGTTCGCGTCGCTGCGCGCGTCGTTGATAGCGTTCAGCTCCTCCTCGGACAACTCCCCGTCCACGTCCCACCCGCCGTCCTCGTCCGAGTCAAAGTCGTCCGAGTCCTCGTAGTCGTAGTCGTCGGAGTCGATGAGCTCAGCGCCCGACGCGCCATCGCGACCCGACGCGGCGGCGGCGGCGGAGCGCCGAAATCGCAGGACCTCAGGGTGCGCCGCGCGAGCGCCGAGGACCGCCGCGCGACGGGGCGCGGGCGCAAGGGAAACGCGGCGGGACGGGGCTGAGGCGCCGCGCGACGCGGCGGCCCGAGAGGCGAGCGCACCGGTGTGGGCTGCCTGGGACGCCATGAGCGCGCAGGTTAAAGTGAAAACGCGTTGCGCGCTTGGGCGGTTCAGGTTTCATAGGAAATTCTCGTCGGTGCCGACAAAGCATCGCTGTTTTCGGTGCGGTCCTCCGCCCAGAGCTCGGGGGCGCACGTTCGGGTTTCCGGACGCGCCCGCCCCCTCCATGGGCATACGCGCGCGCCGCCTGCGGCGACGCAAGGCCGGCGGGCTACACGGCGCTCCGGGCTTCGAGGGCGCGTTCGAGGACGACGAGGATTTCGTGTCGTGCAAACCGACGAGCAGTCGGTACGCCGAGCACCGCGCGTTCGTGGAACGAGAGAGCGCGCGACGGAGACGCAAGGGCGCGGCGATGGACTGGCTGATCGTCCTCGTCGGGTTCCTGATCTCCGCGCTCGCGACGGGCGTCGCGTTCGTCGTGCACCTGGTGTTCCCGGTGAAGGAGACCCCCGGGAGACCCCGAAACGAGGAGGGTCGGGGGGACGATTCGGGCGGGAGCGGGACCTCTCGGCGGTCCGACGATTTGGATGATTCGGAAAATCTCATCGACGACGAGACCCGCGCCGCGTTCGCGGCGTTGCACCTGGACCCGGCCGCGGCCGACGTGACCGTGGAGGACGTCGCGGCCGCGTACCGGCGTCTGGCCAGGAAGCACCACCCGGACAAAAACGGCGGCTCGGAGGTTTCGTCGGCGGCGATGCAGCGCGTGAACGCCGCGCGGCACGTGTGCGTCGCGGAGGTGAAACGAAGGCGACGAACGAACGACGCGTCGAGACGAACGACGCGCGCGTACGGGTCGGAAGATACGAACGGTGGTGGGTGGAGTCACCCGTCGTTTTCGCGCGGAGACGAATCGGGGGGGTCACGCGACGAAGACGTACGCACTGGGGAGGAGAAGGAGGAGAAGGAGGAGGAAGACGCGCGCGACGTCTCGCGGGGAAAAAAAAAAACGCGCGAGGCGGCGGACGGAGCTTTCGAAGAGGCGCGGCGTCTCGAGCGGCTTCGCGCGCGTCGGGCATTCATAGAGCGGTTCTTGGAGATCTCGACGCGCCGCGACCGACGCGCGCGGAGCCGGGGGAGAGCGACGTTCGGCGCGGCGGTCGCTTTCGTCGTCGCGGCGGTTCTCGCGGTGCATTTTTACAGCCGCCGCGCCGACGCGACATCGGTCGCCGCCGAGTGGCTCGCGACGGGAATCGTCGTCGCGCTCGGCGCGCTCGCGGCGGCGACGCACTAGCGTTCTAGTGGCTTTCATCAGAAGCGGAGTACATAGCTACCCCCGCGATCGAAGGAGCACGCGCAGTAGGCAGCGTACGCGCCGTCAGAAGACGCGTCTTCTACGCGTCGCTCGCGGACCGCGATCGCCGTAGCGTCGTACGTACCTAAACGTACCCGCGAGAGCAACCGCGCCTCACCTGAGATCCACCTCGGACTCGAGGTGCCCTCCTCCGCCGCCTCCGCCGCCGCCTCCGCGCAGCGAGAACCCGTGCTCGACGCCGCGCGCGAGCATGCCCTGCCTGTTCCCCACGTCCTCCCCGAACCCCGCGCCCGCCTTCGTGCGCTCCGCGGCGGCGGACATCCCGCACTTGTCCCAGTCCTCGCAGCGGCACCGCGGACACGGCGTCGGCGGGAACGGTTTCCCGAGCGTCGCGACTCGGAACGGACACGCGCCGCACTTGAAGAAGCGCTTCTTGGTCTCGTGCGGCCGCGCGCGGTGCCCGGCGCGCGCGCACGAGTCCCTCGCACGAGTCCCTCGCTCGAATAAGGCGCCGCACTCGCACATCGAGCACTTCACGAGCAGGACGTGCGTCTCCGCCACCTGCGTGTGCAGCCGGTCCCGCTCCTCCAGGTGGCTCAAACGCGCCAGCAGCCGGTCGCGCTCCAGCGCCTCCGCCGACGCCGCGTACCGCGACGCGCCGAGGGACTCGTGCGCCGCCGCGACGTCGCCGAACGCCGCGCCGAGCGCCGTGGGGACGGGGGGGCACGGGGTCGGCGCCGGGGCGCGTCCCCGCGTCCCCGGGACAGGCCACGGCTTGGACGCGGAGTTGGGCGGCTGGGACGCCGCGGGCGCCAAGCCGGGGAGCGGCGGCGGCGCCACGCGCTTGGCGGCGGCCGCCGGGTCGACGCGGATCGCCTTGGTGGCCCGCCGGAACGCGTTGGGGTCGTGCGGCTTCATCGCCTTCGCGACCGCGCGCGCGCGCTCCACCGCGCTCAGCGCGTCCAGGTCGGCGTCGAAGTCGTCGTCCTCCTCCATCGCGACGAACGCGCCCGTCGGAGGTTTCGGCGTCGCGGCGTTCGTCATCCTCTCGCGCGCGTTTTCCTTCTCGTCATCCTTGAATCCGCCGCCGAACCCGCTGTCCGCGGTGACGCGCGCCGGTGGCGCTTCCGGGTTCGTCACCCTGTGCCTTTTGTTCGCCAGCACCTGCGTCCGCGAAAGGAGCGTCTGTTTCGGGTCGGACCCGAACCGGAACCCGCCGGCGCCGCGCGGAACCGGAACGGACGGAGACGGACCCGCCAGCGCGGCGGCGGCGGCGCGGCCCGTGCGGTCGTCGCCGTCCCGGTCGCGGACGCGCCCCCCCAGCCCCGGATGCGCGCGCTTCCCCCCGACCGCGCCGCCGGTCACGAGCGCGGCGCCTCGGCCGGTCATGCTGCCCTGCTGGCTCTTCGCGGCGATTCGACGCACCTGGTCCGCGCTGTACGCGCGCGGCGCGGGCTCGATCTGCGTTCGAACGCCGCGCGCCGCGGCGTTCGGCGGTAACGCGCTCGGCGGGACGTTCATGCGCCCCCCCCGCCCGCGCGCGCCCACGACGGTCTTCCCGTTTTGCACGAACTTCGCCGCGCGCCCCGGCCCGAGCGCCATGCGCTCGGTGGCGAGCGACTTGAGCGCGGCGCCGGCGTGAAACGCGCAGTAGTGACTGACGGCGGCGTTCACGTGCATGGTGCAGTCGTTCCCGTCCCTGCGCGTGCCCTTGCACCGGCCGAACACGGGCGACGCCCCGAGCTTGCACAGCTGGTGCGGCTCGTTGCACGCCGCGGTGGGCCGCCCCGCGGGCCCCGCCTTCGTGTCCTCGCGCAGCTCGCCGTCCACGACGGCCCAGACCGTCCCGGGGTCCTCCCTGTGCCAGTCGAGGTGCGCCTGCCCGAAAAGGAACACCGTGAAGACGTAGTCCGTGGGGGACATGTCAGAGAGTTTCCAGATGCTGTACGACGCGCCCGTGCTCCCCTGCTTCATGGTCTTGTCCACCAGCACGCCCGCGGTGGCCCAGCGGCCGCCCATGTCGAGCTTGACGTCGGGGATGCGCGCGAACCGCAGGTCCGCGAACTTGTCCTCCAGCACCGCGGACGCGACCAGCCGATTCTTGATGCGCAGGCCCGAAAACTTCTCGGTCGTCTCCACGCGCTGCTGCTGCCTCCGAAGCTCCTCGCGCGCCTTCGTCTCGCGCGCGCGCTCGCTCGCGACCGTACTGAACGCGTGGCTCATCGCGAGAGGTGACGACGCCCCGCGTCCGCCCGACGCGCGCGTGGGTGTGGCGTCGGTGGCGCTCGTCTGCTGCTGAATTTCAAACAAACATCGTTGTTTTCAGATCTCGGCTCTCGGACAGTCGGACTCGGTCCTCGAGTCCGCGTCAGCCCCATTCGTGGACGCGCGGGCGCCCCCGGGAAGACCCGAAGGCGGGTCTTCGCGTCTCGAGCCAGAAGCCATGAGCGCCGCGAGCCTCCTGTGCTGCCTGACCGGCTCCGGGCCGTCGGCGCGAAGGCCGGACACCCGCGGCGCCGCGGCGGACGCTTCGCTTCAGGCGACGCGGCACGTGCCCTGCAGGGATATCATCGTGCACCCCAAGTTTGTCAAGACGCTCGCGCTCCCTCCCCTGGAGTTCTGCCCCATGGACTGGCTCCCCGACGAGGTCGTCACCAACGTCCTCGTGCACATGGTGCGTGGTCTCGCGACGACGACGCGAGCTTCGTCGACGCGACGCGACGGCGCGGGAGCCCGACCGTCGTGACGACGTTGACAAAAAACCTCTTTTCCCGATTTCTCGCACTGACGACCCGTGTCCGCATCATTTTTTTACACCTACAAAGACGGGCGTCGACGCCGCGCGTTTCGCCGCGACGAGCCGGCGCGCGCGCCGGCTCGTGGCGGACGACTCGCTGTGGCGCGAGCTGTTCCGCCGCCGGTTCAGGTTCGAGGTCCCGCCGGACTGCGCGCCGCCTTCGGACGCGGGCGGGTGGCGTGGCGTGTACCGGCACCACCAGACGACGTTGGACCGAATCGTGCGGGGCGAAGCGGCGGATGCGGCGGCGCGACTCGGCGGCGGCGGCGACGCGTTTTGGCGCTCGGGGCGCGTCGGGGCGGTGCACGTGTTCCACGGCGGCGCGTTACTCGTCAGCTCGTGAGCATTTTCAAAAAAAACCGAATGAAGGTATTTCCGAGAGGTGTGTAGAGTATTTGTAACATGGACTACTTGTACAGTGTACAGTACGCGACGGCGGAACGTGTTCCCGTCGTCTCCCGATGAAGAAAAAAAAAACTCGGACAACGCGGCCCGTCTCCTACTCCAACTCGGCTTCGTCCTCCCCCGGGTCGTCGAGTTCGTCGTCCTCGGACGCCATGGTGTCGTCGTGGTCGTGGATCATGTCATTCGTGAGGGAGCCGCGGACCGTTTTCTGGCCGATGGGCTGGACGTCCGCCAGGGCCGTGCGGATGCGCGCGCGCTGAGAAGGGAGGGGAGGTCAGGGGGGACGATGCGCGTTTCGCGGGCGGAACGGCCGGGACGTGTCGACTCGGGGCGTACCTGCCGCTCGAGCTCGTTCTCCAGGCGCGCCAGCGCGGTGGCCTGGTCCGGCGCCACGAACGCGCCGCCGAGACCCCGCGGGCGCACCGCGGGGCACGTCAGCGGGAACGCCACCGGCGCGAGCGGCAACATGGTCGCGCGCGGTCGGTCTGGGAGACCCGAAAAACGGCACGCGTGGGGCGTGGCTCACGGAAATCTTGATTCCAATGAGCGTCACAAGTGCGAGTCTCGTGAAACTTTGTGCCGCAACCCGCAAGTGGTGGTTTCATTTCGTCGCCCGTCACAAGCACCCGCGCGTCGCCGCGATGGCGTACCAGCAGATGCGCGATGCGGGCGCGCAGTACCGGAAAGGCGGCGACCCTTTCGCGCGACCCGCGTTCGACTCGTACGAGACGCAGTACGACCCGGGGTACGATACCCTCGGGTACCAGCAAGGCGGATTGAGACCTCCTCAGAGCCAACAAGTACGTCGTAGTCGAGAGTTCTCGTCTCTCGCGAGAGTCGGTCCTGACGCGCGGCCGTCACGAACCGCGTTCGACGTCGTTCACGAGCGCGACCACCGAGACCATCCACCGAGACGAGGCGACCGCCGCCCCGTGACATCACGGTCTCCGTCACTGACCACGGCGCTCTCTCGGACGACGATGACACCGAAAAAACACTCTCCTCGCAGATGCTCAACGATCCCACCGCCGGGCTCGGGTTCCTCCAGGACATCGACGGTCTGTTCATCCAGGAGCGCGTCGAGTTTTTGGAAGCCTTCACCGGGTGCGACACGAAGAACGTGTACCACATCACGCCCATCCAGAGAGGCGCGCTTCCCGACCCCACCGGCCAGATGCCGCCCGAGTGGATCGAGCGGTTCACGCGCCAAGCCAACTTTTACCCGCTGCTCAAAGCCAAGGAGGAGAGCCAGTGCGCCGAGCGCGTCTGCTGCCCGCTTTTCCGGTCGTTCGAGATGGACTTCAAGGATGGCGCGGGCGCGGTGTTCTTCTCCCTGCGGCGCCCGTACAGGTGCACGATGCACACGCCGTGCTTCATGTGCGCGCCGCAGGAGCTGGCGCTGCTCGACGCGCACGGCGCCGCCGCCGCCGCCGCCCGCGAGGAGTTCAGAGCCGGGTGGTGCTGCGCGCGCTCGTTCGTGGCGGCGGGGGGGGGCGATTCTGCGAAATACGAGAGCGAGGACTACTACCGCGTGCGCACGTCGGAGTGCGGGACGAGCTCGGGGAACAACTGCTGCGCGCCTTCGTGTTTCAACGCGTCGTACGACGTGGACGTGTTCGACGCCGGCGAGCGAAGCGTCGTGGCGCGCGCGGCGAACGTGTGGCCGGGGTGCAACTGCGCGGGCGCGACGGACCGCTCGAACATCATCCTGCGGTTTCCTAGGGACGCGGACCCGAAACGACGCGCGGCGCTCGTCGCGGCGACCATGCTGGTGGAGTTCGCGCACTTCGAGTGGCGCAAGGGGGACAACGAGGGGGGGGGGCTCATGCTGATCTGACGTCGATCGCGATCGTTTTGTTTTCATCGCGGTACATAACGAGAGGAACAGTAGTCTAGTACGATAGCCGTTACGGTTGAAATCACGCGCGCGCGCGCGCGCTCGACGGTGTGACCATGCGTCTACGCTATCCTATATAAGGGGGTGACCTATGCCTCGCACTTCTCACACTCTCAGGTGGTTGGGTACGGCGTTCGATCCTCCAATCTCCGCGGGCGCACCCGCGGCGCCGCGCTCGGAAGCCGCCAGCAGCGCGTTGAGCGCGTAGATTTCCCGTCGCCGGCGTTCCTTGGCGTGCGAAGCCGCCTCGCGAGACGCGCGGCCCCGGTTCTGCTTCTCCGCCTCCGCCGCGCGCCGCGCCGCGCGGCTCGCCACCTCCTGCTCCCGCGCCCTCTGCACGCGCCGCGCCGCCTCGCTCGCCGCGGCATCGCGGGCTCGGCGCGTCTCCTCCAGAATCGCCGACGCCGCGGCGGCCAGCGAAGGCACATCAGCCGGCGAACTCGCGCCGAACTGCGCTTCCCTCGACTTGCGCACGCGCGCCGCCGCCGCCGCAGCCGCCGCGTTCGCGCGCGCCTCCCGCGCCGCCGCGTCCGCCTGCGCGTCGGGGTGCGGGGAAGCTGCGGCGTTCGCGGCCGCGGCCGCGACGCGGACGCGCGCAGCGGCGGCGGTCGCCGCGAGCGCCGCCGCCGGCGATACGCTCCCGGGACTCTTCTCGGGCGCGTCGTCCGATTTCGTCGGCGACTTCATCCCCGGGGACATCAGCGGGGACTTCGGCGACCGAGGCGGCGAGAACACGCCGGTACTCGTCGTGCTTCGCCGCCGCGCCGGTTTCGTCGCGGGCTCGGTCGACGCCGTGTCCTTCCCGCCGGACGCGGTGGCATCCTTCGCGTCAACCTTCGTCCCCTGCTTCTTGGGGGACGTCAGGGGCGTCGTCGCACCGGACCCGACGGCTCTTCCCGTGCCGTCGGGCGTGCTCGAGCCGGGCGAGTAGTCCAGCAGCCGCCGCGCGCGCGCGGCCGCGGAAGAGGACTCGCGCGCGGACGCCAGAGCCTCCTTCCGCGCAGCCTCGGCCTTCGCGCCTCCGTCCCCACCCCCGAACGCGCGCCTCGCGTTCGTCACCCTCTTCCCCCTTTCCACGAATGCTTTCGCGCTCACCGGTCGCGCCAACACCGCGGACGTCCCGACGACGCCCATCAGGCCCAGTTCCGCGACCGCGCTCGGCGGCTGCGTCGCCGCGGTCATCGCGACAAGCACCCGCCGCGAGTGCCACGGGACGCGCGCCGCGCGCCTCGTGTTCTTGTCTCGGAAGTTCCGCTTTTGGAAGGAATTCATCATCACAACAACGTCGTCGGACGAGGGAATATTATGATAATGATCATCTCTCGACACGGGCGCTCATCTTCTCCGCGCGCGGCGCCCCCGGTCGACGCCAGGATGGTGTCGACTGGGTCCCTGCTCAGGCTGTCCGCGAGCGCGGCGGTGATGAACGCGATCGTCCCCTTGTCCCTCATGGTTCAGCTCGCCCTGCTCGGCCGCAGGGCGACCGCCCTACAGGCATCTTTCGGCTCGGTCGTCACCGCCACTTCGTTCGGGAGCGTCGTGTTTAACTTTCTCGTGGACGGGGTGACCGCGAAGGTGGGTAAGAGCGTGGGCTCCAGGAGGTACCGCGAGGCCGCCGGCCAGGTCAGGATGGCGTTCCTCGCCGCGCTGGTGTGCGGCGGCGTCGCCGCGGCGACGCTCCTCTCTCTGCGGGACCCCCTGTTTTCGCTGTTCCGCGCCACGCCCGAGGTGGCCAGGCACGCCCGCCCGTACTTCTTCGTGCGCGCCGCGGCGGCGCCCGCGCAGTGCGCGGCGAACGCCGCGAGCGGGTGCCTGGGCGGGTACGGGCGCGTGCACGCCGCCACGGCGCTGAGCGTGTGCCGCGCGCTCGCGGAGGCGGCGGCGGTGGCGGCGGCGGTGGCGCTCGCGGAAACGGACGCGAGCTGCTTTGCGTGGATCGGGTTCGCGTACGCGGCGTGCGCTCTGGCCAACGCCGCCGCCGGGGCGGCGCTGGTGGCGACGCTGCCGCCCGAGGGCTCGGACGCCAGGCTTCCCGTGATGGCTTCTTTCTCTTTCTCTCGGGCCCCGAGTTCAGTCTCCTCCGCCGCGGGCGAGTCCGCGGAGGAGACTGAACTCGAGCTCGACGCCTACGCCTCGGGCGCGTCGTTCGCGGCGGACGGCGCGTCTATGTTCGCGCGGTCGTTCCTCCTGCAGGGCACGTTTTTCGGCGCGATGGTGGTGGCGAGCCGCGAGCTCGGGCCCGCGGGCCTCGCCGCGCACAACGTGGTGTGCCAGCTCTGGATGCTCTCGTCCTACGTCGTGGACGGCTTCGCCACCGCGGGCAACGTGTGCGGCGCGCGCCTCGTCGGCGAGGCGGCGGGGAAACGAATAAAAAAACGCGCGCGCCGCGCGAACGCGAACGCGAACGAGAACGAGAGATTCGACGAGCGATCCGACGA
>Ga0181559_10005535_pt1 | contig 12047 bp, 13 predicted proteins | sample 011ome_21_FD_133752 | JGI IMG/M metagenome (GOLD analysis project Ga0181559, IMG submission 133752) | Coastal salt marsh microbial communities from the Groves Creek Marsh, Skidaway Island, Georgia - 011508AT metaG (megahit assembly) | ecosystem: Environmental > Aquatic > Marine > Intertidal...
GCTGTCTGCATCTTTCATCATGCCTTGGAGGTTGACTTCATGGTAGAGTTGGTAGGCATTCACTCTGCCCTTAAAGTATTTGGACAGTCGGGTGGCAAATTCAGCGTAATGCCCGGACTTGGGACGCCAGGGGCCTCCCTTTCCGGAAACCGAAGCCCAGGCGGGAGTGTGCCACATGACGAACTCCACCTTCACTCCCCGTTCCACGCAAAGGTCTACGGCATGCTCAATTGCCCGTAAGGAACCCGACATATGGTTTACATAGTCGGTGCTCTTTTCGGTTGGTTCAATCGAGTGCCAGCTTACCCAGAATTGGGCATAACTGCTATGCTCGGAAATAAGGGGGCGGTTGGCATCATATAATTCGCAACCGGGCAGACCGAAGGGCTGCCACCTCACACCAATGTGCATGTGGTCGGTGGTCCAGGCGTAAGGAGTTTGTACATCCGAGTTTCTTGAGGAGGACTGATCGGCGTTTAAGCAACCTGAACTTAAGCAGCAAAAAACCGCCACTATAGAACTTATTGAAAAAGCAAAGAATGAATGGTGCATCGAATAAATGATAGGTGGGTTAAAAAAAATTAAATGCTGAACAGCGAAGTAATAGATAAGGAACCGGAAATTAGGATAAACTGGTAAGGATAATCGTATTCACTAACGCAACATGCCGGCGGCTAGGGTTTCGTTGGTAAACGGATCCACCAGGATAAAGCTTCCCGTATTGCGGTTTCTGCGATAGGAATCCCAAAAAACTGGCTGGGAAGCCCGGAGTGCAACCCGGCCAATATCATTCATTCCAAGTTCTTTTAGTTCCTCATTTTTGCGGAGGGAATTGACATCAATTTTGTATCTCACATCGCTGACAATGACCTGGGCTTCTTTGCTGGTATGGCGCAAAATCAATTTATTGCCCGGCGTCAGTTTTTTGCTGCCAGAGAACCAGCAAACCCGGGCATCAAGGTCCTGGGAACTGTTTGGCTGATTGTTTGGTTTGACCAACATATCACCCCGGCTGACATCGATTTCATCTTCCAGCAGGATGGTCACGGACTGGGGATGAAAAGCTTCATCAATTTCCTTGTCTGCAAGCATGATTTGCTTGATCCGCGAAGTAAACCCGGAGGGAAGGACAATTACCTCGTCTCCAGTTTTAAAAACTCCCCCGGCCACCCGACCGGCAAATCCGCGAAAATCATGATGATCATCAGAATGGGGACGAATGACCCACTGTACGGGGAAACGGGCATCTACATGATTAAAGTCTGAACCGACATAGACATTCTCCAGATGGTAAAGCAAGGGCGGCCCTTTGTACCAAGTCATGTTTTCGGAGCGGTCGACCACATTGTCACCCTTGAGGGCGGAAATGGGAATGAAGGTGATATCGGTCACATTTTCCAGGCGACTGGCAAAATCAGTAAATTGCTCAAGCACCTTGATGTAGGCGGACTCCTCATAGCCTACCAGGTCCATTTTATTGATGCAGACCGCAACATGTTTTATGCCTAGCAGATCCGCAATGAAACTGTGCCGGCGTGTCTGCTCAACGACTCCATTGCGGGCATCGACTAAGATGAGGGCGAGGTTGGCAGTGGAAGCACCCGTGACCATATTTCGGGTGTACTGAATGTGGCCGGGTGTATCGGCAATAATGAATTTTCTTTTGGGGGTGGCAAAATACCGGTAGGCCACATCTATAGTAATGCCCTGCTCTCTTTCGGCACGCAGACCATCGGTGAGAAGGGCGAGGTTTACATGTTCGTCTCCCCGTTTTTTACTGCTCTGTTCGATTGCTTCCAGTTGGTCCTCAAAAATGGCTTTGGTGTCGTGGAACAGGCGTCCAATGAGGGTGCTTTTACCATCATCCACACTTCCTGCCGTGGTGAAGCGCAAAAGGTCCATGTTCAAATAATTCTTATCTTCGCTCATCAAATGTAAAGGTTTGGGATTAGAAGTACCCCTGTTTTTTGCGGTCTTCCATCGCTGACTCCGACCTGCGGTCATCTGCCCTGGTTCCTCTTTCCGTTACCCGGGAAGCCGCCACTTCCGCAATGACTTCATCCAGGTTGGATGCGGAGGAAAGCACTGCTCCGGTGCAAGTGGCATCGCCAATGGTACGAAAACGTACCGTTTCCATACGGGGCTTCTCTTTATCGGAGGGAGATACAAATTCGCTCACCGCCAGAAGAGACCCATTTCGTTCAATGATTTCCCGCTGGTGGGAAAAATAGAGCGAGGGCAGTTCGATCTTTTCTTTCTTCAGGTACTGCCAGACATCCATTTCCGTCCAATTACTCAAGGGGAAGACCCGGAAGTGCTCTCCATGGGCCTTTCGTCCGTTAAAAAGATTCCATAGTTCGGGCCTTTGGTTTTTGGGATCCCACTGCCCAAAGGCATCGCGGTGAGAAAAGAATCTCTCCTTGGCTCGGGCTTTTTCCTCGTCCCGTCGTCCGCCTCCCAGTGCCGCGTCCAGGTTTTCGGAATCAATCGTTTCTAAAAGTGTCACAGATTGCAGGGCATTGCGACTGGCGTTGGTGCCGGTTTCCTCGACTGCAGTTCCCCGGTCGATGGAGTCCTGAACAAGTCCGACAATTAATTTAGCTCCGAGTTTTTCTACAAACCGATCGCGGTATTCGATTGTTTCAGGGAAATTATGACCGGTGTCGACATGGACCAGAGGAAAAGGCGATTTCGATGGATAAAAAGCCTTGTAGGCCAGATGGGCCATAACGATGGAGTCCTTCCCCCCGGAAAAAAGCAGTCCGGGATGCTCAAACTGGGCAGCAGTCTCGCGTAATACAAATATTGCTTCTGCCTCAAGCTGGTCGAGGTGGGTTAAGTTGTAGTTCTTCATTTAATTAATGGTAATAGCCTGTTTGATAAAATCGAGCAATCGATCGGCTGATTGCTCCGGGCTTTCTTTTTCGCTATCTATGATCAGGCAGTCCGTGTCTGGTTCTTCAAATTCGGACCCCTGCCCAGTAAAGGAGGCAACCATGCCCTCTTCGGCCTTAGCATAAAGCCCTTTCACATCCCTCTCTTTGCAGGTGTTGAAGGATGCCTTGATGAAGACTTCATGGAAATCAAGTTCGCCGATGATGGATTTTGCATTTTTACGAAACTCTCTCAGCGGGGTGATCAGGGAAACCAGGGCAATGATTCCGCTCTCGGCAAACAACTTGGCCACTTCACTTACCCGGCGGATATTTTCACATCTGTCCTCATCGGAAAAGCCAAGATCCGAGTTCAGTCCGGAGCGTAAGTTATCACCGTCCAAAACCACCGAATGAATGCCCTGCTGATGGAGCCTTTTTTCCATTTCCACCGCGAGGGTGCTTTTCCCCGAACCCGATAATCCGTAGAGCCAAAAGACCATACACCTATGCCCTAAAAGTAACTCCTTTTGGTCCCTGGGGATGAGCCGGTCAGATATTGGATGGATGTCGGAATTTTTCACGAAAGTAGGGCAATTTATCAGATAATAAAAAAAAAGCGAGAACGCTTAAGGGCGTTCTCGCTTATTGGGGTGAGAGATTTCTCTCTCGTGGGGTAAGTTGAACAAACTATTTTACAGGACAGGCTCCGGCAAGATTAATCGAAATTTCAATATCATTGGCAACTTTGTCCAAATACTCGCCTGGCTTAATGCCAAAGTCGTCCCTTTTAATTAGGAACTTCGATCTTACAACCAAAAGGTCTCCTGCGACTTTATTTCTTTTTTCGAGCATGTCCTTGAGGTAGGTCAGTTCCACGGGAACACTCATTTTGATAGTAACATTGCGAATGGTCATTTTTCCTTCTGCCTCCGCCAGGATGGTACGGCCTTCCTGCTTGAGATTTTGCAAATTAGAAAGGGCAAAGTCAATCTGGGGAAATTTGGAAACATTTAACCAGTCCTCCCCATGCATATGTTCCTGAAGGACTGGGTTGTCGACCCGTAGACTAGAGGACTGAAGAATGATAGAGCCCGTTGTCGCCTTGGGGTTTTCTGGGTCGAAAGAGACATTTCCAGATATCCCGCCGGCTGAACCACTAATGGACTCGAGCAGGGCATCCAACTGAAAGATGACCGTGTTTACTCCCTTGGGATCCTTGAAGTCGAAGGACTTGGCTTCTGCGAAAGAGGACAAAGGAAAAAGAAGAACTGTTAAAATTTTAAAAATTTTCATAATTCCATTCCAATTAGGTGGGAGGATTTTTCAAACTTCTTTTTCTAAATAGTTGAAAAAGAAGGAAGATCATAGTGAAAAAAAAGCCAAGAATGGGAGTTTCTAGACCGCAAACCAATTTTTCCCTCCATGAGACTTTGGTCTGGGTTCCAAGCTCGGGCATGCCTTCAATGATTGGGACTTCCTCCCGGATTTCGACGCTGGTCGCCCAGAGGGAAAAACGTGCACCATCCGCTAGCCAAAGTGCCGTTCCAAGAAAAAAGGGAATACCAGTAAAGAAGAACCTGAGCATCACAAAGTTCAAGCCCGTGGATGGGCCAGTTGGTGGGCTTTTTTCAATCTGCCCACTGACACATGGGTATAAACCTGGGTGGTGGATAGACTGGCATGCCCTAGGAGGGACTGTACGGCCCTTAAGTCCGCCCCGTTATCTAGGAGGTGGGTCGCATAGGAATGTCTCAACTTATGAGGAGTGAGGTTGGCGGGTAACCCCGCGAAGGATAGGTATTTTTTTAACTGGGCCTGCACGGTACGGCCAGATAACCTCCGGCCTGAAGAGTTGGTGATGAGGGGGGACTGCAAAGATCCATCAAATGAATAGTGCTCCCTAAACCTATGAATTAATCTGGATGTTTGGTCAGGTATCGGGACAATCCTTTCTTTATTTCCTTTTCCTAGTACCCTGACGGTGGATCGGGTCAGGTCGATATCTCCGTGATTCAGTCCAATAACCTCGCTTATCCGCAGTCCGCCCCCATAGAGAAGTTCCAGTATGATCCGATTTCGCAAACCAATTTTTTCTGCGTGCTTGCCTGAACTTTCCATTTTTAAAGGAGCCTCGAGCAAGCAGAGAACCTGGGACTCGGTTAAGAATGCAGGCAATTTCTTTTCGAGTTTTGGCAGGGTTAATGTACGAAATGGGTTTTTGGAACAGTAATTCCTCGACTGACAAAATTCATAAAAAGAACGAAGGGCAGAAATGTGATTCCTCACGGTTCTCTTGGATCTGCTCTTCTGAGACTCAATCAGGTAGCTCCGAGCTTCGCTCTGTTGGATATCGTAAAATTCTAGCCCCTGGCCCTCCCCGCCCATCCAGTTCAAAAAGAGTTGAATCGCCTGCAGGTAATTTCGACAGGTATAAGGAGAGAACCGCTTTTCTGCGGACAGAAACTCAAGGAATTTTTGTACTTCGTGTGGATAAGTTTGCGGGTTGCTTTTTAGTTGAACGCCTTCCATATCTGCTGAAAAAAATCATAGATTCCAAGAAAGAGAACAACGAGAAAAACAACGAGGGCCACTGTCATGTAGGCACCAAAATTGGTCGGGCTCCGTTTGGGCGTTTCCTTGTAGTAGGCTCCGGAAGTATTGTCGTAGGGCTCAATTGATACCAAATTGCCTGATCTTTCCTCCCGGCTACGAAGCGTTTTTTTTTCTCCCATCTACTAAATAATATTTTACTTAGCAGAGACTTTTGCAAGGGATAAAGGTGCCAACTAAGTAAATAGAAAGGGTTCGATAAGTGAGCGGCATTCTTCTAAGTTGTCCTCCAATAGGTAGTGCCCCGTTTGGCTGAGACGATGACTTTGCAGGTGGGGCCAGTGACTTTCCCACTGTTTGAGAAAGCCCTCATGAAAACAAAAATCATCCATCCCCCAACAGGCAAGTGCGGGTGTATCGAGGTAGAGTTGGAGGGAGTTTTCTGTCTCTTTTAAAATGCACAGGCTTGGATGATTATTCTCGTGGGGAATGTCCTTAACAAACCTCCATACCGCAACCCTGTTTGCCCAGGAGTTGTAGGGATAGAGGAGGCCGTATTTTGCGTCTGGAGTAAGGCCACGGGTTGAAGCCATCCTTGTGGCAGGTAGGGCAAATCCATTCATGCCCCGTACGAATAGACTTCCCAATATGGGAGTGCGGCAAAAGAGGATACGCTTGGGCACATCAGGAGAGGGAAAAGCTGCGGTATTTAGTAGAACAACTTTTTTGATCCGTTCTGGGCAGTCTCGAAATGCAGTCAGCCCAATGGCCCCGCCCCAGTCATGAACCACTAGATTAAATTCCTCGATATCCAGTGAATCGATCAAGGTGCGAAGGTTAAGGGCATGGGATTCGAGGGTGTAGGAAAACTGGTCAACAGGAGGTTTGTCCGAGAGTCCACACCCTAAATGATCCGGGGCAATACACCTTCCCTGCCCGCTCCATGCTGATAGTAAATTGCGGTAAAAGAAAGACCAAGTGGGGTTACCATGGAGGAAGAGGGTTGCAGGGGTAGTGCTTGCTTTTCCTTCGTCCAGGTAATGCAGGCGATGGCCCGCACCAAGGGTATGAAATTTTCCAGAAAATGGAAAAATAGTTTTGAGTCTACGGGAAATCTTCAAGGGTTGATCGAAAGCATCAAGCTGGAAAGGCCACTGCCGATACCCAGGAGTGCCGATTTGCGGGATTTATTTTCGGGGTCTTTCTCGCATGCCATGGTAAAGGTGATCGGTAGGGAAACCGAACCACAGTTACCTAGTGTCTCAAAAGTGGAAAAATTTTTATCCGAATCAATATTTAGAGCATTTAGCACGGCGTGGGTGTGGGCCTTGCCGACCTGGTGGGTAATAACCAATTGTGGGTCTTGTGGGGTCCATTGATTGACTTGAAGGAACTTTGCCCATGCTCTTTCTGCAACTGAAATACCCGCATGGAGGAGTTCTTCTGAGTCAGTCTGCATAACCAAGTCGTCTCCAGAAACATCCCCCTCGCAAAGTTCATTGTGTGAAGTGTCGGTTTCGGTGGCCCATGATCCGAGCATGGGGCAAGAATGCGACACCATACTGCGATGGGCAATGGACCACGCCACCGCCCCTGCCCCAATGGTAAGATTGGCAAAGAATGGCTTAATTGATTTTCTCGAGTGATCGCCCTGATTAAGTAACTGAATAGTTTTCTCGACTAGCGGAGCACAGTTCTCCCCGGAGACTAAGATTGCCCGGCGTATTTGTCCGGTTTCAATAAGGGAACCGGCCAAAACAAGGGCATTAAGAAAACCGAGGCACGCGTTGGAAATATCGAGAATCTGGGTGTTGCCACCAAGTCCCATCAAGCGGTGAACATAGGAAGCGGTAGCGGGTTCGAGGCGATCCCTGCACACAGCACAATGAATGAGCAAGTCAACCTTGTCGCCATCGATTCCGGAATGTAAAAGTTTTTTCCCGGCTTCTGCAGATGCTTCCGAAGGCTTAAAGGAAGTGGGCCAGAGCCTGCGTTCGGTAATTCCGGTCATCAATTCCAATCGGCCGGAGGGTAGGTTGAGCCTTTGATACAGCGGGGATAGTTTTTCCTCAATGTCAGAGGAGGAAACCACGTTATCGGGCAGACTGTAGGCCATGCCCTCAATTGCCACATTTGAAAAATGCATCAGCTTAAGCGCATGGCTTCCTCGACAATTTCTTTCTCAAAGTAATTCATGCCCATTCCTGCATCGATGACTATGCCCTGCCCATTAATGCCGGAAGAGCGGTGGCTAAGTAAAAAGGCCGCGAGGTTGGCAACTTCATCAGTCTGAAGAGCCTTTTTGCGGAAGGTTAGTTTTTCGGCATACAAATAATTTACTAAATATCCAGGGATTCCGGCAGAGGCACTCGTTTTAAGTGGGCCTGCGTTGACTGAATTGAAGCGCACCCGTGTGTCCGCCGAAAAGGACTTGGCTAAGTACCGCACGGAAGCTTCGAGTGAAGCCTTGATCGGTGCCATGTAGCCATAATTTTCCGCTGTGACCACAGTAGAAGAGATGCCAATGGTTACGACGGAGGCATCTGGTTCCAGTACAGGTTTGCAAATTCTAGCCAACTCCACCAGGGAGAAGGAAGAAATTTGGGTAGCCTGAAGAAAATCTTCTTTCTTGGTTTCGTGAAAAGGCTTCAATCCATCCTCGTAATTGGCAAAAGCAATGGAGTGGAGAATTCCGTCCAGCCTCAGGCTGCCATCTCCTGATAAGCTTTCCCCCAGTTTTACTATTTCAGCTTCCTTTTCGAAGTCACAGACAAAGACCTGCCTTTTTCCCGGGAGAATCCCCTCCAGTTCACCTTTTCTTTTTTCACTGCGAACACAGTACAAAACGGAGGCACCCTCCTCTTCCAATAACTTGGCCACTGCCCAGGCAACGCTCTTGCGGTTGGCCACTCCAACCACGAGAAATTTTTTACCGGAGAGTTGCAGGAAGCTCACTTGGGAGAATCTTCCCGAACCATAGCCAGGGCGTAAGAAATAGTCAGAGCCACTTTGCCCTCTTTGCGGACCTCTCCTGTCATGGTAAAAAACTGGCCCAGTTTTTCTCCGAGGCTGACCGAGATTTCCACCTCGTCTCCCGGTTTTACCATTCTCTTGAACCGTGCATCGCGGATTCTTGAGAGAACGGGAGTAACCGACTCATCAGTAAGGGATTCAGCCTGTAAATGATCAGCTAAAAAGATCGCCCCTGTCTGGAAGACTGCTTCGCAAAGAAGCACACCTGGCATAATGGGGTTACCCGGGTAGTGTCCTTCAAAAAATGAAAAGTCGGGGCGTATGGTCAAGGACGCCCGTGCGGTACTTTCGGTAATCTCAATGATTTTGTCGATAAACAGAAAAGGAGGACGATGAGGGATGCGACGGTAAATTTCTTCCATAACTAAGGAAGAGAGCTAGAGAATGGATCGGTCTCAGGCAATGGCAAAGGTGGATTCCCCCGCACTGCCAGATTCTTTTTTACCTTTGCTCCCCCGCAAAAAGCTGTCGATTTTATTGGCAGTAATCACGCCATAATTGATGGTTCCCAGCCAGCCAGACATGATGATCCCGACAGATCCGGCATGGTAAAGACCGGGGGCATGGTTCGGTAAGTCATTCGATACCTCCAATCCTTCAAATTTTGTGCCAAATGTGGCTCCATTGGTATGCTGGGTATAGTGCTTGATTGTCCGGGGGGTAGCGGCTTCGATATGGTCGATTTTGCCCCTGATGTCGGGGAGAATTTTTTCCAGTGCTTGGATGCTTTCCTCACAAAGCCTTTCCTTTGCTTGGGCATATTCCTGGTCTGACAACTTGCCCCAGTCCTTCCACTTAGCATTTAGGGATGCTACGATGCTGTAGCGTGGGTCTTTGCGGTTCGGTCGGGTGTCGGGATAATAGATCGAGAAGGTGCGGCTCTTGGTATGAAAATCAGCTAGCTCATCGGTAGAAAAATGAGGTGCTTCAGAGGTGAAGATCAGGTCACCAACAGACTCAGGGATAACCGCCCCCTTTTTGAGGCCGATGTAAACCTGACATGATGTATTATTGAGTCTTACCTCTTGGGCTTTTTTAGCAAAATTCTTAGGCAACTTGGAAAGACCCAACATACGCTCGATGGTATTTTTTAAGTTGGCATTGGAAAGGACCGCACCGCAGCGGATTTTTCGGCCGTTTACCATCACCCCGGTCACGCAGAATTTTCCGCCTCTTTTCTCGGTAATAAGTTGTTCGACCAGGCACTGTCGGCGAAGTTCTGCTCCATTCTTACGCAACTCATTCACCATTTTTCGAATCAAGGCGTCCGTGCCGTCTTTGAATGTGTAAATTCCCTGGCGCATGAAATTGGAAAACACGATTCCATAAGCAATAGCCGGATCCATAAAAGAGGAACCATTTGCATAGGAAATAGGTTCCAGTAAAAGCCTTTTCACATCATCCCTACCAGGAAAGAATTCTTCGAGCAGATCACCAATTGTCCTTCCATCCTTGGCAAAGTAGTCCATGTTTCGCAAATGATCGTAAAACTCCTCGATATGGTCTTTGGCTATCTTAAAAGTGTCCTGAAGAATATTTGTAAAATCAATCCGGTCGAAGGTGGTTCGAAGGTCGTATTGAGGATTTACAAATCTAATGTTTTTCAATTGAACTATGGAATCGGCAATTTCTTTGGTCCAATATCGGCGGCAGGACTTGATCATGCCCACTGGAAAACCATGGAGGGAGATGTCGAAGATATGCCCTCCTGCACGTTTAAACCAGGTAGCCAGTCCGCCAAACTGGTAGTGATGTTCAAGGAGGAGAACGGAGTGACCCTGCTTGGCCAATACATTGGCCCCGGTTAAACCGCCCAACCCGCTGCCTATAACAACAACATCATAGTAGTCATTTGTATCTTTAAGACGGTCCACACTTCTTATTTTGCCAAGAAAGTCATTTAAGACAAGAGATCAGTGTTTAGGTATCTAAAATTTTTAAATATTTTTGCAAAAATTGTTCGGGAGTCTGATCGGCGGGATCTCCTGGGCCAATTAAATTTTGGATATTAAGTTTACCCAAGATGTCAAAGTCATCCCGGTTGAGTTTGAGGGGCGACAAAGAAAGGGATTCCAACTGCATCTCCTTTAAGGGAGATAAGTCCTCTACCGGGATGCCAATCATATTAAGGCAGCGTATTGGGCAATAGGTAAGAGGGCGAATCGATCGGACCTGAGATCCGGGGAGTTCGAGGGTGTCGATGGGCGAATCCATCAACGGATTGAGATCCGATACTTGGGTTGCCCGCAGGGATAGATTTTGCAAGGGTGCCCCGTTTAATGGCTCAAGTTCGACAACCTGCGTGGCAGTCAAATCTAAACTCCTAAGAGGAAGTTCCTCTAGTCCCTGCAGGTTTCTGATCCGGGTTTTGGACAGATTGAGAGTACCCAGTGCTGTTTTTTGCAAAGAAGAAATGTCCTGCACCGGAGTCGATGAAACATCCAGTTTTGAAAGCGGCATGTCTCTGCAAAAGGATAGATTGCTCAAAGCACTCCCGGAAAGATCGAGTTCCTCAAGGGGATGGCATTCCAAAGAATCAAAATCATGTGCGAGTGAATGGACCGCCCGGAATCGGGATAATTGGAATTTCTTGAAGGTTGAAAACGAGGATTCCGAGCGCTTTGGCAGGGCGAGTCCATTGAGACGAAAGAATTGAATTTCATCGACGGGAAATTCAGTAATTTCGGAAAAATCAAGCTCGAGGATGGGCAGGTGGGAAAGTTTCTTTATAGAATCAACGGTAGTCTGCTGTCCGGTAAATTTCACCCCTACCCCTCCTGGAACTAAAATTACTTCACACTCAAAACCGAGAGTCTGAAGTTCTCTAGAGCAGGAATAACAAATTTCTGGGAAAAAGTTAGTTGGGCCTGACCTCTTTACTTTGAGGTTGGATGATATCATTTAGAAAAATTCTTCACTTCTAGGTGGAATAAAGCCGGGTAAAACTCGTGAACAATTAGACCAACTCAATCATTCTAATTCCTTGATGAAAATGTCTTTCCAGCGAATTTCACCGCCATGAGTTTGCAGTTGGATGGGTCCCTTTTCTACCAAAGGTCCTTTTTTTGCCCAGTAATTGATCATGGGGGCATTATCGACCACGAGCTTTTTATTGAGGAAGACCGTTACCCTGTCCTCACTCATTGTAATCCTGAAATGATTCCATTCGCCAAAAGGCTTGTCGGCATAAATTAGAGGTTTCCAGCCTTCCTGTGGACGGTTGTTCCAAAGCCCTCCAGATCCATGCTCAGCTCCAAATCGCCACTTGCCTCCTACCTCAGTGGTATCCCAAATCTGAACTTGGGGCATTCCTCTCAAATATATACCACTGTCAGCGAGAGGAACAGTCTTATATTCCAAAAGAAGTTCAAAGTTCCGGAAGTTCTTTTCAGTGGTTAGGTAAAGCCCCTGTCCGTCGTTGACCAGTTCGCCGTTCTCCACATGCCAGTGCTTCTTGATATCCGCTAAGCTATCCTGCTTCTTTTTACTTAGTTTCCCCTCTCTCAAATTCATCCAAGTAGCTGGATTTTCTGTGCCCAGCCCCCACCACCCTTCTAGGTTTTTACCATTAAATAAAGCAGTAAATCC
>Ga0181559_10005538_pt1 | contig 12045 bp, 8 predicted proteins | sample 011ome_21_FD_133752 | JGI IMG/M metagenome (GOLD analysis project Ga0181559, IMG submission 133752) | Coastal salt marsh microbial communities from the Groves Creek Marsh, Skidaway Island, Georgia - 011508AT metaG (megahit assembly) | ecosystem: Environmental > Aquatic > Marine > Intertidal zone...
GGCCCCTTCTGCAACTTCTCTGAGATTAAGCCCAGCTAGAACACCGTTCTTGCGGATGAGCTCCAAGGCTACGTCGATCAGACGCTGTTCGGTTGCCGCTCTGCTGCGCTTTTTCTTCGTCGTCGATTCCTGTTCTCGGTCATTGGCAGTCTTGGGTTGCACCATCTATCAGTCCTTTTATCACGTCGCTTAATCACGCCCCTTCTTTGCTTGCGGGGCACTCAAGCGCCGGTCATAATGCTAACCACTTTATTATCATTATGCTAATTTATAATAATAAAACGATAACTCGTGTTTCTGCAGAAGGGGAAGGCAACTTGAGAATATTGAACCGAACCAGACACCAATGGGTCGCACTTACAGTGATGTCGGCGTGGGCAGCTACGAATCCAATGCTTGCAACGGCACAAACCGATGAGGCTGCAGAGCCGGTCGCATTGCTCTCAGCTTTCTTTGGACTAGACAACAAACTGCCATTCCGAGCAAATCTTCTTTGTCCCGGCGCATCGGGGCTGGACGGGATGCCGGTTATATTGTCACGCACGGTTGACCCGGAAACACTTCAGCCAGAGGACTTTCGGGTTGTCACGGCATCTGGGAGTGAGCGAATTCCACATTGTGTCACGCTGAGGCCAGCTCAAGATCCAGGTGAGCACCGCACAGTCCTTCTTATCGGCGAGTTCGGCAACGCAGACGAAGACCCGCCTGCATCCGTGCTCGTCGTTGGCGACCTGTTGTCGGATGGCACGCGATCGCAGCAGGCTGAGCGAGCCAATTTTCGAGGATCGCACACAACAGTGACCCCACTCAGCGCCGGCCCCTCCTTAGTATTGGCAGAGCGCGTACCCCTCCTCAACTTGGCAACACAGACAAGGGGCACACCTTGTCCGGAAGGTACTCAACAGGTGGTCCGGGTAACCTGGGCAGGTGGTGTGCGACGACCAGATCGGGAAGAACCAGGGGATGCGGAGCGTCGGCTCTACCGTGTCACGGTAGCACGCGAGGACAGTTCTGCAGGAGAGATTGAACCCGCCGCACTGGCAGATTTGAGAGACGGAGACAACAATCATCTTTTGTGCCTCGATACCGCCGACACCGCGTTATCGGTCGGTTTTCCCGCCGGGCATTTGGTTGATCCCAACCAAGATTTGAACCCAGACACGCAGATTGCTGTTCATCAAGGCGTGAACTAATGCGACACGACAGTAAAAAGATCGCCACTATTGCACTCTCAATGGTGGTGGCGGCTTGCGGTGGCGCTGATCAATCAAATTTGAATCAAAGACCTGCTGGATTTTCGGACCCGTTGTTCACAACGGATCACAGAATTATCGACCGCAGAACTCATAGGGTCGCAAACCCCGATCGCAACGCTTATTTCGGCGACTTGCACGTGCACACCACTTACTCTTTTGATGCCTATGCCTTTGGCACGTTAGCCACACCTTACGATGCCTATCGCTTTGCTCGAGGCGAAGCCATCAAGCACCCCGCGGGTTTTGACATGCAACTCGACGAGCCGTTGGATTTTTACGGTGTCACGGACCACGCCATGTTCATGGGCGTTGCCCCTGTTGCGGCAGATACGAGCAGTGACTTTTCCAAGTATGCGTTCACCGAGGTCCTGCATAATCTGAACGCGCCGGACAATATGGATCGCTGGAGCTTACCAAGCCGCTTAGGCAGTTTTGGCGGTTTGTTAGCGGGTCTGGTACCCGGGATTGCCAGCGGAGAGATCGACCCTGAGGAAACACTGACAATCACCCGACGCGCCTGGGCAGATATGGTCAATGCCGCGGATATGTTCAATGATCCCGGTCGCTTCACGACCTTTGTGGCTTACGAATACACCACCAGTTCAGATGATCTTGGCAACCTCCATCGAAACGTCGTGTTCGAAAGTAGTGATCGGATACCTGAGGTCCCCTTCTCTCGCATGCATTCGAATAATCCCGAAGATCTCTGGGATTGGATGGATACACTACGCGATGCGGGGGTGGAATCTATGGCGATTCCACACAACTCCAACGGTTCGAACGGTCAAATGTTTAAGCTCGTAGACTGGGCGGGCGACCCCATAGATGACGTCTACGCAGCACAACGCATTCGCAATGAACCGTTAGTAGAGATTACGCAGATCAAAGGCACATCAGAAACACACCCGGCGTTGTCCACCACTGATGAGTGGGCTGACTTCGAGTTAATGGAGTTTCGCGTGGCCACCACCTTACCCAGTCGAGCCGAAGGTAGCTATGTGCGCGATGCCCTGCGCCGCGGATTGGCGCTTGAGGCCCAAGGCATCACCAATCCGTACGCATTCGGCGTGATCGGTTCAAGTGACACACACACAGGTGCTGCTGAGAACGACGAGTCTAATTTCAACTCCAAGTTAGGCATCCTATCTGCTGACGCCCAGCTACGCGGCTCGGTGCCCTTCGGCACTATAGACGGCCTGCTGTTCAACACGGTCGCACCCCAAGCGATGAGAGAAGTAGATGGCGAAACGTTTATAGGCGGTGCAAACCCTACCTTTGGTGCTTCAGGCCTGGCAGCGGTGTGGGCAGAGGAAAACACTCGTGACGCCATCTATGCGGCCTTTCGTCGCAAAGAAACATTCGCCACTTCCGGCCCACGCATGCGGCTGCGTTTTTTTGCAGGCTACGACTTTCCTGATGATCTGATGGTCACGCCGGATGGCGTGGCGCGCGCTTACGCAACCGGCGTTAGCATGGGCTCGGACCTCACACCCGATCTGTCCCAGGCGAATACCCAAGGCACCCCACGGTTCGCCGTTTGGGCTCAGGCTGATGCCAACAGCGCACCGCTACAGCGACTGCAGATCATCAAAGGGTGGATCGACCCATCAGGCGAAACCCATGAGGCCGTCATCGACGTTGCCTGCGCCGGTGAAGCTCAAGTAGACCCTACCACCGGACGCTGTCCGGACAACAACGCGAGCGTTGATTTGGGTGATTGCAGTATCAGCGCAAACACAGGTGACGCCGAGTTACGCACAGTATGGGTTGACCCAAACTTTGATCCCAACCAGCGCGCTTTTTATTACGCCCGGGTGCTGGAAAATCCCACCTGTCGCTGGAGTACATGGGATGCCGTCCGAGCTGGCACCTCACCGCGTTCCGACTTGGCCGCAACGCTGCAGGAACGGGCATGGTCGTCGCCAATCCAATACATCCCGCATATCGAAGGAAACCCATAGTGTTAAATCGCAAATTGTGGTGGTCGTTTATGCTGACAACCCTCGCCGCTGGCTGCGGCGGTGGTGGCAGTCAGCCGACAGAAGCCCAACGTGCTGCACTGGCCAAGCCGCTGTTCGACACCGAATACACAATTGTTGAGCGCGGGGAGCAACCAGGGCCAAGCCTAGCGAGCGGCAATCGACCAGCAGCTAACCCGGATCGTAACGCTTACTTTGGCGACCTACACGTACACACCAAATACTCATTTGATGCCTATGCCTTCGGCACGGTTGCTTCCCCTGATGATGCCTATCGCTTTGCCAAAGGTGAAGCCATTAAAAACCCCGCGGGATTCGACATGCAACTGCGCGAACCACTGGACTTTTATGGTGTGACCGATCACGGCATGTTTATGGGCGTGGCGCCGACGGCGGCCGATACCCTCAGCGATATATCTCGGCACGAGTTCGCCCAAGTCATGCACAACTTGAATGCGCCGGACAACACCGGGCGCATGAGCATATTAGACCGGATGCGCAGCTTTGGTCTGGCTCGAGCATTGGCACTTGCGGTTGTTGATGGGGAAGTCGATATCGTAGAGCCATTGGCCATTACCAAGAGCGCCTGGGCAGATTCCATCAGAGCAGCGGATGAGCACAACGACCCAGGCCGATTCACCACGTTTGTCGCCTACGAATACACCACCACATCCGATGACAACGGTAGCCTGCACCGCAATGTGATCTTCAAAGGCAGTGATCGTGTTCCCGAGGTGCCATTCTCACGTATGCATTCCCGGGACCCCGAAGACTTATGGAATTGGATGGACACGCTCCGCGCAAACGGTGTCGAATCACTCGCCATACCGCACAACTCCAACAAGTCCAACGGCCATATGTTCAAACTCGAAGATTGGGCCGGAGACCCCTTCGATGATGAATACGCGGTCAAACGCATCCGCAACGAACCGCTGGTGGAAATCACGCAGATCAAGGGGACCTCTGAAACCCATCCCGCTCTCTCCAGTCGTGATGAGTGGGCAGGATTTGAATTGGTCAGCACTCGCGGAGTAGGCATGGGAAAATCCATGCCTAGCAAGCCCGAGGGTAGCTATGTGCGCGAAGCATGGCGACACGGTCTGCAATTGGAAGCGAAAGGCATCACCAATCCTTTTACTTTTGGCGTGATTGGTTCCAGCGATACCCATACCGCAGCCGCACAAAATAACGAATCTGACTTTTCCTCTAAGCTGGGTCTTTTGTCCGCAACAGCTGATCTGCGTGGCTCCGTGCCGCTAGGCTTTTGGGACAGCACGCTGTTCAATCTTCTTCCCGGGCAGGAAGTGGTGGAAGTCGACGGTGAGAGGTTCATGGGCGGCCAACAGCAAGAGTTTAGCGCAGCTGGCCTTGCTGCCGTCTGGGCAGAGGAGAACACACGCGAGTCGATCTACGCAGCGTTTCGGCGCAAGGAAACCTTTGCGACTTCTGGCCCAAAGATCCGCTTGAGGCTTTTTGCTGGGTACGATTTACCTGTGGACTTGTTAGAAACAACGCAGGGTGTGGCACGCGCCTATGCCAACGGCGTAACCATGGGGGCCGAACTGAGCCCTGATAAAACGGACCCAGAGCGAGCACCAACTTTTGCTATTTGGGCACAAGCAGATGCCAACAGTGCGCCTCTGCAGCGACTCCAGATGATAAAAGGATGGATCGATGCAGCCGGCGAAACCCATGAAGCTGTTATCGATGTGGCATGTGCAGGAGGCGCGGCGGTAAACCCAGCTTCCCAGCGCTGCCCAGACAATGGTGCTACCGTGGACTTGAGCACTTGCAACATCAGTGCAAACACCGGCAATGCGGAGTTACGAGCCGCGTGGACCGACCCAAACTTCGATCCCAGCGAACGCGCCTTTTACTATGCTCGAGTGCTAGAAAACCCAACGTGTCGTTGGAACACTTGGGATGCGATCAAGGCTGGTACAAATCCTCGTGCTGATCTGGCGGCAACCCTTCAAGAACGCGCGTGGTCTTCACCGATTCAGTACAAACCTGCCATGGCAAAGGAGTAAGCGAACTGGAAAAGCTCAGACTTGGAAGCTATCGCTAAGTCCCCAGCCCACCCTGGGTAGCTGAACGCCAGTTACGCGTCACAAGAGCGTTTATATTTCCTATCTTTACCCCTGTCGCCATCCAGACAGGCGTGGCCCATGGTAGCATGCGTCGCGGGGGCAAACTCAATGTCGCTCTGATAATCAGAACAAACTGGCATTTCAGCCACAATCGAGGAGAGACGTGCAATGGCGGGCAATCAAGCCGCACAGCCTAGGGGGGAGGCTTCCTTTTTGAATCACGTTATGCGTGGATTGGCCGCGCCTTTTGTCGCGATAATGCAACGGTGGATGCCGAATGCGTTCATTTTCGCGACGCTCCTGACCATACTGACGTTTATTATCTGCATTTTCCTGACCGAGGCATCCGCTGGGGAAACGATCGATGCATGGGGTAACGGTTTCTGGAACCTGATCGCGTTCACCACACAGATCGCGATGACGCTGATCACGGGCCACGCGCTGGCCCACACGCCTGCGGTACACAGCCTTCTGAGAGGCATTGCCAGGTTGGCCTCTTCGCCTTCGAAGGCTTACGTGATCGTCTGCATCACGGCAATCATCGGCTCGCTGGTCTCCTGGGGCATTGGCCTAATCGTCGGTGCGATCATTGCGCGCCAGACTGCGACCGTCTGCAGGGAACGCGGCATACCGGTACATTTCCCCTTACTCGTTGCCGCCGGCTATGCCGGTTTCGTTGTCTGGCACCAGGGATTATCGAGCTCAACGGGCCTGGCGATCGCCACGGACGGGCACTTTCTGATCGATCAGATAGGCATCATTCCGGTGTCCGAGACACTCTTCACGTACTGGAACTTCACCATCGTCGTCGCGGTTGCGGCGACCCTGCCGTTCGTCATGATGCTGCTACGCCCTGCCGACAAGGACTGTGTACCGATGCCGGCAGACACCAGTGGTGACGAAGACGATGGTGAACAGGCACAGCAAGCCGGCGGCAAACGCACACCGGCGCAGATTCTCGACAACGCACGCATACTGAATTTGCTGATTGGTGCCGCCGGGGTCGTCTATCTTTACTTCCACTTCATTTCTCGCGGCGGCAGTCTCAACCTCAACATCATCAATTTTCTCTTTCTGATCGCCGGGATTTTGCTGACTCGCTCACCACTGCACTACGTCGAACTCGTCACGCATGGTGGCAGGACACTTGGCCCGATTCTTCTGCAGTACCCTTTTTATGCGGGCATCATGGGAATGATGCTCGACACCGGTCTCGCAAAAATCATGGCCGGTTGGTTCGTCTCCATTTCCACCGCACACACCCTGCCGGTCTGGAGCATGATCAGCAGTGGCCTCATCAACCTGTTTGTCCCGTCGGGCGGCGGTCAATGGGCCGTGCAGGGCCCGGTCATGATTGCAGCAGCCAGCGAACTCGGCGCCGACCTACCACGGGTGGCGATGGGGGTCGCCATCGGAGACCAGTGGACCAACATGATCCAACCCTTCTGGACCATTCCGGCCCTTGCGATCGCGGGGCTCGGCGTGCGCGACATCATGGGTTACACCGTGATCGCCTTCCTATGGACCGGCTTGATATTCGCGGGCGGCTTGCTACTGCTGTAGTTAATTCGTGCCGGCGATAAGCGCAGATATTGGCCCGCGTCGGCGCGAAGGACCAGCCGGCTAGCGGCGAAACGGATCCGTTTTCGCCGCGCCGGTGCCGACAGGATCAGCCTTAAGTGTGAAAACCTCGTCCGGTCTTGCGTCCGAGATAACCGTGCACCTGCACATGCTCATCCCGAATGGGATATATACCCTCAGCCATGGCAAGCCCTGGACATTCTTGGCGCTGAACGTATCGACCACGGCAACAGAGCTTTGGAGGACGACGCATTAATCACCCGCCTGGCGAGCGAACAGATACCCCTAACGGTGTGCCCACTGTCCAATTTAAAGCTGTGCGTCGTCGATGATCTAACGCAACACCCATTGAAAGAAATGTTGGATAAAGACCTTTTGGCCACTGTCAATTCGGACGATCCTGCCTACTTTGGCCGCTACCTCAATGAAAATTTTCACGCCATGGTGAACGCACTACAGCTGGATGAACATGACATCACCCGTTTAATCAACAACTCTAGCGCGGCCGCCTTTTAGTCTCAAAGCTGCCCCATACAAAGTGCACTTGGAATACTGTTCTTTTCCGCCTACGCGTTCCTCATAAACGAAAACGCCGGATCGTCACGCATCACAAACCTTATTTTTTTCCCATGCACAACATGAGGCCCAAGAAACAACCTACAGTTTAGGCTCTTTTGTAAGCAACGATTCACTGCCGGGGCAATAGATGCTTGAGTGCGTAGGGCAGTTTTAATATCCGACCTGTTTCGTATAGCCCCCATCAACCACCAAATTGGCTCCTGTCACCCAACTGGCTCTGGGTGAGGCAAGAAACGCCACGACGTCTGCAATTTCGTCACCCGTACCCATACGTTTGCTGGGGTGCTGGAGCCGGTCTTTTTCGTAAAGTTCAGGCAGCCTTGAACGAATGTCATCCCACCGCCCATCCTCAATAAATATGGGGCCCGGCGAGACGGTATTGGCGCGGATACCGTCACTACCCCAGCGTTGCGCGAGTTGGGCAATCAGATTAATCGTTGCCGCCTTGGTCGCTCCATAGCTTGGGTTTATAGGGACATCATGGTGCTCGATGGCTGTGATGGTTGCAATCTGGACAATTGAGGCCGCAGAAGATTCCAATAGAAAGGGTTTTGCGGACTCAAAAAACATCGCCGTGCCCAGAAGGTCCACGTCAAAACTAGCCCTCCAGGGGTCAGGTCCTTCGCCATGTTGACTACTCGCGCTGGCATTGCCGATACAGATATCAACACCGCCCATCGCGTTTCCGGCCTCAATGACCCAGGATTTCACCTCTTCCGGAATGGAGAAGTCGCACAGGAAACCCCGAACGCTGCCTTTTGCCGATAAGGCGCTCACCGCTCCATCACGGTCGGCTTGTTGGCGACAGCAGAAACTGACTTCCGCGCCCTCTTCTAAAAGGCGGTTTGCGATATGAAAGCCAATGCCTTTGTGGCCTGCCGAGATGAGGGCTTTTTTACCTTCAAGTTTAAGATCCATAATGGAGACTTCCTTATCCTGCTGCGCCCAATAAGTTCGTTATTCGTTAAGGAGGGAGAACGCGTCCAACTCTCCCAGCGCACTGAAGGTGTTGGCGATGATGGTCTCTCCAAGGCGCTTACCACGCTCATTGCCAAGGTCCAGAGTGCCTGCGATCACCACCGCGTAACAGATCAAATAGAGCGCGCTCACCTTGTATCGTTGCCGGCATTGATCAAGATCGTAGTCGATACCCGCACGAGTGAGCTCTTGATGATAAAAAGCAACCAGATCCTCTTCTTGGCGAACTGCCTCGGGGACACTTTGCGTAATAAAGTAGGCAAGATCGTGCTCTGGAGCGGAGGTGCAGGTCGATTGCCAGTCAACCACCGCAATCTCGCTATTTTTAAAGAAAATGTTGTCCAGTCGCATGTCGGCATGGGTAAGGCATACCGGAGCCTGGCACATCGTTGTTAACAATCGTTCGATGTGTTTTGGAATGCTGGCAGCAGCCTCCTCAACCGAGACAGGTACAAGGTCTCGAAACTGTTCAAGTACAACCGGCCATCCAATAGGATAAGTACTTTGCATACCTTCTATCTGTAGAGCTCCCCCGTGAGAGGGCAGGTCTGTAAACTGCTGCGGTTGCCAGCCGCTGGCGTGAAACTTGGCGAGCGCAGAGATCACCGTTTTGGCTTCGGTCATTGTGCAACCAGCAATTTGATCCCCGATTTCCCATTCAATGAGGTCTTCAAGGAGTATCAAAAATTCGTCTGTTTCTTCGTCAAATACACTGAAGTAGCAGTCGGGTGTTTGAATATTTACGTGTTGAGCAATTTCTTGGTAGAAATGCACTTCACGGAGGTACATGTTGTAGCGTTTTGCCCCTTCGCGATTAACCGCTGAGGGGGAGGGGAACTTCGCAATAAGAGAATTCGGTTTGTCTGGCGCAGTGTCCAACATTATCCGCATGACCCAAGACATAACGCCAGTGCCTTCGCTGAAATAGGCTACCTCAAACCCGTTAACGGGATATCCTAAAGTCGTCGTCAACCAATCCGCAGATAATTCATCGGGTGATCTCGGAAATGAGCGCATACAATATCTTCGTTCAAAAGGCCAATCATCACACGTTATTCGGCGCTGATAAATCGCTCATCGCCTTTATGTCGACGCACCGCCCCACCCCGCCAGCTTCGTTTGCAGCATATACAGTGCAGACGTTGTCCCGTTCTGGTGGGTCGCGAAGGCGAATTTTTACCCTTCGTTCCGCAGAAAGGTCGTGCCACACTAGAGGATAAATTTAGCTAACTTCGTCGCAAATAGATCGACGTATCATGCGTTGATGCAAATCACCGCTTTAACGGGTAACAGACAAAATAATGACCACAACACCAGAATTCGACCCACAGGCCCGCTACGATGGAGAGTCGTATCAGGACATACTCGACCGCGACTCGCGAGAGGTTCCAGAGTGTCTGAGAGCAGAGAATGCACCATTTCTCGGGTGTGACTCTATACCTGCGACCCACTACACCGGCCAGGCAAGGTTTGAGCTTGAGGCGGAACACATGTGGATGCATGTTTGGCAGATGGCGTGCCGAATCGAGGAGATTCCACAAGTGGGTGATCATTTGGTCTATGACATCCTCGATAAATCCGTTTTGATTGTTCGGTCAGCACCCGATCAGATTCAGGCCTATTACAACACTTGCCTTCATCGTGGCCGCAAACTGGCAACGCAAGGGGGAAATAAGTCAGAGTTTCGCTGTCCGTTTCATGGTTTCACTTGGTCACTCAACGGTGACTTTAAGAGTTGTCCGACACCTTGGGACTACGCACATCTTGATGAGGACATGCTCAAACTGCCTGAGCTCAGCGTTGGCACCTGGGGTGGGTTTGTGTTTGTCAACTTCGATCAAGACCCACCAGACCTAATGGAGGTTGTGGGTCCCTTGGACTGGCACTTCAAAGATTGGCAGCTCGAAGATCGCTTCATCCAATATCACGTCGCAAAAGTGATTCCCTGCAATTGGAAAGTGGCTGCGGAGGCGTTTATGGAATCCCAGCATGCACCAACCACCCACCCGCAAATTATGACGCACGTGACCGACGTCAATTCCCAGTACGACGTTTTTTCAGACTATGTGACCAGGCAGATCAGTGCGGGCGCAGAGCCCAGTCCGTTGATGGACAGGGAAAGCCTTTCTGAGCAAAAAATTGTTGATGACATGATGTCCAGACGATACAAAATTTATAAAGATGTTGACGACGTGCCCCCCGGAGTCACGGCACGACACTACGTCGCTCAGAGCGTCAGGGATAATTTACAGGCACAAAACGGTCACGATTATGAACAGTATTCAGACGCCGAGATGCTGGACTCGATCCTTTATAATCTATTTCCAAATTTTTCGGTTTGGGGCGGAATGAAACCTACCCGTGTTTACCGATGGCGACCAAATGGCCTGGATGTGCACAGTTCGATCATGGAAATTTATCAATTGGATAGAGTTCCCAAGGGTGGACCTCGACCTCAACCCGCATCGCTGCGCATGCTGACCGAGGAACAACGCTGGTCAGACGCAGAAGAGCTAGGCGGTCTTGGTGTCATCGCCGATCAGGACATGGGCAATCTGCCCTACGTTCAGCAAGGGTTGAGAGCCTCGGGTAACAATCAGGTACAGTTCGCAAACTATCAGGATATGCGTATTCGGCAGCACCATATAATGATCCAGCGATACATAGATCAGGGACTGTCCTCATAGACCAAGCACTGACTTTGCGATGATATTTTTCTGAACCTCTCTAGCCCCACCAAAGACTGAGGAGGCTCTTGCATTTAAATAACTCGCGGTGACCGTTTGATCCTGTTCACCGCCAATGGTGGTTTTTCCCTCTAGCAACAATTGGTTGTTATGAGGAATGCTATAGGTCGCCCTCGCTTCCATCCTCAGCGTAGAGATCTTTTGGCCCAAAGCACTGGCCATTACCTTCATCAGTGAGGAGCCCGGTCCGGGGGGGCTTCCCGAGGCCACTTTGGCTTGCATGTTGGTTTCCATTTGAAACAGTGCCGTCACTTCTATGCTGGTCATCGCGGCCCGTCGACTGAGCTCATGCTCCTCTGGCAAGTCGCGCAACATCAGTTTCAGTTCTGCCATGTCTACTTGAAGACGCATAGAGACAGAGCTGCCGCCACGCTCAAACTCCAGTAAATACTTAGCAACTTGCCAACCTGCATTTTCCGGCCCAACGAGATTTTTAATTGGCACTCGCACGTTGTCAAAATACACTTGATTGACTTCGTGATCCCCGGCCAGCGTGATGATGGGCTTCAGGACAATTCCCGGAGTGTCCATCTTGATGAGCAGAAAACTGATACCTGCTTGCGGTTTCACATCAGGGTTAGTTCGCACCAGACAAAAAATGTGATCAGCGTATTGCGCATGAGTGGTCCAGATTTTGGTGCCGTTGACCAAATACTCATCCCCATCTTTTACCGCCCGTGTTTTTAGACTGGCAAGATCGGAGCCGGACCCCGGTTCAGAATAGCCCGTGCATAGCCCGGGCATAGATGCACTCAGCTTCGAATTCACGAATGCCCAATAAGCGCCTGCTCTAGGGGCAGCCAAGCACCCAAAAGTGCCTACGCCTATGACCCCA
>Ga0181559_10005539_pt1 | contig 12043 bp, 7 predicted proteins | sample 011ome_21_FD_133752 | JGI IMG/M metagenome (GOLD analysis project Ga0181559, IMG submission 133752) | Coastal salt marsh microbial communities from the Groves Creek Marsh, Skidaway Island, Georgia - 011508AT metaG (megahit assembly) | ecosystem: Environmental > Aquatic > Marine > Intertidal zone...
CGGGGGAGATCGCGTCGTACGCGGACCACGACGACAGCGTGTACGGGCTCGCGTGGTCCGCCGCGGATCCGTGGAGCTTCGCGTCGCTGTCGCACGACGGGAAGCTCGCGCTCAACGCGGTTCCGAGGGCGGAGAAGTATAAGATATTGTTATAGAAGAACGCGACCCCGGCGCCCGCGCGGGGCGCCGGCGTAACTCCACTCGCAAAAATTCATCCTGTCGTCAGACGACTGAGAGAAAATCCGCGTCGGCGGCGCGCGCGTCTCGCGTCTCCGTCCATTCCGCGACGCGCCGCGCGACCTCGGCGCACGATGCCGGAGCAAAACCCGTGCGAGGTGTACATGCGGTACCTCCCGCGCACGTGCACAGAGGAGGAGCTCAGGGCCAAGTTCGAGAAGTGCGGGCGCATCACGCGCGTGTGGCTCAGCGTCGACCGCGCGACCGGGGAGTGCAAAGGATTCGGGTTCGTCACGTTCAGCAGCAAAACCGAGGCGCGGCGATGCGTGAAGGACTACAACGAGCACCCGCGGAATTACATGGACGGGAAGCACGTCGTCATCACGCACGCGAAAGGGTGGGACGACGGCAGGAAGCCCGTGCAGGCGTGCTCGTTCGGGCTGTCCTGCGCCAGGGAGGATTGCTACTTCTCGCATCCGGAAGGGTGGGACCCGCTCAACCCTGCGGCGGCGGGAGACGACGGCGGCGACGGCGACGGCGGCGACGGCGGCGGCGACGGCGGTGGGAGGATAGAGGGGGACGTTGAGGACGGCGGGGGAGGTGGTGGCGCGTCGTGGTCGAGGCGAGAAGGGGGCGGAGGCGACGGCGAGGGACGGAAACGCAAGGCGGACGACGGCGGCGGCGGCGGCGGCGGCGGCGGCGGCGGCGGGAACCGACCGGAGCGACCGTTCCGTAAGAAGAAGTACAAGCACGGAGGGGTAGGGGCGAAAGCGCGTAAGCGCGCGAAAGCCAGAGCGGCGAAGGAAGCTGCCGCGGCGGCAGGAGGTAATTAGATAGCGCCCGCGCCAAACGCGGGAATAGCGAATATAAGATAGCCGCGGCGGCGCCGGCGGCGACGAACCGATGCGTCTCTATACTAATCAGTCTAGCTGCTATGGCAACGTCTCGACGTTCGCGTGATCAACCGACGACACGTTACTTCGACGCCTTCATGGAAGCCATCATCCCCCGCAACGCGGACATCAACTTCGGCGTCTTCGCCGCCTCCGCCCCGGAGACGGCGGCGACGACGCCCCAACCTTTCTTCCCCGCCCCCGCCGCCGCCGCCGCCGCCGCCTTCCTCTTCCGCGCGGCGAGCATCTCCTCGCTGTCCTTGGTTACCTTCTCGTCCGCGATCCACGCCTGCTCGGTGACCCCCGGCACGAACCGCTCCGCCTTAGCGAGCGCGAGCTCGTACTTCTGTTTGATGAGATGCGCCAGGTGCGCGGCGTTGTCGGCGCTCGCGTCGACGCCGCCGACGAGACGGCACCAACGCTTGATCTTCACGAGGTCGCTCCTGCTCCCGGACTTGCTCAGCTTCTCCACGTTCGCGATGGAGAACGGGATCCCGTCCGGGTCGAGCGCGTCGTCCCACATCATCTGCAGGACGCGCGAGGACTCCCAGTCGAGGGTCTCGCGCGAGGCGCCGGCAGGGAGCTTCGCTCGGAGGTACCCGTCCGAGCCGACGGCGACGGCGCGACGACGGCGGCGGGGGGAGGGCGCCGCGTCTTCCGTCTCCGTCTCCGTCGAGGCCGCGCGGCTGACGCGGCTGACGCGGCTGACGCGACTGACGCGACTGACGCGGCGAGATGGCGGCGCCATCGGCGGTGCGTCCTCGGTCGACGCGCTCGCGACCGCGACGCGACTGACGCGGCGGGATATCGGCGCCGACGCGTTCTCCGGAGCCGCCGTCTCCGAGGCTTTCGTCGCCGCGTCGTCGCGCGGTATCTTCGCGCTCTTCCCCGCCGCCGGCGACGACCGCGCATCAGATATCGGATCCATCCTCGTCGGGGGTCGTTTTTGTTCCTTAGGCTTCGGCTTCGGCTTCGCTCGCGTCGCCGGCGTCGCCGCCGACGTCCTCTTCCCGCGCGCCGCCGCCGGGAGCCCCGGCTTGAACCTCACCCTGCCCCCCTCGTTCGCTCCCTCCGCTCTCGCGTTCCCAGCGGCGCCGCGCACCACTCTGCTCTCGATCAGCTTCCTCTCCTTCGCCGCCGCCACCTTCCCGCGCTCCCCGGACGCGTCCTCGATCTCCGCGGGAAGGTAAAATGAAGTCGTCTCGTGCGCGGTTTCGTTCCGCATGTCCATCATGCGTCGAATCGCGAAGTAGTTCGCGCCGTTGTGCTCCGCGAGCGCGTTCCTAGGGCAGTCCACGCTAGACGCGACCGTCCGCGGGGTCGTCAGCCACGCGTCGTTCGCTTCCTTCGCGGACGCGGGGTACGGAGGCGCGCGCGGGCCGGTCCGCCGCGCCGCCGCGAGCGACAACGTCGAGGAGGCGCCGTCGTCGTCGTCGTCGCCGCCGCCGCCGCCGCCGTCGAACCGAACCATCGCGTCTTGATGCCCCATCCCGGGGAAGGGCCGCGAACGTTCACGCGATGCTACGACAGACGCGCGCGCGTCGTCTCGCCGCGCCGCCGTCGCCGCCGCCGCCGCCGCGCGGTCGATATCCGGCGCGGAGGGCAGGCGCGGCGGCGGCGGCGGCGAATTCTCGTCGCCGGTTTCCCGTCCAAGCGTCGGCGGCGCGTCCAGGAGCCGCCGTCGCGGCGACGCCGACGCCGACGCCGACGCCGACGCCGACGCCGACGCCGCGCGCGATGGGAGTCCGAGCAGACCCGCCAACGCCTCGCGCTCCCGCGCGCGCCGCGCGTCCCGCGCGTGTTGGACGACGCGTCGCCTCACGACGCTCTCCGTCGTCTTCCGAGAGCACGAGCGCAGCCGCGACGCGTCGCCCGCGATGCGAGCGTCGATCGCCGCGCTGGAGTGCGCGCGCTGGTCCGTCCGCAGCTGTCGTCGCGTCGGCGCGGTCGTCGTCACCAGCTGCGACTCGGCGCGTCTCGCGCGCGCGGCGGCGTCGTTCGCAAGTTCGGTGTCGTTGAAGGCCCAGCGCCACAACAGATCCTCCGCGTTCTCGTCGTCCGCTGCTTCCCCTCCGTCGAGCGCGACGGCGTTCCGCGCGGTCGTGGACGTCGCGAGCGCGCGGTCGCGCGCGGTGGACGGCGACGGCGCGCGCCACGACCCGCGCTGAGAGGGCGGCGCCGCGCCGCGAGACGACATCTCGCCGCGCGCGGGGATGTGAGGGCGTCGGACGACTCGATTCGTGACGTGACCAGACAGTGCTGACGCTTGCGTGAGAACGTAACAACGCGTCGACCTCAAAAGCGACCGTCTACGATGAGCTAAGCTCCTAATGGTAATAAATGAACGCCGCCGCCGCCGCCGCCGACCATCATCACACCGCGCGCTCCGCGGCGAGCAACCGCGCTCGATCGCCGCTCCTCTGCGGCGTCCGCGGAGACGTCGACGTCGACCCGAAGCCGACGCTCAAGCCATTCGCGTCGTCGCCAAACTCGACGCCGCGAACGCCGCCGCAAACGCCGCCGTCGCCGTCGTCGTCCTCGTCGTCCTGGTCGTCGCTCCGCTTGATCATCCCGAACGCCGCGCCGCCGCCCCCGCCGCGAATCATCCTCCCCTCCTTCCTCCGCTGGTCGTTCCGCCAGTTGATCGCCAGCGTCGCCACCTCGAGCGCGTGCAAAAACAACGGCGGCGCCCACGACGACACCCTCTCCTCCGTCACGAACACCTTCTGCGCCCACGCGACGACGCCGCTCCCGGCGTCGACGCCGTACGTGAGGTACGACAGCGAGTGCGACCCCTCCGCCTTAATGGACGCGATCAGCTGCGGCATGAACTTGCAGACGAAGTTGACGGCGACAACCGCGCCCAACGCGTTGCCGTAGACCATCAGCGGTTCGCAGCGCTGCTCGGACGCGAGGACGAGAAGCGCGGGGAACCACGCGAGGGAGATGATGGCCACCTGCGCGATCGCCCAGAGGCGCGTCGCGTCGCGGGTTCGGTACGCGATGTCGATGCCCAGCGCCTCCCAGGTGAACCTTCCGGGCTCGTCCTCTTCGAAGCGCGCGGCGACGAAAAAAACGAAGACCATGCTGATCGAGTTCACGAGCTCGACCCACACGAACGTCACGCTGCGCTGCGCCCTCGCCCAGTACGCGAAGTCGCCTTGGTACGACAGCACGATCTGGTTGTAGTGCAGGATGAGGAGGTTCAGGACGTATAAGAAGCCGCCGATGTTCCCGAGGCCGAGCGTCGCCATGGAGATCCCGCGGCTCGATCGCCGAGCGTAGATCTTGTACGCTTGGGGGATGCCGACGGTGGCGCTGAAACATATCGAGAAGACGCCGAGCGCGGTCGTCCACGGTCCCGGGTTCTCGAGCTCGTTCAGGCACGAGTACGTCGCCTCCGCCGCGGTCCCATGCGACATGGCGACGCGCGGGCGCGAGTGCCGCTCGATCGAGCCGCGCGGGAAATCGAACAGGTCGGTTCGCTGATGCTGTCGGTGCCAGTTGGCATTTTCATAACGTTTCGCGACCGGAACGGAAGAGCCGCCGTCGCCGTCGGTCGCGGACGAGACGCGATACGCGATCGCGCGCGCGCGGGGTGAGAGAGCGTATTACACGTCACGTTCGCGTTCAAACAAAACGACACGATCGACGATCGACTACAGTTAACAGTACCCGCGTCGCCCGTCAGATGGACTTGAACGGCGCGTCCCGGATCGCCTCCAACGCCGCGCCGAGTCTCAGCGCCACCAGCGGCCCCTCCTCCTCGCCGAGCACCTCCACCCTGTCTTCTAACCCGCGCAGCTCCGCCATGAGCGCCGCCGCGAGCTCTCGGACGGTCATCCCGGTCGGCGTCGCGGGCGGCGGCGTCGGGGACCTCTCCGCGGCGAACGGCTCGGGCTCCGGCGTCTTCGCCGCCGCCGCCGTCGTCTCCTCGTCGTCGTCGTCGTCGGCGGCGGTTTCCGCGGCGGCGATGCCCAAGAACCCGAGCCCGAGCGCGCCGCCGATGGCGGGGCCGTCGAGCGAGTCCGTCGAGCGCGACTTGGCGACCGCAGCCTTCGCGGCGTCCTTCGCCTCCTTCTCCGCGTTCGCTTTCGCCTCCTTCTCCGCTCTCGCCTTGGCCGCTTTCTCCGCCTTGTCCGCCTTTTCCTTCTCCTTCTTCTCCGCGCGCTCCTTCTCCTTCTTCTCCTTTTCGAGCTTCGCCTCGAGGACTCTCGCCTTCTCCGCCGCTGCCGCGGCGACCTTGTCCGCGCCGTCGAAGACGTCTAAATCCGCGCCCGCCGGTTTCGCGTCGCACCCGACGTTGAACGACTTCAGTTCGTCCACGGTGTACGTCGTCTTCGCCGGTTTCGTCGGCGTCGGGGACGCGACGTCTTCCCAGCTCTCCGGGTCCGCGCGCGTCGTCTCGTCCTTCGCGTCGACTTTGACCTCCACGGCGGCGGCAGCCTTCGGAGTCTTCTCGTCCTCATCCTCCGCCCACTCATCCTCGTCGTCGCCGCCGCCGGTGATGCCGAGGTACGATAACCCCAACCCCGACGCGCCGCTCCCGCTCCCGCCGCCGGAGTCCGCGCTCGCGTCGGATTTCCCCCGCCCGATGCTCGACGGCCTCGACGCCGCGCCCTTCGCCTCGCCGACCATCGCCATCACCTTCGCCTGCTTGTTGTTCGCGTCGTCCGCGTCGACGTCCTCCGCCGCGGGTTTCGTCGAAGCCCTGGCCGTGGAGCCCAACCCCGCGCGCGCGGGAACCCCCGCCAGCGTCGGAATCGGCACCGGCGCCTCGTCGACGACGACGCCCGTCGCCGGGTCCACGAGCGGCGTCCACCCTTGCTTCTTTAGCAGCCGCCGTCCGACATTGTCCTCGGGGAGCGGCGCGTCGAGACCGCTCGTGGCTTTGTACGCGGATTTTTTACCCACCAGAGGCTCGAGCCGATCGGCGCCGGTCTTCACCGCCTCTCGCAACGCCGCGGCGGTCTCCGCGTCCGCCGTCGCCGCCGCGGCATCGCGCTCCTTCTCGCGGTGTTCGAACCCGGCGCTCCACGGCCATTCGCCCTCGTCCGCGGCCGGCGGTTTCTCGTCTTTCTTCTTATCGTCTTTCTTCTTCTTGTCTTTTTCCTTTTGCTTCTTGCTCTCCTTCTCTTTCTTCTCCTTTTTCTCGCCGCCCGTCTCCCCCGCCGCCGGGGGCAGGTCGAAGTCGTCGATCCCGGTGATCCCCAAGAACCCGAGACCTAACGCGCCGTCGCCGCCGAGCGTATCGTCGACGCCGTCGTCGCGATCCGTCGCGACGTAGTTCGCGGACGTCGGCATCGGCGGCACGGGAGGCCCGGACACGAGCCGACTGGTCGCGCCGTTCGATAACATCGTCATGAGGTCGTCGCCGCTGGTGCCCCCAGAGGTGGGCTTCGACGCCTTGCCTTTGCGCTTATCGGACGTCCTATCGGACGTCCTCGCCATCGCGCGCGCTTCCAAGTCCGCGGCGCTGAGCATCGCGCCCGGTCCGCCGGGCATGGGGGGCATCGGCGGCGCGCCGCCGCCGCCGCCGCCGCCGCCGCCGAGCATGGCGAGAAGGTCGTCCCCGCTGGGCGCCGTCCCCGGTGGAGCGGACCCGAGAGGCGAACGCGCCGGCATGACGCCGCCATTACCGCCGCTCAGAGCTCCCATGAGACCGGCGCCGGGCATGGGGGGACCCATCCCCGGGGGCGGGCCGGGCGACGACCCCGCGCCGGCGCCGCCGAAGAAAGCCGCGAGGGGATCCCCGCCCCCCGCGAAGATCCCTGATGCGCCGCCGCCCATCGGCGACGGCGCGCGCTGCTCGTTCAGGCTCCCCGTGGACGAGTGCAGCGAGTGCGTCATCGACGCCGGGGAACGGCGGCTGCCGTCGGACGCGTCGAAAAATCCGTCATCCGCGGAGCCCTCGCCGCCGCCTCGGATCCTGCTTCCGCCGCCGGCGCTCCCCCTCGTCGTCCGCGGCATGAGGTGCCGCGCGACGGGAGGGGACGGGTTCGCGGGGGAGCCGCCGCCGGCGCCGCCGGCGCCGCCGACGCCGAGCATCGCCATCAACCCCGCGGCGCCGCCCGCGGCCGGCGGCGGCGCCGTTCGCGACTGCGACTGCGACTGCGTTTGCGGCGGCGGCGGTCCCAGCCGCATCCCTGGGGGCGCGCCGCGGAACCCTTGCTGCTGCTGCTGCTGCTGCGCTGGCATCCCGCCGCTCCCTCCAAACCGCGGGTCCCCACCCGCCATCGAGCTCACCTGCTTCTCCTCCATGCGAAGCGCGTCGAAGAACGCGTCCGACGACGCCGCGGATGTCGCCGCCGTCGCCGCCGCCGCGTGTGCGGCGTTCGCCCCCGCCGCGCCCTCGAACGCGGGCTGCGGCGCCCCGCCCGGGGTGAGCGCGCACAGCGGCGCGGGCCTGCCGCCATGGCCGAGGTCTATCACCCGCGAGATCTTCAGAGCGCCCTGCGCGAGGAGCTGGTCGAGCACCCCCGCGGTCCCCGGTCCGAGCTTGAAAACGAAGGCGTCCTCGGGGAGATCGAAGCCGACGGACTCGTGGAGCATGATTCGCTCCGCGCAGTCGACGCCCATCATGATGACCGCGAGCTCGCCTCTGGACGTGACGCGCGTTTGAATCGTGAACGCCTTCGGTCCCTCGCTCGGGTCCGTCACGACGCGGTACGTCGCGTCGCCGCCCATGGCGAAGTCACGACGGGGGGCGTTGAACTTCGATCAGAAGAGATCCGCGTCTATCGAGATCCGCGTCGATCGAACGTTCGATCGATCGGCGACGCGTTGGGTGGATCGCGCGTCCCGTCGCGCGAACGCCGGCCGCGTTTGGGGCGAGGGCGAAAGCCCGAGGTCGTGGGACGTCAGCAGCGACCGCGACCGCGTTTGGGACGACGAACAGCACGCGTGTGGTGCGTCCGCGCGAATGCCTTCCGTTGGCGGCGGCAGCGAATCTTTCGAGTTTCGCGTCACGCATTCGAACAGAACTGAAAGCGAACAGAAAGGAGGCTGGCGGAGGCCCCGATGCAAGTGGGATTAATTTTATTTTTTCATTTCACTCGTCGTCGACGACGACGCGGCGTCTTCGACGCTCGCGCCCGACCCCCACGACCCCGCCACCGCTACACGCCAAACTTCGTCACCTTCTCCCCCAACGCCACCTTCACGTCCACGACCCCGACGCCGTTCCTCCTCACCTTCAGCGTCACCGTCTCCCCCGCGCGTCTCGCGTCCAACGCCCGAAACAAATCCGACGCGTCCTTCACGGCGGCGTCGTCGAAACCGATGATCACGTCCCCCAACACAACCTTCGACGGGTCGACGACGTCCCGCGTCGTGCCTCTGATCCCCGCCATCGCCGCGGCGCTGCCGTCCGCGACGCCGAGGATCAGAACGCCGTCCGTGTTGTCCGCGTTGAAGCCGAGGAGCTGACGCAACGCGCCGTCGGGCGCGAGCACCACGCCGACGTTGGGTCGCGTCACCTTACCAAACTGTATGACCTGCTCGACGATGCCTTTCACGGAGTCGATCGGCAGCGCGAACCCGACGCCGCTGCTGCTGCCGCTCGTGCTCGCGATCGCGGTGTTGATGCCGACGAGGCGACCGTTACTATCCAGTAACGGTCCGCCGCTGTTCCCCGGGTTGATCGCCGCGTCGGTCTGCACGACGTTGAGGATCGGCCGCCCCGTGTTCCCGCCCGGGAGCTCGCTCCCCAAACCGCTGACGATCCCGGTCGTGAGCGTGTGGTCTAAGCCGAACGGGTTTCCGATCGCGAAGACTTTCTGGCCAACCTGTAACGACGACGACCGCCCGAGCGGTATCGGCGGCGGCGACGTCGTCGGCGGCTTCTTCACCGAGAGCACGGCGACGTCTTTGTCTTCGTCGTATCCGAGCAACGTCGCGTCGTACTGCGTCGTGTCGCCTTGAAACGCGACCGCGAGGTCGTCCGCGCCTCTGACGACGTGGTAGTTTGTCACGATGTGACCGTTCGTATCCCACACGAACCCGCTCCCGGCGCCGCGCGGGATCTCCGTGGAGTCCAACGAGTACGCGTTGACGCGCGCGAAGACTTTGTTGGTGATGAAGACCACGGACGGCGTCGCTTCTTTGAACAGCTTCACCGTGTCCGTCTCCTCGCGGTCGAGGACCGTGGACGCGCCGGACGGGACGATCAACTCGGGCGCCGCCGCGGACGCGGTGAGCGCGCGGTTCAAGACCCGCGGCGCGAACGCCGACGTCGCGGAAGACGTCGGTCGTCGTTGTTGTTGCATTCTCGGCGAAGTTTCCGAAGACGTCATCGGCGCGAGCGGCATCGCGACGGGGGACGCCGCGAGGAGGCCGGAGAGCGTCGCGGCGGTGAAGCGCACGCCGAGGGGCTTTGCGTGTGGAGTTTCTTCGTCCGCGTCATCGCGCGCGGACGCGCGCGCGTCGAGCGATGTCGGCTTTCGCGACGAACGAGATCCGACGCGCCACGGGACGCCGACGCCGCCGGCGGTCGGGCCGTGCACGCCTCGGCGAGAGTTCAGCAGCCCGAAGCTCGGGAGCGCGAGGGCCATGATCACGGAGAACCCCATGCGATGAGGTCGCGGGCGCGTGAGGTCAGCGGCGCGCGCGGACGAGTGACGTTCGTGAATAGTAAATTCGCCAAGTCAGCGAGAAAGCGTTTTATTTCTTCCAAAGACTTCCTCTCTCGGGACCGCCGGCCAGCCTACGTCAACGCGGAGCAACACGAATCGTCGATCGATAACCTACTTCTTTTTTCCCCTCCCCCCTTTCGCCTTCGCCTTCTTCGCCTTCTTCGCCGGCTTCCTCCCCGCGCCCCCGCCCGCGGTTTTCTTCTTCTTCCCGTCCGCGCCGAGCTTTTGCGCCGCGGGCGCGCCTTTCCTCTTTTTCCCGCCGCCGCCGCCGCCGAACTCGTCGTCGTCGGAGACGTCGTCCATCCCCCTGACCGCCGCCGCGGCCATGTTCCCGGCCGCGGCGCGTCCTCTCTCGTGCTGATCGTCGTCGTCACTGTCCACGCCGAGGTACCCTTCTAACGTCCCTCCCACGTTGTTCGCGGTGACGTCTCTGCGCAGTTGCACGTAATCGTTCGCGATGCACTCCACCTTCGCTTCCGTTTGATTCACCGCAAGGACGACGATGGACGCGGGCGTGGGGAGGATCTTCGCGTCGTAGATCACGCCCTTGAGGTCGACCTTCACCCCGGACGTGTACTTCGCGGACGGGTCGGAGAGCAGGCGGCCGACGACGCCGACGTCGCCTTCCAAGTCCACTGACTCGCCCGCGCCCTCGCACTCGAAGAAGATTTTGTTCCTGTTCACCGTCGCCGGCATGAGCAGCGGTATCTCCCCGATGCGGTCCGGCGTCGGCGCGCCCATGGCCCCGGGCATCTTCGCGGGCTTCGCCGTCGCCGCGGTAGTAGCCGTGGCAGTAGTCGCGGGCTTGGTCTCCTCCGCTTTCACCTCCTTCTCCACCTTCACGTCGTCGTCGTCGTCGTCGTCGTCCGCGTCCTCCTCCGCGAGCGCGGGCGGGGATTTGATCGTCGTCTTCTGCGGCGTCGTCGCCTTCGTCGGCTCGACCGGCTTCGGCGTCGCCGCGGTCCCGGCGGTCCGCATCGCCGCCGCGGACGGGACGTCGTCGTCCGAGCTCAGGTCGTCCACGATCTTCTGCACCGGGGACTTGAACGTGTTCATCCACTCCGGCTCGCTGCTCGACGACTCGTCTTTTTTCGCGATCGGCGGGCGCGGGCGCGCGAACAGCGGGACGTCATCGTCGCTGTCGTCGTCCAGAACGATCGGCGCCATGACTACGCGTACGCCGCGGGGGCGATACGCCGCGTTGGCGGGGGGGTGCGCGTGCCCCGAACGCGCGGGCGAGACTGCGGACGACCCGTCTCGTTCAAACGCAAACGGGATCTCTTCAATCATCAGCGTGACTTGGACGCTCGCGTCCAGTCAGACGTCAGTTGTTACCGCGCGCCGCGCCGCCCGCGATGGCGGGGGCCGAGGACGATGACGAGAACGTGATCATCGAGAAGGACGACGAAGGTAACACGTGGGTGATCGACTTAAACAGCGCGGTCGTGATGCGAAAGCCCGCGGGCGCGAACGCGGAGCTCGCGGTCGTCGGTCGATGGATAGACGGCGCGGTCGTCCTGAACGAGGAGCTGCGCGGCGCGACGAAGGGCGAGGACGCCGCCGCGGTGCTCGCCGCGGCGTCGCCGCCCGCGCCCGCGGCGCCCCCGCTGAAGCCGCCGTTATCCCCGGACGCGATGCGAGCGCTTCGCGAGCGCGGATGGGTCGTCGTCGACGGCGTCCTCGACGTCGACGTCGCGAGCGCGACGCGCGAGGAGCTCCGCCGCGAGGTCGTCGACGCGGACGGCGGACGCGCGATGACGCCGATGTTCCGGGAGAGAGGCGCCGACGGCGGTCGGAGCGACGCGGTCGCGTGGCTAGAATGGCGCGGCGGCGTCGGCGGCGGCGTCGAGGGCGGCGGCGCGCGAGGCGTCGCCGCGCCGCCGCTCGCGAAGGCGGCGGTGGCGACGCTGGCGGCGGCGGCGGCGCAGCTGTCGAGCGCGCGCGAGTCGCGCTTGCGCGTCCCGAACGTCGCGCAGCTTGGGGTGTACCGAGGCGTCGGCGCGAAGTACGAGCGGCATCTCGATAACGTCCGCACGCCGGTGCGCGTCTGCCCGTCCCGCGGTGCACTCGTCTCGAAAGCTAGGGCCCTAATTCTATTTGGCCGTCCGTCCCGCTACCCGCGGCGTCGCGACGGCCGGGACGCGCCGCGTCCGACTGACGCGTCCGTTCCGTTCCATCCGCGTCCTCTCCCTTCGTCGTTCGTTCGTCGACAGTCCGGCTGGTACGTCAACGCGCGCGCGTACACCGCGATCCTCTACCTCAACAGCGCGTGGGACGCCGCCGCGCGAGGCGGCAGCCTGCGGTTGCACGACGTCGTCGTCGACGACGACGACCGGTCCC
>Ga0181559_10005540_pt1 | contig 12042 bp, 5 predicted proteins | sample 011ome_21_FD_133752 | JGI IMG/M metagenome (GOLD analysis project Ga0181559, IMG submission 133752) | Coastal salt marsh microbial communities from the Groves Creek Marsh, Skidaway Island, Georgia - 011508AT metaG (megahit assembly) | ecosystem: Environmental > Aquatic > Marine > Intertidal zone...
TCTTCCCGCGCAGGCGCTCGAAGCACACCGAACACTCGGCGGTTTCGTCGCGCAGAGCGGCGGCGGCGGCGGCGACAAACGCCGAGTCGCGCCGACCGCGGTCGAGCGCCGCCAGGACGGAGGAGAGCTCGAGCCGCGCCGCGGCGACGGGATCCCGATCCCGATCCCGATCGGTATTCTCGGTACTGTCGGAATTCTCGGTATCGAGCCGCGTTTCGTCGCCGGGGACGTCGAGGGGCTCGTCGTTGTCCCCCCCGAGCCCCTCGAAATCGTTCGCGTCCCCGAACCCCGACGCCGCCGCGGCGGCGCGCATCGACGCGCGCATCGCCTCGCGCATCGCGCCGAGGTCCATCGCGCCGCCGCCTTCCCCTCCCCAACCGGCATCCCCGGGCGCGTCCCCGTCCCCGTTTGCGTCTCCGTCCCCGTCCAGCAGCGCCTCCTCGGTGAGCAGGTCGTCGAGCTGCTCGAACGGGTTGTACCCGCCCTCGGCGGCGAGCCGCGCGGCGCCGCGGCGCTCGGAATCCGCCAACGCCGACGCCAGCGCGTCGCGCCTCTTTTCGAGCCGCGCCAGGTTCCGCTCGTGCGCGCGCGCCAGGCGCGCGTGCCACGCCTCCAGGGACTCTACGGGCCCGTTTCGGTCGTCGTTTCGGCCGTTTCCAATATCAGCAACATCGTCCCCGAAGAACGCGGCGAGGTTTCCGCGCGCGCCGCCGCGCCAGCCCCCGCAGAGGCGCACGACGTCCCCGAACGTCGCGTCCGGCGCCTCCGCGTACAGCTGCACGGCGGCGGCCTCGCGCCACGAGAGCGTCACCGGGACGCACGCCGCAGACAGGGGCGCGCGGGGCAAGCACGCGTCCGGCGGGTCCCGGCGCGAGCGTTTCGCGAACCAGCGCGCGCGAACGCGCCGGAACTCCAGGCGGGACACGCGGCGTCCGAAGGTCAACGAGAGGATATCGCGCTTCTCGACATCCGTCGCGCCGGGGGTCGCGCTGAGCGCCCACCTGTGCGCGGCGCGCACGTCGTTTACGAGCCACGCCCCGGCGCCGCGCTCGGTGGCGGCGGGGCGCCAGTCGAACAGCAGCTCCTGAGGCTCGTCCACGATCAGTCGGGTCCACTCGATCGACGCGGGGTCGGGCGCCGCGATCGGGTCGTTCCACAGCGGGTGGAACGGCGGCTCGTCGCTCGAATCGTCTTCCCGACGACAGCCCCGGGGGAGGTCCTCGTTGGCCACGACGAGCACGTCCCACGCCTGGACACCGCCGCACAGGGGCGACCAGTCCGGAAGCGCGTCCGCGTCGAGGCGCTCGAGGCCTACGCTCGAGACGTCGTGTTCCGGCGCGGCGCGCGCGTCGCGCGGCCTGGCGTCCACCCGGCGACACCGCAGCGACGGCGCAAACGCGCGGAGCGCCGCCATCCACTGATTGACGATGTGCCCGGGACACGTCACGAGGGTCGTTTTCGTTCGTGTCGTTTTCGTTCGTGTCGTTTTCGTTCGTGTCGTTCGCGTCACGCCTTCACGAGCGTCGGTCGCGTCGGTCGCGTGTGTGAAACCCTGCGCTCCGGGAACGGCGTCCGTCCGAGCCCAGTCAGTCGGGTCTCGACGCGCGGCGCGCTCGAGGAGCGCGGCGGCGATGACCGTCTTTCCCGCGCCCGCCGGGTGCGCGACCAAACCGCCGCGCGGGAGCGGCGGCACGGAATGACTCTCACAGGGAACGCGAGTCGGTCCCGCGCGCGATGAGGTCTCTTCGTTCGCGCGAAAGACGTCTTTCGCACGCACGGCCGACGTCAGAGCCGCCTCGACCGCGCGCGCGGTCCCGAAGCGCCCGGCGCGGCGGTCGCCCTTCGCGGCGGCGGCGGCGGCGGCGTCGGCGTCGGCGTAGGCGTCTTCCTCCTCCTCTCGGCGCTTGGTCTCGCGCCCCGAGGGGAACAGCGAGCGCCCGCCGAAGCGCACCGGCTCGGACTCGCGCAGGGATGCGCCGCAGTCGTCGTCGCCCTCCGCGCCGCACTCCACCGACGCCATCCAGCGCACCGTGCGCGCCTGGTGCGGGAACAAGCCGGCGGCGTTTCGCGTTCGCGCGTTTTTTTTTAGTGAATCGCCGTCGGTTTCGGTTTCCGTTTCGGTTTCGGTTTCCGTTTCGGTTTCCGTCTCGAGCTCGCGCGTGCTCGGCGACGGCGCCGCCGTGGGCCCCTCCACGAACGCGCGCAGCAGATCCAGCGCGGGCGGCTCCGCGGCGTCGAACACGTCCAGGCCCGCGATCGCGGGCTCGAGCGCGTGGCGCCCGACCGTCACCAGCACGCGCGCGCCGACGTCCGCGTCCTCGGGCACCACGAAGCAGCGCAGGTGTCCTCGGCCGAGGGACGCGAACCCGTGCAGGTTGAACGCGCGGCGCACCTCGGCGTCCACCTCGAACCGCAGACCCAAGACGAACCAGTCGTCGTTCAGCAGGACCAGGGACGACTCGTGCGCGCGCAGCGCGCCGGGCGTGACGCGCGGCGCGGGAACGACGGTGGCCTGCCCCGCGTCGCGGCGGAAGACGCGCGTTTTAGCGCCCGTCTGGACGTCGAGGACGGCGGCGTCCTCGCCCTCGAGGGACTCCGGGGGGAGCACGCGCCCCACGAACGCGCCGTGCTCGGGGACCGGGACGCCGTGCACGCTGGCGAGCTCCGCGGGGTCCACGGCGAACACCTCCATGGCGCCGGCGCGGGTCAGCTCGAGGTACTCCAGGCGCGTGTCGATGACGGCGAACTCGCGCGAGAAGGATGCCATCGCGCGCGGCACCGCCGACGACGGTGATGGGATCTGCGAGCCTCGATTCGTGAACGCGTCCCGATACCCCGACACGACAAACCCGGAGGAGCCCTCCACCGACCCGTCCGAACGCGTCTCCGGTTTCCCCGCCCACGCGCGTCGACCTCGGCGCGGCGCCACCCCTTGTGCTCCGCGGCTCGGCTCGGAGCGGGTCTCGTTCGTCGGCTAGACCGACAAGATGCGAAAACACGTCAGCAGCTTTGCTCGAAACCGGATAAATGAACTCGACGCGAAGGTCGGGACGCCACTTCGGGTCCGACACCCCCCGTCATGTCGCTCGCCGTTTGGACGCCGGTGGCGTCCATCAACGCGCCGCGCGTCGTCATGCACGCCAGCCCTCGCGTCGCTTCCGCGATCCGATCCCACCGCGCGCGTTTCCTCGGTGGCCATCGCAGGGACCGATCGCGCGCGTCCACGACGACACGCGCCGGGGCGAAGGGCGGCGGCGGGAAGAAGTCCAACGACGGCGCGAACCCGTTCGCGTCCTCTGACCTGATGAAGTTGCGCGGCACGTTGCCAAGCAAGCCCGAGCTGGCCGCCGACCGCGGCGGCGCCGGGTCGGGGAACGACATGGTCCGCATGAGCGAGGCTGACGTCGTCGCGGCGTTTTCCTCGAAAAGCAAAGGGGGGTCCATGAAAGCCGAACGCGGCGCGGCGCGGCGCGGCGACGCGGGCGGCGCGCCGAAGAAGCCGGGCCAGATCGGTTCCGGTACGGGCCCCTCGAGGGGTCTCGACCCCGCGCTACAGAACGTGACCGTGGGCGTGACCCGCGGCGGCAAGAAGGGCAAGACCGTGACCGTGGTCGACGGCCTGGACGTCGGCGCCGCGGAGGACGCGAAGGCGCTCGTGAAAAAGTTTAAAAAGATCCTCGGCTCGGGGGGCGCGCTCGCCGAAAACGGGTCGATGGCGTTCCAGGGCGACAACGCGGCGCTGCTGGTGGACATGCTCAGGGCGATGGGGTACAAGAAAGCGAAGCAAACGGGGGGGCTGGGGTCGAAGTGAAAACCGCGTCGCGACCTCGCGGTCGATGTGAGTGACGCGATTGACGCAGTCGCGTACGACGCGTCGCGCGCCGCGCGAAAAAAAAAAAAACTCGTTTTTCACTTTAAAAAAAAAATGAAAGCCGCGCGCCGGTCACGCCGCAGCGACGCCCGCCCGCCCGTCGGCGTCCCCCTCGTTTTCCTCCGGCGGCGCGTGCATCCTCTCCAGCTCCTCGCCGTGCATGCCGTCCAGCTCCTTGACGGCCCACAGCCACATGATGACGATGAACGAGTGCGCGGTCAACAGCGCCGGCAGCGCGGCGACGATGGTGCCGCACAACAGCAGCAATCCCTGCTGCATGAACGACCCGCCGGTTTTCCCAACCTGCGCGCCCAGCACGTCCACCGCGGCTTTGCCTTTGGTGCGGCTCTCGTCGTCCAGCGTGATGTACACCATCTCCTCCGCGGGCTTGAACAGCGAGAACTTCGCCGCGCGCTCGATGACGTACAGTATGGAGCCGCCCCACACCAGCACCGGCAGCCACGGCGAGGTCTGCACCAGGAACCCAGCCGCCGCCGCCCAGATGGAGAAGCCGAAAAACGCCCACCCGAGCACCATGGCGCTCTTGGGCGTCACGCTGAGGGTGCCCGCCCAGCCCAGCTTCTTGAACAGCCAGGGCGCCGCGAGCATCAGCACGCACGTCAGCGCGCCGGACATGAGCTGCACGTCGCCCATGAACGCGCTGTACGCCTGCGGGGACGGGTGCAGGATGCGCAGCTGCCCTTTCCACGCCACCTGGAACAGGATGGAGGACAGACCCTGCGACACGGACATGATCGCCAGGCAAAACACTTCGGGTTTGGCCAGCACGAACCGCAACGCGTCGAACAGACCGGTTTTCGGTCTCTTGGGTTTCTTCCCCGCCGCCGCGCGCTCGTTGTTGAGCTGCTTCAGGTCCGCGCTGTCGGACTCCGCCAGCGCCATGGCCTTTCTCGCCGCCGCGCGGCCGGCGCCGCCGTCCGCGGCGTGCGCGCGGCGCATGATGTACGCGTGCGTCGCGGCGATGGCGACGCCGCAGCCCATCACGATGGTCATGAGGAACCTGAGCTTGACCGCCCACACCTGGTCCGCCGGGACGTTCGGGGTCCACGAGCCCGAGACCCACTTGGTGATGGCGCCGGACGTGGCCTGCGCCAGGTTCGCGCCGACGCCCAGCAGCGGGTAGATCACCGACGCGTCCTGCAGGCGCGTGGTCTCGTTGGCCATGCCCCAGAACAGCAACGAGAGGATGACGTCGCCCCAGAGCTCGCTCGAGACGTAGAACAGCGAGTAGACCCAGTTGGTGACGACGGCGATGCCGCCCGCCAGCCCCTGAGGCAAAGACGCGGCGAACGCGGCGGCGGCCGCGGTCGGGTGCAGCGCGGCGGCGTTCGGGTAGAGCACCAGGGTGAAGAGCGCGAAGAACGCCATGAAGACGCCGAGGAAGATGTAGAAGATCTTCTCTCTTCCCCAGCGCTGCGAGAAGCTGGCGAACACGCCGACGAACAGGAGCGACATGGGGAGCACGGCGTAGACGGTGAGGTAGGGGATCTGCTCGGCGCCCCCGAACGCGGTCACCACGAGCGTGTCCTTGAGCGCGTCCAGGATGCCGTTCGCCAGCGCCATCCAGAAGAACATGGACGCCATCGGGACGAGCTGGCCCCACAAGCCGCGCATCGGCTCGAGGAGCGCGGCGACCGGCCCCGCGTCCTTCGCGGGCGACTTCGCCGAGCTCGCGCCGCCATCCGCGGCGCGCGCGACCAGCGCGCCGCCGCGGCTCGCGAGAGCGCCCGACGACGCATCGCCGGAACGCGCGCGGCCCGCGCGCGTCCGCGTGCGCGAAGGCACACCGGCGCCGCCGCTAGGTTTGTCCCCCGCCGCGCGCGCGGCGAGCGCGCGGCGGCGGAGGGGGCGGGAGACGACGACACGATGAGGGGTCGACGCGACGCGGCGCACCGCGCTCGCACGCGCCACCGCGCGCGCGCCATCGGCGGTCGACCGAGCCGCAGCCGTCGCCGCGCCGGTGGCTCGGGTCAGCCCCGCGCGGACGACTGAGGCGCCCATCTGCACTGCAGCTCAGGCGCGTTCGGCGTGCGCCGCCCTGGAGACGCTCCCTTCGGAAAAGCCTAGGCGGAAGCGACGAGACGAGCCGAAGCTGTCACGCGCGTGTGCGCTCGTCTGCGGGGTGCGAGGGGGCAGCGCGCGCGACGGTGTGCGGCTCGGTGACAAGGTTGGCACGCGAAGCATCTTCATCTTCGGCCGCACTTTTTGAAACTTGAAAGCAAAAGTGCATCTGAGGACGACGAGTTATAACTCAAGAACGCCGGTCGACGTGCCGACCCACGCGGCTCGCGATTCACCAGTTTCACCACCTGTCGACGTCGCCTTCCTTATCTCGAGCGACGCTTTTTCGCCGGAACGCCGCGTGGGCGCCCATTCGTCCGCGTCCGTGCGCGCTCGAACGCCACCGTCCCCCTCACGCGCCGTTCGATGCCTTTCGCTGTTGTCGGCGGCGACGCCATGGGTCTGCGCCAAGCGGTCGTGGGCGTCCTACGCACCGGCGCGCGCAGCGGCGCGTCGCGTCGCGCCACCGCCGTGCGCGCCTCCGCGTCGCGATCGTCCCCCACCCTCGCGTCGACGCGCGCGCCGTCGCGGCGCGACCACCGCGTGTCGCTGTTCGCGCGCGCGGCGGCGCGCCCCCTGAGCACCTTCGCCGCGTCCGCGGACGTGCAGGTCGCGGACCCCGCCGCGGTCGCCGCGGCGAACGACGCCGCCGCCGAGCAGGGCCTGGTGGTCCGCGCCATCAAGGAGGCGAAGAAGAACGGCGAGGCCACGAAGGAACAGGTGGACGCCGAGGTGGCGAAGCTCCTGGAGCTGAAGAAGCTCGCGGCGGACCTGGAGAACCCGACGCAGGAAGCGACGCCGGGCGCGAAGAAGCAAGGGGAAGCGCAACGAGGAGGAGGCGGGGCTAAGCCGACGCAGGACGTCGGCGTGACGCCCAAGTCTGAGGATTTCTCGCGCTGGTACCTGGACGTGATCCGCGAGTGCGAGCTCGCCGATTACGGCCCCGCGCGCGGCACGATGGTGATCCGCCCGTACGGGTACGCGCTGTGGGAGGGCATTCAGAGTTGGATGGACGCGCGGTTCAAGGAGACGGGCGTGGAGAACGCGTACTTCCCGCAGCTCATCCCGTACTCGTTCATCACCAAAGAGGCGAGCCACGTCGAGGGCTTCGCCCCCGAGCTCGCCGTCGTCACGCAAGGCGGCGGCAAAGAGCTGGAGGAGCCGCTCGTCGTGCGCCCCACGTCGGAGACGATCGTGAACCACATGTTCTCGCAGTGGATCCAGTCCTACAGGGACCTGCCGCTCCTGTTGAACCAGTGGGCGAACGTGCACCGCTGGGAGATGCGCACGAGGCCCTTCATCCGCACGCTCGAGTTTCTGTGGCAGGAGGGGCACACCGCGCACGCGACGGGCGCCGAGGCGGAGGCGAAGGCGATCGAGATGGTCAACGTGTACGCCGAGTTCGCGGAGGACGTCGCGGCGATGCCGGTGATCGTCGGGCGCAAGTCCGCGGTGGAGTCCTTCGCGGGCGCGAACCGCACGTACACCATCGAGGCCATGATGGGCGACCGGCGCGCGCTGCAGGCGGGCACCTCGCACAACCTCGGCCAGAACTTCGCCAAGGCGTTTGACACGCAGTTCCTGGACGAGACTGGCGCGAAGCAGTACGTGCACCAGAGCTCGTGGGGCGTGTCCACGCGCCTGATCGGCGGGATCATCATGACCCACGGCGACGACGCGGGCTTGCGGCTGCCCCCGCGGCTCGCGCCCGTGCAGGTGGTGGTGGTGCCCATCGCGCAGAAGAACAAGGACAAGGAGAGCGTCGCCGCCGCCGCCGCCGACATTGTCGGCGCGCTCAAGGCGGCGGGCGTGCGCGTCAAGCTGGACGACGACTCGCGCAACTCGCCGGGCTGGAAGTTCAACCACTGGGAGATGAAGGGCGTGCCCGTGCGCATCGAGGTGGGGCCCAAGGACGTGGCGAACGGCGCCTGCGTGGTGGCGCGCCGCGACAAGCCCGGGAAGGAGGGGAAGGAGTTTGGCGTCTCCGCCGAGCCCGCTGCGCTCGTCGAAAAGATCGCGACGGCGCTGGACGAAGTGCAGGCGGCGCTGCTGGCGGAGGCGCGCGCGTTCCGCGACGCGAACATCGTGGACGTTTGCTCGTACGACGAGCTCAAGGCGGCGATCGCGGACGGCAAGTGGGCGCGCGGCGGCTGGGAGGGCACGGACGAGCAGGAGAAGCAGATCAAGGAGGAGACGGGCGCGACCATCCGGTGCTTCCCGTTTGAGCAACCCGCGGGGCCGCACGCGTGCTTGATGACCGGCGCCGCCGCGAAGGAGGTGTGCATCTTCGCCAAGTCGTACTGATGATGAGCGTAAATACGACCGTATACGTGACGAGGGTGTTTTCTTGTCATCGCAGCGCGATGGTTCTATCAATCTCGTCACGACGTGGTGTTTCGACGCGTGTTCGTACGAGCCACGCGCGTAGACCACGGGAGCTCCCGATCCTTCGCGTCTTCCCGCCGTCACCCGGCGACGGCGACAATCGCGACAATCGCGGCGAGCATCCGCCGCGCGACTCGTCTCCCCCTCGGCGCCGCAGAGGCGGGCCTCTCGGGCCTCTCGGGCCGCGCGGGCGCGTCGCCCGCGGGCGCGTCGCCCGCGCGATCGACGTCTGTGCCCTCGAACGCGGTGACGACGTGCTCGGGGACCTCGTACGTAACCTCGTAGCACGGGCAGAACAGGTCGTACTCCAGCGAGTACGACTCGCCGATCCGCACGTCGGCGGCGGCGGCGTCGCACTTTCGCGTGCCCTCCGCGTACAGGTCTTTGCACGCCGCCACGGACGCGACCGGCCCGTAGCACCCGAGCAGGTACGGCGGCTTGAGCTGCGCGTGGTAGTGGTACACCCGCGTGTCCGCATCGATGCCCCAGTCCGCGTACGCGGGCACGGGCCCGGTGTGGCCGCCGCACGCGTCCAGGTCGGCGGGCGGCGCGCCGGAGGCTTCGTTGCGCCCGAACACGGCGCGGCCGTCCAGCATGACGCCGACGAGCGCGGAGTGCCCCTCGGCGCTCGCGTCGTACAGGCACGTGGGGTCGGTGTGGTGGTGGTACGGGTTCGCGTGCCCGCCGCAGTCGTCCATGAAGAGCGAGGCCCGCACGGTCCCCGCGGCGCAGCTGTTGTACAGGCCCGCCTCGCACGTGCCGACGTCCATGCCGCCGGGGCAGTAGCCCGAGTACGTCCCCGTCGCGGCGTCCAGGCACGGGAACGGCGGCCTCGTGTCGCTCGTCGCCGTCTCGTCGGCCCCCCGGCCGAAGCCCGCCTCGAACGGGCCGTAGATCAGCTTCTCCGCGGTGGTGTACCCCACCGCGCCGAGCAGCGCCGCGGCCGCAGGGACGGTCGTCACCGAAGGGACGGTCGCGGTGGAGATCGTGCCGCTGATCAGGCCCGTCGCCGCGTCGAACGACAGCGAAGTCGCCGCGAGCGCGGGGGTCGGCAGCGCCGAGACGCACGCGGCCGCGAGCGCCGCCAGGGACCCGGCGCGCGAGGCGGAGGAGGAATGCATGTCAACGAACGCGAGGGTGGCGTTCGGCTGCGCGGAGACGCAGTGAGGGCGAGCCCTCTCGTTGTTGACGTGCCCCTGAGCGCCCCGATAACGCTTTTTTAGATTTTAGTGAAACCCCACCTTTTCGTTCGCCTCTGAAGAGTTCTTTGTTTTGATCGCGAGAAGACGGTTTTTGATTGATATTTTCCGAGCATTTCGAAACTGGGACGACCGACTTCACACCGGATTTTGATCGGTCTCGTTTCAGCTTCGCGTTGACTTCAAGTTCCCCCAATCCGGTTTTGGAGGAGGAATCCGCGCGCGGGCACGTCATTGCGCGCGCGGCGGTGCCCCGGATTCTCGCGTACACGCGCGCGTTCTCTCCGGTCGAGCACGATGGCGTCCACGCGCGCCGTGCTCCAGGTGTTCGAGAAGTACCAGAAGGACAGGGTAGCCTTCGTGCAGACGGTCGCGGAGCTCGCGACGCGTCCGCAAAACATCGAGCCCATGCAGAGCGCGGGGGTGATGGCGCTGCTCCGACCGCTGCTTCTGGATAACGTCCCGAGGTGCGTCGAGCGCGACGGCGTAGAGACACGCGATCGAACGCGTGGCGCGCGTTCGCGCGCCCGCGCACCCACTCGGCGACGCGTCGCGCGCGGTCGTCCCCGGGCATTCGCCACCCAAAAATGGCACCACGCGCGCGACTCGAGCGCGCGGTGTCGCCCGATTCTTTCCCCCGATCGCGCGCGCCGCGCGCTGACCGACCTCCTCCCCCGATCGCGCGTCTTCGCCCTCCCGCCCTCCCCCCCCTTCCGCGAACGCAGCATCCAACAATCCGCCGCGATCGCGCTCGGGCGCCTGGCGAACTACTCCGACCACCTCGCGGAGGCTGTGGTGAGCAACGAGATTTTGCCCCAGCTGGTGTACTCGCTCTCCGAGCAGAACCGCTTCTACAAGCAAGCCGCGGCGTTCGTGCTGCGCGCGGTGGCGAAGCACTCGCCGCCGCTGGCGCAGGCGGTGGTGGACAGCGGCGCGCTCGACGCGCTGGTGCGGTGCCTGGAGGAGTTCGACCCGGGCGTCAAGGAGAGCGCGGCGTGGGCTCTGGGGTACATCGCGGGGCACAACGCCGACTTGGCGTCGACGGTGGTGGAGGCTGGCGCGGTGCCGCTGCTGGTGCTGTGCGTGCAGGAGCCCGAGCTCTCGCTGAAGCGCATCGCCGCGTCCTCGCTGAGCGACATCGCGAAGCACTCGCCCGAGCTCGCGCAGGCGGTGGTGGACGCGGGCGCGGTGGCGTACCTCGCGCCGCTCGTGGTGAGCCCGGATGCGAAGCTCAAGCGCCAGGTGTGCGCGGCGCTCGGGCAGGTTGCGAAGCACTCGGTGGATCTGGCGGAGACGGTGGTGGAGGCGGAGGTGTTCCCCGCGATCCTCGCGTGCCTCAAGGACGTGGACGGATTCGTGCGGAAGCATGCGGCGACCGCGATCCGCGAGGTGGCGAAGCACACGCCCGAGCTCGCGCAGCTCATCGTCTCCAACGGCGGCGTCGCCGCGCTGGTGGATTACGTCGAGGAGAGCGAGAGCGGGAACCGGCTGCCCGGCGTGATGGCGCTCGGGTACATCGGCGCCTTCTCCGAGACGCTCGCCACGGCGGTGGTGGCCGCGGACGGCATCGCGCCGCTGTACAACGCGCTGTCCGAGGAGCCGGAGGACCACATCAAGTCCGCCTCCGCGTGGTCGCTCGGGCAGATTGGCAGGCACACGCCCGACCACGCCAAAGCGATGGCGGATGCCGGCGCGCTCGCGCGCCTCGTCGCCGTCGGCGCGTCGCGGCGGTCGTCGGACGATCTGCGCTCCAAGTGCGCGCGCGCGCTGAGATTCATCATCGAGAAGCTCACGGATTTGCGCGCGCTGGACCGCACGCTGCAGGAGCCGGGGCTGCCGCCCGAGGTGTGCAAGTTCGTCGTGCACCAGATCTCCAAGGTGCTGCCCAACGACCCGCAGGGCCGGCACGACTTCGTGGCGAGCGGCGGGCTCGCCGCGTGCCAGGCGCTGGACGCGCGAAGCGGGAGCGCGCTCAAGGAGTACGTGGACGTCATCAAGTCGTGCTACCCGGAGGAAATCGTGCGGTACTACTCGCCCACGTACGGCACGGAGCTGCTGGAGAAGCTGGAGGTGACGGCGTGACGCGCGTGAGGCGGGAGGGGGGCGGGGAGGCGACGCCGCGAAGGTCTCGAAGGAGCGCGTGTCAACTGAATGATGAACTGCTCGAAATTTCTGCTCGGCGGCGAACGAAAAAAAAAAACGCTTTCCCCTCCTCGACGAGAGCCGCGATGCGCACAACTTCCCGCGCAGCCCCCGACCTGCGAGCATGAGCGCCGAAGCTGGTGAGGGCGATCTTCACTCGCACGCGCAAGCGTGGTGGCTGCTCCAAACCGGCGCCGCGCGTGAAGAGGCGACCTTCGCGGGCCTTCCTCGGGACGTCATGAACCAGATCCTCGGACGGACCGATCTGCTGGATCTGGCTCGTCTTCGAGTGGTGAGCCCTTCTATGCGCGACGCCGTGGACGAGATGATGGAGGATCGGAGAGATGCTGCTCTTGCCGCGAA
>Ga0181559_10005544_pt1 | contig 12039 bp, 9 predicted proteins | sample 011ome_21_FD_133752 | JGI IMG/M metagenome (GOLD analysis project Ga0181559, IMG submission 133752) | Coastal salt marsh microbial communities from the Groves Creek Marsh, Skidaway Island, Georgia - 011508AT metaG (megahit assembly) | ecosystem: Environmental > Aquatic > Marine > Intertidal zone...
AAAGTGAAATAGAATATTTTGGCGCTCCGGGCAGGATTCGAACCTGCGACCTGCCCCTTAGGAGGGGGCCGCGCTATCCAGCTGTGCCACCGGAGCGTAATCAAGGCACTAGTCTTAGCGGGCGAGAATGTTATCACAGCCCGCATGCCCTGCGTACTCCTCTGTGAAGGTTTAGCAGACTGTTTTCTCCCTGTTTTACTCCCTACCTAAGCTATGGGTTTTTGCCAGGCTAAATTCTTTCTGATTTTTTCCTGTGAATTTATTACTATCACGGTTTTATTATTACACTCCAATTCCTCAATACGTATTTACATGTCTGCAACTATTATTCCTTTTGAACTCCCCAAAAATGAAGCGGTGATGTCCGTTCATAGTCTGATTCCGGAAACCGCCATGACAGCACAGATGCTCGGCACCGAGCGCGAAAGTCATGCAGTGCAAGTTAGTGCCGATGGACTGATGTTGACAGTGGGCTATTCCATCATGGAAGCCACTGAAGTCTGGATTACCAATCGCAAGGGTCAAACCTCGGAAGGCATTGTCCTCGCCCATGATTATGATTCAGGACTTGCCCTGCTTCGACCCGCCACTTCACTCGGCACTAATTATCTTGAAACCGCTGACGCGTCCACGGTAAGCGTTGGCGATAGAATCAGCATTGTCACCAGTGAAAACAGCAAAGCCATGGATGCCGTGATATTCGCCAGAGAGCAGTATGCCGGTCGCTGGGAGTATCTGCTTGAAGACGCTTTTTATACTGTCCCCTTATGTGAGCACTGGTCAGGTGCTGGCCTCTTGAACAAGGAAGGAAAGCTTTGCGCTATTGGCTCTCTCGCCCTGGGCCTGAAAGGGCCGACCGGGGATATTGTGCCGGGCAACCTTTTTATTCCAGTGGATCTGGTAACTCCTCATCTTGAACACATGAGCAACCATGGCAAAAAACCAGGCGCTTTACGTCCCTGGCTGGGCACACTGGTTGAAGAACATGATGCCGAACTTTGTGTTGTTGGTCTCTACATGGGTGCCCCTGCCGCCAGAGCTGGCATTCGCACTGGCGACATTATTCTTTCCGTCGCTGACCAGCCGGTTTCCTCAATGGCAGGGTTTTTCCGTACGCTCTGGCATTTCGGTCCTGCCGGAACACGCATACCATTGACGGTGAAAGCCGGAAACGATGGCGAAACCATCAAAGAAATCATTCTTGATACTATCGATCGCGATAGTTTCTTTATTCAGCAATCCCAAAATATGCTGAATTAGCCCGGAGCCTGTTATGCGTTTAATGTCCTGGAATGTAAATGGAGTTCGGGCGGCCGTCAGCAAAGGATTCGTTCCCTTGGTCGATAGTCTTAACTGCGATGTGATTTGTCTGCAGGAAACCAAGGCCCAGGATGATCAGGTTATCACCGCGCTGGAAGAGCTTGAGGGTTTTCATGTCTACCCTAATTCTGCGGTAAAAAAAGGCTATTCAGGTACAGCCATTCTTACCAAGGAGAAACCAATATCTGTCACCAATGATATAGGTATCGATATTCATGATCAGGAAGGACGGGTTATTTGTGCTGAATATCCGGGTTTTTTTCTGGTTACGGTCTATACACCCAACTCCGGGAATGGACTGAAACGTCTGGAGTATCGACAACAATGGGACAAGGAGTTTTGTGCTTATCTCGTGAGTCTTGAAAAACACAAACCAGTGATTGTTTGTGGCGACCTTAACGTGGCGCACAAGGATATTGATCTGGCCAGACCAAAACCAAACTACAACAAGACTGCGGGCTTTACCCAAAAAGAAATTGATGGTCTGGATAACCTGCTGGCGGCCAATTTCGTTGATACTTTTCGCCATCTCCATCCTGACACGATTAAATACAGCTGGTGGAGTTACCGGGCCGGGGCCAGGGAGAAAAACATTGGCTGGCGCATAGATTATTTCCTCAGTTCAGGCGCACTGACCAAAAACATCAAAAAAGCAGAAATACATAATCAGATTACAGGCTCGGACCATTGCCCGGTACTTCTTGAAATAGATTGATATAACGTCCCTTCTGAACCTTTCTAAAACTGCACAAGCAACTCAATTAAAATTGTAGCTTTACTGTGGCGTACCTTGTAACAAGCCAAGGCCACCTAGTGCTGAACCTGCTCCATTGGTCAAGGCAAAACCGGTAACAAAACCATTGCCTGCCGTAAATCCACCATTCATGCTGCCGCTGATACCATTGGAGAAACTGCCCATACTTGCTGTAGCTCCGCTGACACTGCCGCTAAAAGACGTGGACCAGCTTTCACTACCTCCTACTGTAGCGTTGAAAGAGCCGTTGCTGATGTTGCCTGAATTCAGATTGACGTCAAAACCAATCGCAAGACCGGTCAGGCTGCCCGCAGTTCCAGAACCACTAAATTGACCATTACTGCTAAATCTCCACCTGCCAGAGGTTGAGCGCATTGCATCCATATCGGCTGGCTGATTAACCGTAAGTGCCGTTAATGCGACGCTTGTGTTTGCCTGCACTGAGGCCACACCAGGAATAGACCAGGCTCCCCAGCCAGCCCCCAAATTCGGGGTCCCGGTGCCTGCAGGGGCATTTCCACTGGAACTGCTTCCATTACCACCACCATTACCGCTGTTCCCGCCAGAATTACTGCTATTACCGTTGGTATTTCCGCTGTTGCCGTTGGTATTTCCGCTAGTGCCGCTATTGCTGTTGTTGGCATTTCCATTGTTACTGTTGCCATTGCCGTTGCTGTTGCCATTGCTGTTCCCGCTATCTGAGACAGAATCATCGTCAGTTGCATCACCTGCATCGGCCGGATCTAAAGAATCGTCTGAATTGTCGCTTGCGTCACTGTTCTCGTTACCGTTGCTATTTCCGTTTCCATTACTGTTGCCGTTACCGTTGCTATTTCCGTTTCCATTACTGTTGCCGTTGCCGTTGCTATTTCCGTTTCCATTACTGTTGCCGTTGCCGTTGCTATTTCCGTTTCCATTACTGTTGCCGTTGCTGTTTCCGTTTCCATTGCTATTGCCGTTGCTGTTTCCGTTTCCATTGCTGTTGCCGTTGCTGTTTCCGTTTCCATTGCTGTTGCCGTTGCTGTTTCCGTTTCCATTGCTGTTGCTGTTGCTGTTTCCATCATTGTCATCAGACGAAGATTCGGGGTCATCACCAGACGCCCCACTGTCTGTCCCAGTGCCATCACTGCTTCTATCGTCAACTAATTTGAAAGTAGAATCTTCCTGCTCCTGCTCTTCCCCTTGAACCGGTTCGCCATCCGATAAAACAAGATTTTCCAGTTCCCTTAAGTTATTAACCGGATTAATCTGAATCTCGATATTGGCATTGGCGCTGTTTAAGCCTTCAGTGGATGCCAGAGAAAGTGTATTTCCACTACTATTATCGACAACGACATTTATGATGACAGCATTACGATTATCAATTTCAGTGGTTTCATCAGATGCAGTGTCGCTTCCAGAAACAGGAGTTCTGGTTCGGTATAAGGGATAGCGGGAAGCAAGCGCTTGATTGTTCTGAAGGTCATTGGATAAATTGGGGTTGTTTGCTGCGTCTTCACTTAAACGTACCAAGGCCGCTATCACGTCTGCATTGTCATCGTTACTATTATTGGCAATGGCTACAGCAGTGTTTGTCTCGGAGTTAGCTTGATCAACATCTTCTGTGGCCAGTGCCGCAGGTATTTCTTCAGAATTATCGTCAGCTTCCTCTTCTTCAGCATCTGCAGCATCTGCAGCGGCATTAATGCTAATGTTTCCAAGCTGGACAGGTATCACAAGCAAACCTCTGGGTGCTCGCCCGCGATTGGTTCTGCTGAAATCAAAATCTGCGCCAATCCCTAAATCCAGGCCACCATCAGCATTACTGACTGTGGTGCCACCGTCATAGACTGCGGTAAACAGCGCATCGAGAAAATCATCAATGTACGCTTCATGGGTGGTTCCCCGAACACCGATAGATGCAAATTGAGTGTCGATGCGATACACATCTTCGTCACTTATCAAACCATCAATAGTTCTGAATCCACCACGCACCAATTCCATGAGGGCGCGATCAGTAGCACCACCTTCACCATCAAAGCTGTATTCGTTGAAAATGAATTCGGAGTTTTCCTTAAGGGCAATAATGGCTGAGTCCACCATACGGATCTGGACGAATCCATCAGGACCCGTGACGATTGTGTCTTGTGCAAAGATTTCCGAGCGTCTAAGCAGCTGCCTGGAATCACCCTGGGCAGATACAGCCCGTACTGCCCCCTTGGCCTGAACGATCCGGCCAATCACCTCATCTTGATTTTCCTGTGCAAAAAGCGGTGCGCCACTAAACAGCATTAGAATAATGGAGAAGCAGAGAATTCGGTTTTTAGTGGTATAACTTTTCATTATTTTCCTGACCTATTCAGACCTTTCTGGAAAACAAAAAAACACCAGAGCAAGTTTAAGGGTTTACTAACGGGTCTCACATGGCTCTTTTTTGATAAAGCCCTATTTGTAAGAGTCAATAAAGCCAATGATTAATATCGTTATGCCATTATGGTAAAAATCAAAGAGTTCAGTAGCTTACTCGTGAAACCTAAAGCAAAGCAAAACAATTGTAAATTGTTGTGAGCTACATCACATTTTGTTGCAAGTTAAGTATATCGATGTTATATCCATATATATCAATAGGTTATATCATTTAATTAATGCTATTTATAATATATTGAATTAGGATACAGGAGATTTTCACCTAGACAAATCAGTGGTTTCGAGCTAGTTGGCTCAATTTTTTACTAATTTTTCGATGACAGGAAAGCAAGCCTGGATAAGTTTGTTATTTCTCTTTTTATTTGAGTCGGGCACACAGTTCATAAAACCCGATACCGTAAATTCTTCGGACATTGAATCAGCGACCTCATTAAATAAGATGTGCATAAATTTATCGTTCAGGAATCGGAAACCTGAGGCAGTACTTATTTATCAGCTATACAAGGCCCATTAAATTAAGTGCGATTAAGCCCGATATATGATTTACTCTTAGCGTTTTGCAGGCATCAGTCCTGGACAATAATAAAAAACAACTAACTTAAATAAATACTACAAAGGGGATTTCTATGTCTCAAAATGATTCTAGTAACTGGGATACCAGTTATGAGTGGAAAATAATTTTACTCCTTAGCCTGACCTTTGGTTTGGTGGGTCTGGATCGCTTTATTCTGCCTGTAATCCTGCAGGATCCAAACTCCACTATGGGTGTGGACCTTGGCTTAACGCCGGAAGATGGCGGCGTACTGGCTGGCTACCTCGGCATGGCCTGGGGGGTTTCCGCATTTGTCATGGGATATATGGCGGATAAACTCGGACGTCGCGCCGTTCTGGTCCCTGCCATTTTGATCTTCTCTTTAATGTCTGCTTTCAGCGGCATGGCCACCTCCATCATGATGCTGGTCATCGTACGAGTCATCATGGGTTTGGCTGAAGGACCCGTAGCCTCAACCGGTGTTGCAGTAGCGGTGGAAGCGTCCAAACCATCACGCATGGGCTTAAACAACGGTATCTTCCAGTGCATGATCTCACTGTTTGGCCTGGCACTGGCGCCTTTCATCGCCTCGCGCCTGTTGGCTATCTATGAATGGCATATGGTTTTTATGCTGGTAGCAATACCCGGTGTGATCATCGCAATCATTATGTGGTTTGTAATACGTGAACCACTGAAACAAATGGCCAACAAACCTGGTGGCGAAGCAGCCCCTGAAATGTCAATGAAATCTGTACTTGGCATGTTTGGTCATCGCAATGCCAAAGTCGCGCCATTGACACTAATTTGTGCCATGGGCGGCATATTCGTGATTGCGGCGCTGTTATTTGCTTATCTCACCGCGCCTGAAGTTGCCGGTGGACTGGGCCTTGAATCTTTTGCTGCCGCCAATGTGTTTACAGCAGTGGGTGTGGGTGGGGCTATTGGCCAGTTTGCCATGCCGGCACTGTCAGATATTTTTGGTCGTAAAATAACCACGCTGATATCCTATATTCTGGCAGCAGTTTTCCTGTTTACCTTTTCTCAAGCCGGACCGGAGAACACAACGGTATTATGGATACTTCTGTTCTTCTCCTCCCTGTTTAACTTTGCCGCGCTGGCAATCCTGGCTGGCCCGGTAGCCGCAGAAGCTGCCCCTCCAGGCATGCTGGCCTCCATGGCAGGCTTTGTGATTTTTGCCGGTGAGTTTATCGGTGGCGGCATCAGCCCGATTATTGCCGGTGGACTGGCCACGGATTATGGGCTGAGGGCGGCGATTTACTTTGCCTGCTGTGGTCTGGCCCTTGGTTTCGTAGTGGCATTGTTCCTTCAGGAAACTGCCCCAAGCAAAGTTGCTCACTTACATATGGGCAAGGAAGAAGCCACACCTCCAATGTAATAATATGTAAAAGTAATTGAAGGACATTAAAAAGCCCCGGTAATAAATTACCGGGGCTTTTTTTTGAATTGCGTTTTGCTTCGTTATTCAGGAATGTAATATGCCATCCCGGACATAAGCAATCGGGCCGTTCTCATGATTGCTGTACTTTTTGGGTCAAGGGTTTCAGGATCATCACTGAGTTCCACTTCTACCGCCAACGCGCCGGTGGGATGCTCCACATAGCAAAGCTTTTTCTCACCCTCGGGAATAACAGCCACATCATTGCCTACCGCACCCGCTGTAGTAGCGCCCACTGCCACACTGGCACCAGCCAGCACCCCTACCGCATCATGAACGCGATGGGGAATAAAGCTACGGGTATTAATCAGTCCACCCTTTTTAGGCGCTGACACTATGGTCATTTTAGGGACGGTTTTGTCTTTCACATCACCCAGATTCATCAACGGCCCTACTTTAAGGCGAATGGCTTCCACCTGGTCTTTCAGGGCCTGATTATTTTCCAGCTCAGCGATATCCTCATCACCATTCAAGCCAAGTGACTGTGCCGCAATCATTACCACAGGCATGCCGTTATCTACCATGGTCACAGGAATCCCATCTATGTCATCAACCGGGTTACCAGTAGGGAACAATTCGCCACAACTGGAACCCGCCACGCCCACAAACTCAATCATTATGGGAGCATGAGTACCGGGCACACCATCGATGGCAGCATCGCCATCATATCTGACCTGTTTGCCCGGAGTCTGAATGCGCTGGCGGGCAATACTGTCGGTATTTTCCATGTAGACAGACACCAGCGTTTCTCCGTCCTGGGCTTCTACCAGCCCGGTTTCAATGGCAAAGGGGCCGACGCCGGCAAGGATATTTCCGCAATTCTGCGCGGTTGAAGTACGCGCCTCATCTACCACTACCTGAACAAACAAGTAATCTACATCGATTCCCTCACGCTCTGATTTCTTCACTATAGCCACTTTACTGGTCAGCGGATGCGCGCCGCCCACCCCATCAATCTGGCGACTGTCCGGGGAGCCCATAATACGCAACAGGGCCTGCTCACGAGCAGCGGGATCAACGGGCAAGTCACTGTCCAGATAATAGGTCCCTTTGGACGTACCACCACGAAATAACATACAGGGTATGGCGTTTTGCATTCAATTCACCTGATTTCAAAAACAAGTAGCGCATTATCTGGTTTTATCTGTCAGATTGAAACTCCTGCGCCAGCATCAGCCAATAGGTGATAAGCCGGTTACTGAGATGATGAGGACTTAATTACAGGCAAATGAGATTTGAGCATAACCCGTTCAGTTCATATAATGAGCCTCCATTTTTATCAGCAGGAACTTTCGATGCATAAACCCGTAGCTGTTCGTAATATCCCCCGTGCAGATCAATCTGTTATTGACGATTTAGGTTCAATGGGAGTTGCCACTGTCCATGAAGCCCAGGGTCGTGTTGGCCTGATGAAACCTTATATGCGTCCCGTTTATGACGGGGGCCGACTTGCCGGCAGTGCCGTCACTATTCTGGCTCAGCCTGGCGACAACTGGATGGTGCATGTGGCCATCGAATTGTGCCAGCCCGGCGATATTCTGGTAGTTGGGCTTACGGCTGACAGCACCGATGGCTTTTTCGGAGACCTGCTCGCGCATTCCTGTATGGCAAGAGGCGTCAAAGGCCTCATTATTGATGCCGGTGTGCGTGATACGCTGGATCTTAAGGAAATGGGTTTTCCGGTGTGGTCCAAAGCCATTCATTCCAAGGGCACAGTCAAGGAAACCCTGGGCTCAGTCAATGTACCGATTGTGTGTGCCGGTGCCCTGGTTAATCCTGGCGATGTCATTGTTGCTGATGGCGATGGGGTCTGCGTGGTGCAACGCAAACATGCGCCTGCTGTGAGGGACAAATCCCGCCAGCGTGAAGATGCCGAAGTGGCCAAGCGCGAACGTCTGCTGGCCGGAGAACTCGGACTGGATATTTACAATATGCGTGGCCGTCTGGAAGAAGCCGGCCTGGTCTACGTGGATTCACTGGACGATCTCGACAAATAAATTCTATTTTTTTCAGGGGTAGTTAAATGAAAGTATTAATGATTGGACACGGGGCTTTTGCCCAGAAACACATGGATGGTATCGACAAGATTGATGACGCCGAAGTGGTCTCCATTTGTGGCCGCCGCGATGAAGCCACCAAAGCCGCCGCAGAAGCGCGGGGCATTCCCCACTGGAGCACTGACCTGGATGAATGTCTGGCCCAGGATATTGACTGCGCCATTATCACCTCAGCCACCCAGGTCCACGCCGAACAGGCCATAAAATGTCTTGAAGCCGGTATCCACGTGGAAGTGGAAATTCCCATGGCCGATACCATCGAAGACGCCCGCGCCATTTGCGCCGCCCAGGAAAAAAGTGGTCTGGTGGCCATGGCGGGACACACGCGCCGTTTCAATCCTTCCCATCAGTGGGTGCATAACAAAATCACCGCCGGTGAATTGAATATCCTGCAAATGGATGTACAAACCTATTTCTTCCGCCGCACCAATATGAATGCAGCCGGTGAGCCTCGCAGCTGGGTAGACCATCTGCTTTGGCATCACGCCTGCCATACCGTTGACCTGTTCCAGTACCAGACTGGCGAAGTAGTCAGCGAATGTTTTGCCCTGGAAGGCCCCCATCACCCTGAACTGGGCATTGCCATGGATATGTCCATCGGCATGAAGGTCCCTTCCGGCGCCATCTGCACCCTGTCCCTCTCCTTCAATAATGATGGACCGCTGGGTACCTACTTCCGCTATATCGGTGACAACGGTACCTACCTGGCCCGATATGACGATCTGTTTACCGGTGCGGAAGAACAGATTGATGTGAGCAAGGTGGACGTCAGCATGAACGGTATCGAGCTTCAGGACCGGGAATTTTTTGCTGCAATCAAGGAAGGTCGTGAACCTAATTCCAGCGTTGCCCAATGTCTGTCAGCAATGGAGACACTGGATAAACTGGAACAGTGCCTGAACGCACAAAAGTAATTCGTTCTGCTCTTTAACTTAAGATTAGGCGGAGAATAGCCTCAGCGTTTTCTCCGCCTGATTCATACAACACAATAATCCAATACAGAGGTAGTAATGCAAACCCGTAAAATCGGTCACTTTGAAGTTAAAGCCATTGGTCTTGGCTGCATGAGCATGTCCCATGCTTACGGCACACCTGATATCGCTGAAGCAGAACTCGCTCTGCACAAGGCCCTGGATATCGGTTATGACTTTCTCGATACCGCGGCACTTTATGGCTTTGGCAAGAATGAAGAACTGCTGGGGCGCGTGCTCAAGGATCGTCGCGATGAATATGTGCTGGCCAGCAAGTGCGGCATCTTTCTGGACCCCGAAGGTGGCAAGCGCAAGATTGATGGCCACCCTGCTGTGATCAGGAAAACCTGTGAAGACGCCCTGAAACGTCTGCAGACCGACGTTATTGATTTGTATTACCTGCATCGCTGGGACAAGAACGTCCCGGTGGAAGAAAGCATTGGCGAGATGTCGCGCCTGGTGGAAGAAGGCAAGGTTCAGGCCCTGGGCATTTCCGAGGTCTCTGCAGACACCCTGCGCAAAGCTCACGCCGTGCATCCCATGGCAGCCATTCAGACCGAATATTCCCTGTGGAGCCGTAATGCAGAAATTGCAGTACTGGATGCCTGTAAGGAACTGGGGATTACCTTTGTCGCTTTCAGCCCGCTGGCCCGAGGCTTTCTCACGGGCAAACTTACTGATCCGGCCGCGCAGCTGGAACAGGGTGATTTACGTTTGAACATGCCCCGCTTCAATGCCGAAAACTATGCCAAGAATATGGCTCTGTATGCCCAGTACGAAAAAATAGCCGACGATGTTGGCTGTACCCCTGCCCAGCTTTCCCTGGCCTGGTTACTGGAGAAAGATGACAACATCATCCCCATTCCCGGCACCAAGCACACTGAGTATGTGGTGGAAAACTTTGGCGCACTGGAGGTGTCACTGGATGCCGCTACCATGACAAAGCTGGATGAACTGATCAATACCGATACCGTCGCCGGGCCACGTTATCCTCCCGGCGTACAGGTTGAAATTGATACGGAAGAATTTTCTGAGGCCTGAACCCGGCGCTTTCAGACTGAGTAGCAGAGTTACTCTGAAGAATTATTGCCACCATCATTGTTTTGACTATTGATACTGGCAAGCGCTGCGGCAATAACCGCAGCATTTTCTTGCTGACTGTCTTTTATATCCTTGCGCATGTCTTTGCGCTTTTTATGGACTTTCTTTTCAGGGAGTGCAAAATCCTTGCGCATGGAGCTGATGATATTATCGGCGTTCTCCTCGTTCTGTTTGAACTGATCCATCTTGGCCGAAAGCAGCGCATTTTTTTCCTGCTGCGTCAGGTGATGCTCTTTCGGCAGATCTGCCCCGCAATACATACAGCGGTTGGAAATACTTTGCATGATTTTACGACTGCATTGCGGACAGGCATGTTGATTTTCAGACATTCACAAGACTCCAATTACAATACCCGCAGAATAATTTAACTGCTGCTTATGTACAAGACAGTACACATAAGCAGCTTATTTCATTTTCCCCTATACGTTCCCCTGTAAACGTGAACTGGGTATACTTTTGCCTCACCCAAGGAGACCGTAATGAGATTAGTCACCCCCCTTACTATCTGTAGTGTTCTGGCATTTTGCCTGTCACTGCCTGCCCTGGCGCAACGACCTGATCGCGAGCTAATACCACTTAATTCCTACACCCTTGAAGGCTATACCCCGGTGGACGTCACCGCGGCCCTTACCCTGCCAGACAACTTTGCCTTTGCCCGGGTCTCAGGCATTGTCATTGACAGCCACAAGGACATGCTGATCCTGCATCGCGGTGAAGACCCGCTGCTGAAGTTTGATGATGAGGGTAACTTTCTGCGCGCCTTTGGTCCCCGCGATACCTGGACCTTCAGTCACGGCCTGCGCCTGGATAGCGAGGAAAATATCTGGGTTACGGATATTGGCACCCATGTTGTGGTCAAGATGGATCGCGATGGAAATCCTCTGATGACGCTGGGCACAGCGGGAGAAAACGGCCTCTGGGATGAACGTACCGGTACGCAGTTATTTGACCAGCCCAACGACATCGCCTTTGACAGCGAAGGCAACTTTTATATCGCTCAAGGACACGGTCGCGGTGAACCACGCATCCTCAAATTCGATGCCGACGGCAACTATATTATGCAATGGGGCAGTCGCGGTACTGGCCCGGGTGAACTTGCCGTAGCTCACGCTATTGAAATAGACAGCGAAGACCGCCTCTACGTCGCCGACCGCGAAAACTTCCGCGTACAGATTTTTGATACCAACGGCAACTACCTGGACGAATGGAACTACAACGCCATGATCTGCGGCCTCTACCTCCACGACGACGGCGTCATGTACATGACCTCAGGCTTTGACGGCGAATGGGGCAAACTGGATATGCAAGGCAATCTGCTCGGCACCCTGGGCCGACCTGGTGATGGCCTTGGGGAATTTGGTGAGGGGCATTATATGGCGGTGGATGATGCCGGGGATGTGTATATTGCGGATGCGGTTAGTAGCCGGGTGCATTTGTTCAGG
>Ga0181559_10005549_pt1 | contig 12036 bp, 9 predicted proteins | sample 011ome_21_FD_133752 | JGI IMG/M metagenome (GOLD analysis project Ga0181559, IMG submission 133752) | Coastal salt marsh microbial communities from the Groves Creek Marsh, Skidaway Island, Georgia - 011508AT metaG (megahit assembly) | ecosystem: Environmental > Aquatic > Marine > Intertidal zone...
ACCAATGCCCCGCAGTGGCCATCCCAATACTGCTGGCCGGAAGGCTTCATGCGCCGCTGGCACGAGTCCGCAATCTGGGATCAGTCCATCATGGTGACCCCGAACCTGGTGCAGGTCCTGGCTGGTGTGGCACGTAACTTCATTACCAATATTCACATTGGCCGCGAATTCAATATGGAAGGACAAGTCCCGCGCCTGGGTGCTGACGTGCCGCGCTGGTACGGCGAGACCATCGGTTTCTGGGACGGCGATGTGCTGATCACCTGGACCTCGAACATCCAGGGCTGGACCAGCCATGCCTCGTTCGAGCACTCGAACCAGATGCAGACCATCGAGATCTACACACCCAACCGCGACGACAACGGCAACTTCCTGGGGCTGAATCATGAGTCGATTCTTTACGACCCCGAGGCACTGGTTGAACCGGTACGCATTATCCGTAATATCACTCGACTCAGTGGATTCGAGGAAGGCAATCCGCAGCCGTTTATCGAATGCGTGCCAACAATCTACCCTATCGAGGGCACCGGAACACCGGTCAATCCCGGTGACGTGATCGAGTACGAAATACCGGATATGTACGGACGGCCCTGGGCGGAAATCTGGGAGACCTACTGGGAAGACGGCATGGAGCAACCGGAAGAGGAAGATATTTTCAGCTTCGAGTGACCAGTTAGGAGAGTGTCCCGGATTGAAACCATGGTGTGGTTCTACCGTACTGAAGCCTCGAGCAGGAGTGCAAATGAATTTAAAACCAGGACACTACCTTAATTAGCGAGACACTGATAACTTAGTATCTTTCATCAAGCATCCAGGGGGAGCTGATGTCCAATCTTTTGCCACGTCTGTTGCTGATCGCATCCACACTCTTCTTGTCCGCTTCACCAGCCTGGGCCCATCACAGTTGGGCGCCCTACGACCTGGAGTCAGAAGTGACACTGGAGGGGCAGATCATTGAATACAAATGGGCCAACCCGCATACCTACATTCAGTTGCAAACAACGAGCGCAGACGGCGCCAGCCAGGTGTGGCAGATAGAAGCGTCCTCTGCAGTGGTCATGCGCAATCGAGGCTGGGCCTCCGATACCGTCGCCGTGGGAGACCGGGTCACCATCTTCGCCAATCCCTCCAGTAATCCGAACCAGACCATGGGATTAGGGGCCCGACTGATAACACCCGACAATATGCTGCTGGAAATGCGCCAGGTCAACAGCGGCGCGCCGGTTGTCGTCGTACCTGAGAAGGGGTCGGAAAGCCTGGCCGGAAAGTGGCGCACTACCTCCAACCCAGAAGTCAGCAGACATTTTTTCTTCTTCGAACCAACGGACTGGCCACTGACTGAAGCGGGCTTGCGCGCCCATGCGACCTTCGAGAACGCAGACAACCCGGGCAAGAACTGCGTTGCCTATGCGTCGCCGTTCCTGATGATCATCGGTGATGCAAAAACCATTACGCTTGGTGAGGATGAGATCATCATTCGTACTGAGCTTGAGATTGCCGAGAGAATTATTCATATGAACGAGACCTCCCATGAGGGCATTGAGCCTTCAGTGCAGGGCCATTCGATCGGGCACTGGGAAGGCGATGTACTGGTGGTCGACACAGCGCGGTTTGCCGAACATGGCATGGGCAATGCACAGAAACTGCCGTCAGGGCCGGACAAGCACCTCACAGAGCGCTTCCAACTGAGCCAGGACGGTACAAGTATCACTTACAGTTTCGAGATGACAGACCCAACCTACCTGACCGCGCCAATCAGTTATGAGATGGAGTGGGTCTACGCCCCTGACTTCGAGATGATTCAAATGCCTTGTGATCCGGAAAGCGCCCAACGGTATCTGGAATTGCCGGAGAGCTTTCTTGAAGAGTAAAAGACTTTAATCAAAGATGACCGGGTAACTTGAAAATTAAATTACCCTGCCCCCCTTTGATTTCCTTCATTAGCGAAGGTATGTAGGCAGAACGAAGAGAACGAAAAAAACATACAGCAGTAACGAGGCAAGAAAAACTCCAATTATCCTGTTCTTTCTCTTCTTTTTTTTCTTCCAGTGCATGCAGATAATCTTGCAGCTCATGATCTTCAATAGATCCGCAATGAGGACATCTGTCCTCTTCTTCAGCATAGTCCAGGTGGCACCGCGCGCAATTTCTGGTGGGTGTGGATTTTGCGTAACGTGTCCAGGATAAACCTATATTTCCCCAACCCATCATCTTCTCCTTGCAGAGGCAAAATATGTCATGTCACCTGGCATGACGGCTGCGCCAGGAACAAAGGGACTATTCCTTTCAACCAGGCCTTTCAATCAGGAATTTTTCTGACCTGACTTGATAAACCTGAAAATGCTCCATGCTGTCACAATTATCGCTGCAATCATGATGGTGCCAAGCATCATGGGAGTATTCAACAGCTGAAACATTTCAATGCCGGACAATCCCAGAATCAACAGAAGCCACAAAACCAGCATGAGGGCAGAAGACCAATTCATTATGCCGGTCTGAGCAACTTTTCTGGTGTCATCTTGAGTTTTTGGTTCAGTGCTCATAGTTAATTCCTGGCCTGCAGTGTGCTATTTGTCTGTTAGGGTGCCAGAATCAAACGAGTAATCAAAGCAAAATTCAATTACTCTGCCCCCCTTTGATTCCATTTGTTCAGGACGCCGAACCGGTCCCGGCCGACTTGATGACGCGAATCAGCGTAATGGCAGTAAAGACTGCCGCAATCACACCGGCCGCCCCCGCGAAGGGCACCACGCCCAGACCCAGCATCATGGCGGCAACATTGAGCAACAGTGCACCCAGTCCGGCAAGCCCGGTTACCAAACCGATAATGCGCCACACGCCACCGGTGATGGTCTGCCATAGCTCTTTGCCCAGCGTAATGGCTGCCACACCCAGGGCAGCCTTGGCCGCGAAGTAGAGAAAGAAGGACATGCGCAGGACGGGAAAGAAAACAGGGTTCGGTGGCTCTTCACCGCCGTAACCCAGCTGGTAAAACATGGTCAGCCCCATGCCGGTCTGGATCGCGTTAAAAATACCACTTACGGCCAGACAGCCCCCAAGCAGCGGATTGTGTTTCACGATCATGAAGGAAAACAGTGCTACAACTAACGCAGAAAGCGTCTCAATACGCCAGATAGGATAAGCGACAGGCTGGTTTCCACCACCGCCGAGAATGACATACATCAACCGCGTTATTACCGTCACGACAAGAGCGGCCGCTATCATTTTCGCTGCGTGACTGGAGTCGATTTTCATCTTTCGTTTTCCTTGAACCACAGGAGCAATTATTTACTCAGCAGTCAGGGCCAGGCTGAAAGTGCGCAGCGTACGGCGGCTGATTTTCCACAGGCCGTTGGCAAACACAAGCTCCATATGATCATGCCCCTGTTCATGGGGTACAGGGGCAAGATTGGGGTCCACATTGAGCATGCCGGTATAAATCAGGTCAATCACTGCCTGGTTACCATTGATATGTATTCTTGGAATTGCCGGCTGAAAAACCAGCCTGCCGCCTGGCCCGAGCCCAAGGGCATAGACCGCTTCGATTTCGTCCAGGCCGTTATAGACATTGCCATTGACATCAAAGACTGCACCTTCGGCCCAGAACTCGGTGATATCTTCCTCTCCTACGTTGGCCAGGCCCCAGTAATAGTCGTTGATGAAATCTTCCACCTGGATACGGGCCAGCAAGGTATCGCTGGTAGTTTGAACGCGCTCATCAGCCAGGGTCAGTGCCGGCAATGCCAGCAAGCCAAGAGCAAACAAGGGGAAAGCTAAAAAATGGTTACATCGTGTCATGATAGGTCTCGCTGGAATTAAAGGGATTGGAATAATTTGAACTCAGTAAAATCAAGTTACTCTGCCCCCCTGGTTTCTGGTATTAGTTTTTATCACTCTGATCCTGGCCCTGCTCGCCAGAATGTTTTCCTTCAGTGAATTTAATTTTTCCTTAAATTACCGGCAGCAAGAGCGAGCTCGTAACGCAAGCGGGCGTTATCCATATTACGCTCCGTATCTTCCAGAAAGACCGTGCGTACACTGAATCGGCCGTTCAGTACGAGCAGGTTGCCGATTCGAATAGCTGTGCGGGGATCGCCCCTGGCTGCAAGGTTGCCCCGGCTCATCCCCAGTGCACAGTGTCCACCAACAAAGGGAAGGTATTGATTGTTTCCATTATCCTGGGTAGCGGCGTCAAACGTCGCCTGGTTTTCCGCGCTGGAGAAACACCAGTCGACCCCCTGGACCCTGGATTTGAATGCGCTGCAATTTGCTTCCACGATACTGTGTTCATCATAGGCAGCGACGAGATCGAAGGCCACCAGTTCATCATCTATGATGCGTGAGAAACCAATACCGTCAACATTGATGATAGAATCGGGTTTCTGCTGGGCGACGGCGGGGGCACTGAAAACGAAGAGCAAGGTGATGGTCGTTAGTGCATTTACTAGTAGGGACTTCATGAATATTCTCCGTGAGTAATACAAGTAGTTTGTTGTCTGGTAAAGCGCTTCCAGTCTACCACTACAAGATGCAACCGGATGTGGAATAAATCAAGGTAGTTAGAGCTGCCGGATATAAAAAGTCTTTGTTGGGCACTTATGCTCATGAGTAATACGGGCAATCCAAAGGGGGCATGGCCCCAAACAAAAACGGCGAAGCCCCTGGGCTTCGCCGTTTGCGTTCAACCTGCGAGAGCTCAAGTCATCGGCTGACCTGAACACGCTCTCCCTGGCCGGGACCCTGGCCCGGACCGCGGCCCGGAATATCACCGTTGGACACCACTTTGACCCAGAGCGCATCGCCGTTACTGAACCAGGACGTTGCACTGGCCGTGTTCAGCGCATCAAGGCTGTTCACCGCCTTACCCGAGTCTGCGGTGGTGAATCCCGGCAGTTCAAACATCACCCACGAACCGGCATCCAGCTCACGCACCCTGATATCCACGGAATCCTTTGCCGTTCTTAAGGTGTACTTGGAGCCCGCGCGTACATTGGTTTCGCCCTCGGCTTCGAACTCTTTACCGTTACGGCTGAGCATGACCAGTGGTACATCCGGGAAAGTCCCCCTGATGCGGCCGCCGCCTGGGGCAATCTCATATTCCGTCGGACGAGGACCACCGCCAAAGCTGAAGCCCAGGATACCACCGCCGCCAACGTTCATGCGGCCGACATCGCCCGTGCAAACATAAGCATTCCAGGTTGGCCTGGCCTCGCAGGCGTCATCGGGGTCGTAGCCCGTATCATTGATGATGTAGGAATCCGGAATGCCGGTGATGGTGCCGTCCGCATCGTGGAATACCGAGTGCTTGTAGACAATGTTGCCGTAATCATCGTTGCTCCACCGGTTGTCGATCGGCGGGAAATACACCGGTTTGGCATTAATGAATGTCGAGCGCGATACGGTATTGTTGGAGCTCATACCGAAGCTCGTAAACAGCAGGTAGGAAATAGCGCCGGTTTTACGAGTGTCGTTGTCCTCGTAATTAATGAAGGTGTTATTATCGAGTTCATGATGGTAGTCGTAGAACTCGTAGGCGCGAATCGGGAAGTCCGGAATTTTCGGCTGTGGCAGGCTGCGCCCGTATGCGATTTCCGAAGGCGCCGTTGGATTACCGACGTTTTCGGATTCGCCCACGAATACCGAGTCAACCACCCGTGAGGTATATTTGGCCTGGCCGAGGGCACCGGAGGCATGCGTGAAGCCAATGCCGTTATCGGCAAACTTCAGGCCCCTGTAAAGGTGCATCTCACCCCTGGCCCAGATGCCGCTGTTGCGATTCTTGTAAGCGGTGAAATCTTCGAAGACATCCACCACCTGTTCGCTGTTCTCGTCAGTGGGATCGGCAAGGGCTATATACCCGCCCACGGCAAAATGACCATCAGCCCTGGGAGCCCGGTCGCCCATGAACGCGTCAATGTTCGAATGGGCGACATTGCCCTTGAACTCACGCATCTTGGTGCGACGCGGCCAGGTGGCCAGGCTCTCGTCCGAGCCTTCGAAAGCGCCGGTCGGATGCACCGGAAAAGCAAGCCAGAATCCCGTGGAGTCGGAGCCCGCGGCGACATTGTCGCGATAAGTATTGTCCGGGTTGGTGATCCAGAAAGACGACGCCGTGTTGTCCGAGGGGATCAGGATTTCCGGAGAGTCCTGGCCTTCGAGCTTGAAGTTCAGGCCGTCATCACTCGCCCCGAACGGCGCGAGATTGGTTGGATCGCATGGCCTGGTCATGTGGCACTTGGTCTGGATCGCCACATTCTTGATGAACTCATTGTCATGTTCGATGCCGTCTTCCATGAAGAAGCAGTGCCCCACGGTGTTGTAGGTCACGTTGTTCTCCACGCGCAGGTGATTGGTGCCATGCACCGTCACGCAGCGGTTATAGGTGTCGTGGATCGCTGCATTCCTGATGTACTGGCCTTCGCCGCCGTCACCGACCAGGTGCCAGTGGATCGGATAGCGCGCCAGCTCCAGGTTCTGACCCATGCGGTTCAGCTCGACGCCCTCGACATACATCTTGCTGGTCACCATGGCCATGATATGACCACCAAACCAGGTCTGGTCGGCGTCAGGAGAGGCCTGGACCTTGATGTTGCGGGTCAACAGTCCCACTTCACCACGCTCATCCACGCCATAGGTAATCTTGCCGAAATGCATGTAGTCCAGTGGCTCAGACAGGGTAATGGTGTTGCCGCTGATGGCGGCGATGGTGCGGCGTTCGGCCTGGCGCGGATCGAAATCCGTGGAAGCCAGCACAATTTCGTCACCGGCCTGCCACTGGCTGGCATCCAGTACCTCAATAGAAGTAGTACCCGCCTCTGCCGTGCTGGCCAGCTTGGTCCAGGCATTGGTGCGGTAGCCGTGAAGGTTCAGGGTGCCGCCCGAGAGCATGATGCCGCGATCACCCATGCCCATAAGCTGTTCGTCCTGGACGTTGTTGGTGAGGGTAATGGTGGCTTTATGCTGATGGGGTTGGGCTTCGGTGCCGATCTGCAGCTCGCCAAACACCAGGATCCACTCGGAACTCAGTTCCAGGTCGGATTCGTCCGCAAACACGAGTTTGCCGTTGATGGTGAGGCCGTTCAGGGCCGGCGGGCTGACATCCAGCAGCACTTCCTGGTCACTGGCAATCGTGACCTTGTCTCCGGCAACCGGCACCTGGTTGTTGGGCCAGGTGGCAGGATCGGACCAGCGTGTGGCCTGGGCCAGGACACTGCTGGTGGCAAGCAGCAGAATACCGGCCTGAAAGACCCAGGCCAGCAAGGACTTGCGAGAATTCTTTTCCATGATTTTTGCTCTCCCCCTCGTCGAACAAGTAAAATTAAGCTTCATCGGTCTCTAGATAGACCGAAGAATATGTGATGTTAGTCATGAACTTCGTGAAAAAAAAGTGGAATCAGGCAATTCCCCACTATAAATCAGACTTTGCTACACTTACCATCTGTTTTTTCAATACCGGCTCATAGCCTTACAGAGTCCAATGTTCATGTCCATTATTCCAGCTTTTCGCCGTCTAGGCATCCTAATCACTGCCATTTTGGTCCCGGCCCTGTGTGTCGCGGATCCGGCGCCGGATATTGAGAATGGCAAAGCCACATTCACGGCCATGTGCGGCGTGTGCCATGCCGTGCAGCTGAGTGGTGGCCCTGTTCTAGGCCCCAATCTCGTCGGGGTTGTGGGCCGGGAGGCCGGCAGCCAGCCTGATTTCAGCGAGTATTCGGAGGCGCTCAAGGCCTCCGGTCTTACCTGGGACAGACAGACCCTCGACAAATTCCTGACAAACCCCATGGAGTTGGTGCCCGGCACCCTCATGCCGATGCTGATTCCGGACGATGAGACCCGCGCAGACGTAGTCGCTTTTCTGGCCTCGCTGCAGCACGCTGAATAATCCCAGAGGCGCTGCAACAGCGCACCTTATTAGCATTGTAGGTCGGCATAGGGCGAAGCCCCTTTGCCGACAAGGATTTGATTGATGTCGGCAAACGGCCCTTTGGGCCTATGCCGACCTACGGGCTCTTCTGCCCTGCCGCGATTTCAATTCTAGAGAGTAAGTGGGACAACAGTGACATTGCCCCTTTAATTCTTATCTAATCCTTATCCCTCCGCTGCCAGCAGCTGGTCGTAAATCTCTATATTAAAATCAGGCGGTAACAGGTTTTCAAGATCCCGCGCCAGGTCGCGGGTCTCCTGCAGCATCAAGCGGGTAATGCGTTTGTTGGCGGCCTCGTCGAGCCCGGGATTGAAGCCGGGGCTCAACTGGTCGAACGGCACCGCGGCCCCCTTGGTCGGCAGGTACCGCGCGATGGAATGCAGCGGCCCCAGCATGATGGTTTGTGCCAGAGCGATATCAGGGTCAGAACTGTGCCGATAGGCAGAATCCAGCAACAACAACATGCTCCAGTAGTTCATGTTACCGAGCCAGGCCAGTGCGCGAAGATCCGTATCCTCGATGCTGTTCGGACGACTGTCATAGGCTGTCGGATTGACCGGCACATCGTAGCTTGGATAGCGCGGATCTGAAGCCGGCAGCGACCAGATGTCAGGAGTATCCTGGATCAGCGGATGGGACGTTTCATAGAGGGAATGGAAAAACTTGAAGTGACCGTGCTCGCCTTCCGCCTTGATATCACCAATTGCCTGGAACCAGGCGTTGTAATCGATATCCGGATCACCGATCTCCTTGAGTTCGGCCAGCGTCGTGGTAATGGCATCATAAAGCTTGCCGACGTGGTTGGCCGAGATCTCGTTTTCACCCAGCGTAGTCTTGATCTTGTCCATCAGGTAGACCGAGTCACTCTCGAATGACCGCACCCGGCCCAGGCGCACCGGGTCGGCTTCGCAATACACATATTTGGCCAGGCGCACATCGTTCAGCGGTGCCAGTTCGAAGGGAAAAGGATAGAGGTCGGTTTCGTAAGGAAAGTCCTGCCGCGTGAGTATGGGTGCGGCACCCAGCTCCACCATCAGCCTGTTGGCCCCGCGCAGATGCAGCATTTCCTCGATGATGACACCCATCAGCGAATCCGCACTCGGCGCCGGCCCGCCAACGATACCGGCATACTCTGGCTTGAGTGCATACGCACTTTAGAGATACTGGATCATGAGATCATGTTCGATCTCGGAGCCTTCCTTCAACAACCGGATGAGTTCAAGATACGGGGCGTCGAAGGCCCGTTTTACCGTGGAGAACCGATGCGTCTTTTTCGCGAACGCCTGGCCCGAACCCGCGCTAAAACCGAAGATGGCCATACTGCGCAGCAGCGACCGACGTGTTAAATCCTCGCCTTTCATATCGTGTTGTTTCCCAATTCCAAAGCTATCAATACTATTAATCCGGGTACCACCTACTGTGCCCCTCGCTTAACCTGGCTCCATTATAGCCCCTGTCAAATAAAAGAGCCCCCGGCATCAGGCCGAAGGCTCCTTTTCGAAAAGACAGCGTCGGGTTAACGTAGAACCTGCAGTGAAGTCTCGCCACCCAGGCCGAGCGGGCCACTGTCCGGAGACACCATCTTGACCCACAGCGCATCGTTGTCCTTGAACCAGGAGGTCTCGGTGGCATTGCGCAGTGCCACCAGGCTGGTCTGCTGAACCCCGGAATCCGCGGTAGAAAATTCCAGCAGTTTGAAGATCACCCACGAATCCTCATCCATCTCGGACAGGCGCAGGAACAAGTCCTCACGTTCAGTGGTCACCGTGATCTCGGTATTGGCGCGGACATTGGAACCACCGGCGGCAATGACGTAATCCTGGCCACTGCGGCTCAGCGTGATAGGCGGCTGGGGCGCACCGAACAAGCGTGGACGCGGCGGTGGCGCATCATCACCATCAGCGGCAGGCCTCGGTGGTGCGCCGCGGAAACGGAACGGAGGTGAAAAACTCAGACGACCGACATCGCCGGTGCACACGGCAGCATTCCAGTCATTCTTGATCTGGCAGGCTTCCGGGTCGGTGGCAATACTGACGTTCTCGCCTTCGTGGATCATGACATAGGTATCGGGTCCGACACCGAGCGAGCCATCCTTGTCACGGATCACGGCAGTCTTGTAGGCCGAACTGTTGCCGTTGTCGTTAGCCCACCTTCTGTTGCCTTCCATCGGCGGAAAGTACACTGGCTTGGCGTTCTCGAAGGTCAGGCCCTCGACGGCGTTGTTGGAGCTGACCCCGAAGCTGGTATACAGCAGGTAGGAGAGCGCGCCGGTCTTGCGCTGGGCGTTGTCCTCGTAGTTCACGAAAGTGGTATCGATCACGTCATGGCGGTTGTCGTAGTACTCGTAACCACGGATCGGGAAGTCAGGGATCTTGGGTTTGGGCAGGCTGCGGCCATAAGCCACCTCTTCCGAGGTCCTGGGATTGCCGATATTCTCGGTATCACCCACAAACAGTGAGTCGACCACTCGCGAGGTATAGGGGTCTTCCAGACTGGCACCACCACGCAGGCCCGATGCCTGTGTATACCCGATGGCATTATCCGCCGCCCTGTAGTTCCTGATGGTGCGCATCTCGCCGCGCCCCCAGAAGCCACCATTGCGGTTCTTGTAGGCAGTGAGGTCCTCGAACACCGTTTCCACGATCGGGCTGGACCCGTCTGCCGGGTTTTCATGGGCAATATGCATATTGCCGGTCACCCCGAAGGTGTTGTCGACGTTGATGTTGCGGTCGAACATGAAACCGTCGTAGTTGGAGTGGGCCACGTTGCCCCTGAACTCACGCATACGCATGTTGCGCGGCCAGGTATTCAGACTGTCTTCCGAATCCAGGAAGGCACCATTGGGGTGCTCGGGCAGGGACATCCAGAAGCCGTTCGCATCTGAGCCTGCAGCGACGTTGCCGATATAGGTATTGTCCGGATTGGTGATCCAGAAACTGGCCACGGTATTGTCAGAAGGCAGCAGGACGTTGGTGGCGTTCTGGCCATTCTGCCTGACCGCCTGGCGGTTCTCGTAGTCATCCCGCTCACCGGCAGCGGCGAGGTTGGTCGGCACACATGCCATGGTCATATGACACTTGGTCTGGATGGCCAGGTTATTAATGAACTCGTTGCCGTGTTCGATGCCGTCTTCCATGAAGAAACAGTGGCCGACGGTGTTGTAGGTCACGTTGTTTTCCACGCGCAGGTCATTGGAGCCGTGAACGGTCACGCAGCGGTTGAAGGTATCGTGAATGGCCGCGTTTTTGACGTATTGGCCCTTGCCACCGTCACCGACCAGGTGCCAGTGGATAGGATAGCGCGCCAGTTCCAGGTGCTGGCCCATGAGGTTGAGTTCGACACCCTCGACATACATCTTGCTGGTGACCATGGCCATGATATGACCGCCGAAGTGAGACTCGGCCGCATCTTCGGAACCCTGGATCTTGATGTTGCGGGTCAGCAGACCCACTTCGCCGCGCTCAACCACACCATAGGTAATCTTGCCGAAGTGCATGTATTCCAGCGGCTGTTCCAGTGTGATGGTGTTACCGCGCACCGAGGCGATGGTGTGGCGCTCGGCCTGGCGCGGATCAAAATCGGTTGAGGCCAACACAATCTCGTCACCCGCCTGCCACTGGCTGGCATCCAGCACCTCAATGGTTGTGCTACCGGCTTCAGCGGTATTGGCCAGCTTGGTCCAGGTATGCGTGCGGTTGCCATGCAGGTTGAGTGTGCCACCGGACATCATGATGCCGCGGTCACCCATGCCCATGAGCTGCTCGTCGGGGACGTTGTTGGTGAGCGTGATAGTGGCTTTATGCTGGTAGGGCTGATCTTCCGTACCGATCTGCAGTTCCCCGAACACCAAAATCCATTCGGTGCTCATTTCGAGATCGGACTCGTCCGCAAAGATCAACTTACCGTTGATCGTGAGGCCGTTCAGGGCCGGCGGGCTGACATCAAGAAGCACTTCCTGATCACTGGCAATCACGACCTTGTCGCCGGCAACCGGTACCTGGTTGTTGGGCCAGGTAGCAGGATCAGACCAACGCGTGGCCTGGGCATGGGCGGCAAATCCCGCAGTGACAAGAAATGAAAATAAGAACAATCGAATATACATACGCATG
>Ga0181559_10005551_pt1 | contig 12033 bp, 10 predicted proteins | sample 011ome_21_FD_133752 | JGI IMG/M metagenome (GOLD analysis project Ga0181559, IMG submission 133752) | Coastal salt marsh microbial communities from the Groves Creek Marsh, Skidaway Island, Georgia - 011508AT metaG (megahit assembly) | ecosystem: Environmental > Aquatic > Marine > Intertidal...
ACCAGTAATTTAGACTGGTATGGGTTATCCTTGGTGGGGGCGGATGGATCGTGAGATTGAGACATAATTGTTACATAGGGATGTTTAGTCTTACCTTTTTACAAACCTGAGCAAACAATCCAAGAGAAATGAAAAATTTTTGGGTACTTAATTATGAATTGCTCAAATGACAGACCTCTTCATGGTAGATTTTTTTGATGAACGTCCTTTCCACATTACCACAAGATGACCAGCAAGCTTGGTCGGAAACCATGCTCAATTATGCCTACGATGTATCAGAGTGGATAGATGCAAGAAACAGACTGATTGAACTTTTAAAAGAGAAGAACTTACAGGCTGAAGAACATGCTATTCGCTCATACCTAGCGTGTTGTGCAGAGGCGGTTGGCAGTGGTACACCCTTACCCTCATTATTGTCCACAATTGAAGACTTTTACTCCCGCTATGGTATGGAAGAAGCAGGGGAGAAATAAGAGTTTTAAATCAGGCAGGTATACCAGGACGCATCTTTCCGAGTTTTTCACGATGAGCCTTGGCGACCATCAAATATTTTTCAGCCCAGCCTTTAAGTTTTTCTCGCTCTTTCTTGGATAATTCCTTTTTTATTTGTGCCGGGACTCCCGCCACAAGACTACCCTCGGGAACCTCCATACCAGCGGGCACCAAGCTATTTGCCGCAACGATTGATTGTTTTCCAATTTTAGCTCCATCCAAAATGGTGGCATTCATTCCAATTAAACATTCATCACCAATTTCACAGGCGTGAATGACGGCCCCATGACCAACCGTGACATACTGCCCGACAACTAATGGATAATCATCAGCAAGATGACCAATCACACCATCCTGAAGATTGGAATACTTTCCAATCTTTATGGAATTAATATCACCTCGTAATACCCCACCGTACCAAAGGCTTGCCCCTTCATCTAATTGGACATCACCGACTACCACAGCGGTGGGGGCAACAAAAACATCGGGGCCATAAAGTGGCTCTTCACTGATGTATTTTTCTAATCTTTTCGTTGTATCCATTGATTTACCTTTTTTGTTTGAAAGGAGTAGAATATATCATGCCAAGGGTTAACCAATAAGAGCTCAGAAAAAGGTTCCCTAAGTATTCACGAGAAACATAAACGAGAACCCGTAAAATGGGACGGGTTACAGATACGGCTTACGATCTATTGACAGGCTTCACACTCTTCACCGTTAAGCATCGCTTGAATGCTGCAGGCTTTCTTTTCAGCTTCTGTGTATTCCTGTTTAGCCGAAGGTTCATCGGATGGAGCTTCAGCAAGCGGCTTGGATTTCTTGAGATCAACCGTAGCCTTTTCAATATTAGATGCCCCCAAGGTACGAAGATAATAGGTAGTCTTTAGACCCTTGCGCCACGCAGCACGGTACATGTGAGAAAGGCTTTTGAGATCGGGTGTACCGAGAAAAAGGTTAACTGATTGTGCCTGGTCGATCCATTTTTGACGTCGAGCTGCTGCCGAAAGAACATATTCAAAAGAGACATCAAAAGCGGTTAGGTACTTTTTCTTTATGTTATCCGGAATACCTTCAATTGGGCCAAGCTCGCCATCGAAATACTTTAATTGGTCAGACATTTCCTTGTTCCACAACCCTTCTTTTTTGAGGTCGTTAACAAGAAAGCGGTTGAGCACCATAAAATCACCCGAGAGGTTACTCTTAACAAACATATTTTTGTAAGTAGGTTCTATACAAGGAGATGAACCCATGATATTGGAAATTGTGGCAGTAGGAGCAATAGCGATAACATTCGAATTACGCATTCCATGTTTGGCAATTTTCTTGCGCACGACAGACCAATCCATTTTCGCACTTTTGGGGACTTCCACTTTTTCACCGCGTTCTTCCTCAAGTAGTTGAATGGTATCTTGTGGGAGAATGCCACGATCCCACTTTGATCCGCGGTAGGAAGAATAGGTGCCCCGTTCATTAGCAAGATCACTGGACGCCTCGTATGCATAGTAGCAAATGGCTTCCATGAATTCATCATTAAATTCTACAGCCTCTTCTGAAGTAAAAGAAACATCTTTAATAAATAGAGAATTTTGGAGACCCATGACCCCCATACCGATTGGACGGTGACGACTATTGGATGTTTTCGCAGCCTCAGTGGGGTAGAAATTCACATCGATTACATTATCGAGGGCACGTATAGCAATTCGAATAGTATTGCGTAACTTTTTATGATCGATTTCTCCTTCAGGAGTCAGATGCGAATCAAGAACGACTGAACCCAAGTTACAGACTGCAGTTTCATCCGCCCCAGTGTTAAGAGTGATTTCAGTACAAAGGTTGGAACTGTGAATAATGCCAGCATGATCCTGAGGACTACGCACATTACAGGTGTCCTTAAAAGTAATCCAAGGATGACCAGTCTCAAAGAGCATTTTGAGCATAGATTTCCACAAATCGATAGCTGGAATGGAATGACCCCAAATTTCGCCTTTGGCGAATTTATCCTCATATTCGGCATATTTTGCCTCAAAGGCTTGACCATAGAGATCGTGCAATTCAGGCACCTCGTTACTTCTGAACAGTGTCCAGTTCCCACGAGCTTCCATTCTTTTCATGAACAAATCAGGAATCCAATTAGCGGTGTTCATGTCGTGGGTACGGCGACGATCGTCCCCTGTGTTTTTCCTTAATTCAAGAAACTCAAGGATATCGCAGTGCCAAGTCTCAAGGTAGGCACATCCTGAACCTTTTCTCTTGCCTCCTTGATTGACTGCACAGAGTTGGTCGTTATGCATTTTTAAAAATGGAATAACGCCCTGACTCTCCCCATTTGTACCAGCAATGTGACTGCCCGTACCACGGACTGATGTCCAACTCCCGCCAAGTCCACCTGCCCATTTTGAAAGAAAGGCATTCTCTGCAATTCCACGGTACATGATAGATTCAATAGTATCATCTACTTTGTAAAGATAACAGGAGGAGAGCTGGGAATGTAAAGTTCCAGAATTAAATAGAGTGGGAGTAGATGAGCAAAAACGACGGCTTTTGTACAAGTTATAAAGTGAAATAATTTGATCTTCTGGATTAACCTCGTGAGCAAAAATGCCCATGGCTACACGCATCCAAAAAAATTGAGGCGTTTCAAGACGACGAGCTACCTGACCGGTCTTATCCACCACGAGGTACCGGTCGTATAAAGTTTGAATTCCAAGATAATCAAAATCCAGATCTGCGGATGGATCGATAGCTTGGCAGAGTTTTTCCACATCTAATTTAAGGAGCTTTTTATCCAACCTTTTGATTTCAACTCCACGCTTGAGATAATTTTTGAATTCCTTGGCGTGGAATGTACGGATTTCCTCAATGCTATGCTGGGCAACGTCCCATCCGATCACTTCCTCGTACATAAAGGTAAGAAGTATTCGGGCTGCAAATTTTGCAAAGTCTGCATCGCGCTCGATCAAGGTTTTCGCATTAAGGATGATGGTTTTACGAAGATCCTCCTCGGTAATTTCAGAAAAAACAGAACGGCGTAAACTTTCTTCAATTTGCTCAGCTGAAAGACAAAGATCCAGCCCGATGGTAGCAAAAGTAATGCGTTTTTTGAGATCGATCCCATCCCAGAAAAAAGTGGATCCATCTTTCTTTTTAACCACAATCATGGAGTCCTGACGGACCTCATGGGTATCAGGATTGCTCTCGCGTTCGACCCGTCGACGAGCCCGGTATAGGATGTAAGATTCGGCAACCTTGAAGTAGCCGTGCTTCATCAACTCTTCTTGAACTATATCCTGAACATCCTCTATGTTTATGAAAGCTTGCCCAGTTGATACTGCACGACGGGTAACCTCGTCAGACACTTGAACCGCAGGCTCGGAATCAAGCCGTAGAGAAAGAAAAGCTTTGCGTATTGCAACCTCGATCTTGGAGGAATTCCAAGGTACAACTTGACCACTCCTACGAATCAGACGGATTAATGAACTATCAACAGGAGCACCAGTGCTCTTTCTTCCATTCGTGCCTCCATGATTTGAACGTGAAAAAACAAGACTCTTCGCTACATCATAAGCATCGTTTTCAACCAATGCTTTTTCTATCAATTTATGCAACTCATCGAAGGAGAGGCGGGGGGCGCCGCCTTCCTCCTCTTGTTCCAGACGCTCAATTAAGCGACTGGCGACGAGCCGGGAGGACTCCACCACGAGCTCCCGGTTCTGTGGGGTGTATATTTCCTTTTCTTCCCTTGAGATCATAAGGTCAGTCAGTGCCTCACCTATAACCTCGGCCACCTCGGCGATGTGGAAATCACGGTCACCCGCGCCATCCGTAATCCGTACTTTCGGAATTTCAAAGCGATTTTCTCCCAAATCTTCCGCCCAGTCGAATCGGGGCTTATTCTCACGGGGCGTTTCCGCCGCTTTGGTCAATAATCGATCTTCCTCAAATATGGTGTTACGCATAATTCTAAATTCCAGCCTACAATGTTTAAAATAAAATAACTTCTTATGAAGTGTACGGTATAAATGAACCGTGCTTACAATTCGTCGTCAGAAACTTCCGAAAGTGCCGATGACTTTTGATATTCAGTCACTCGACCCTCGAAGAAATTTTGCTCTTTCTTGACATCCATCATTTCGGCAAGCCAAGGAAAAGGGTTTTCAAGCCCAGGGTGCAAAACTTCAAGTCCAACTCCGTTGAGACGGCGATCGGCGATGTAATCGATGTAGGTGCAAAATTCATCTGCACTTAACCCTACTGAATTAACAGGTAAGCAATCTCTGATAAATTCTTTCTCGAGCACCACTGCTTCTTTCATAACTTCAACAAGTTCGTCACGAAATTCAGGGGTCCAAATGTCTGGATTTTCATCAATCAGCACTCGAAACAGATTACGAAACAACTCAATGTGGTTGGATTCATCACGAAGTGTATAACGGAACATTTGACCAATTCCCGGAAATTTATTCTGGCGTGCTAAACTAAGAACCATCCCAAACAGACCATAGAATTGAGTTCCTTCCATGCATTGTCCAAACATAAAGATGTTTTTTGCGAGCTCTTGCTTGTTGACAGTCTGCGTAAGGTCTAAATCACGACGCAGATTTTTAGAAATTCTGGTGACAAATTCATTTTTACGACGAATAGTTTCAATCTGCTCGAACATTGCCTCGCACTCATGAGGATTAATGCCAAGAGAACTGATCATGTAAAGGAGACTATCGGCATGAATATTTTCTTCATGAGCATGCCGACCGAGTACAAGTTTAAGTTCGGGAGCAGTGACAAGCTCGCGAACTACATGTTGAATATTATCCCCTACTATACCTTCTGCTGCTGAAAAGTAACCGATACCCATCATAATGATCCACCTCTCACCTTCCGAGAGTTCAGCTGGGTTTTTCCATTGTTCTAAATCCTTTTGCATAGGGATATCCTCGGGTTCCCAATGGTTGGATTTCATTTTGCGATAAAGATCGTATGCCCACTGATATTTCAGTGGCAATAAGTTAAAGGTCATGGTGTCACGACCATTTATTACCTGTTTCTCTTGGTATGCTTGTATTGCCTTGTTCTCGTCTAAGACGAATTTTTTCCCACCGATTTCGAATGTTTTGTCCATATTTTTCTTTTCCCTTCTTTTTCCCTGTTAAAATTTCATATTCCGACGACTAAATTGAAGCCAGTTTTACAATCCTGGGGAATGGAATGTTTGGACTCCTCGACGAGATTTCGAATAGTGGGGACGGAAGAATAAAAAGAAAAGAAAAAAATCGAATTTGTGAATTTTTTTTTCAATCCTACCCCCTGTATGTAGTGTTTTTTCATTGCAATGCACCCCGTATATAGTGTTGTTAATAAGTTTTAGTTTGATTTTAAAATATAGCAACAATTTCTTTTAAATACTTGTTTAAGAGAAAATAAAGACAACAAATTAGACATTTTCCAAGCAAAAGTTGTTGGCACTTATTCGCCTTGTTTCGTGATTTTGTTCACAATTATTGGAAAGACAAATTCACGTAGTAAATTTTTCCTAAATTTTAAGAATTTACTTATCTTTAGGAAATTGGCTCAAACAAACTTTGCCAAAGCTAGAGTCGCTAATAATTTATTTCCAAACAATTCACCAATGGTCCTGCAAATTAATAAATTTTTTACGATCTGCTTTTCGTTGTAATTTTTGAAAATAGGAAGAGATGAGATAAAGCGAACCAGTCACTAAAAGTGAAGAATGTGATTCTAATGTTTGATGCAGACTGGGAATATCTTCTTCGGTAGCAAAATGAAACGAGCCTGAAAATTGAAAATGATCCACTATTTCTTTAAAATCTTCTTCTTTACATGATCGGGGTTGAGGGAGTGTAAAGAAAATGAACCTTTTAAAACGCTTCATTAGTTGGGATAAAACTTCATACGCACGATCCATTCCACAAGCAGCAAACCAGACTTCTGTATGGTTGGGCAAACTGTCCCAGTGTTCTAAGTTTGCGCGAGCGCCATGTTCATTATGGCAAGCATCCAAAATAATTTGAGGATGCTCGGAAACCAAATCCCACCTACCAGGACATCTCACACGAAGAAGTGAATCCTCAATATTCTTCTTTTTCACGGGAACAAAGGAATTCAACAATTGTGCAGTTTTACAGGCAATGGCTGCGTTTTGATGTTGAAAAATTCCCGATAGATTCGTTGGCGGAAAATTATCGAGGCACTCGTCCTCTAATTTATAAATAGGAGATTTTTTTTGACTAGCAATTTTTAGAACTACCTGGCTTGCTTCCTTTGGTAACCAGCCAACTACGACCGGTCTGCCAGACTTTATGATACCAGCTTTTTCGTAGGCAATTTGAGGAAGCTCGGTTCCTAAAATTTCGCAGTGATCATATCCGATACTCGTAATCACAGAGGCCAAAGGGCTAAGAACATTAGTGGAGTCAAGGCGCCCACCTAAGCCGGTCTCAAATATAGCGATCTCCACCTTTTGTTTTTGAAACTCCAAAAAGGCAATTGCCGTCATCAACTCAAAAAAGGTTGGACGAAGTTCTTTATCTTCATTTTCCATCTGATCTGAAATGGGCATTAACTGTTCCACCCAATTCTGAATTTCTTGAAAAGGAAGAATTTTTCCATTTACCCTGACCCGTTCCCCAAGCTCAACCAAATGAGGCGAAGTAAAAAGCCCCACCTTATAGCCTCCACCGCGGTATATAGAATCGAGCATGGAACAAACAGATCCCTTTCCGTTCGTACCTGCTACATGGATTGTGGGGTAAGCAAGGTGAGGGTTATTGAGCTTTCCGCAAAGAACCTCCATCCGTTCGATCCCAAATTTTGAACCTTGGTTGCGCAGGGAGTAAAGAAACTCGAAGGCTTCTTTCATATTTTTAAGCCTGTATGTTTAGTTTTAAAAAAGTTTCACCATAAAATAAGCAGAATAGAAAATTCAGGCTTTTGATGAGGGTCTTCTCTTGGGTGGAGACTTTTTAGCAGTAACTGACTTACGGGTCGAGGGCTTGGTTTTTTTCTTGGTCTGAGAAACTTTAGGCACTAGACGAGAACCTAAGTGGGTAATCAAAGTAACCAGACGATCACGCAATTCATGCCTTGCAACAATTTGATCGACCAGCCCATGCTCAAGTAAAAATTCAGAAGTTTGAAATCCTTCAGGTAGGTCGGCACGGGTAGTTTCCTTAATAACCCGACGTCCAGCAAAGCCAATTAACGCCTTGGGCTCAGCAAGAATTACATCACCCAGAGAGGCATAACTGGCCATAACTCCGGCCATAGTAGGATTAGTTAAGACGGAAAAGAAAGGAATACCGGCATCTTTAAGGCGTGAAAGAGCCGCGCTTGTCTTCGCCATTTGCATAAGGCTGAGTATTCCCTCATACATACGAGCACCACCAGAAGCAGAAACCACAATCACAGGGATATTCATTTCCAATCCACGCTCAATCGCACGGGTAATTTTCTCTCCTACAACCGAGCCCATACTTCCTCCCAGGAAACGGAAGTCCATCACAGCCAAACTGACCAAACGACTGTCCATTTTCCCAACTCCTGTGATTACTGCATCTTCGAGTTTTGTTTTATCGCGATTCTGCTTCAGCTTATCTGAGTAGGATGCAACGCCCTTGAATTTAAGAGGATCATCTGAACGCACCTCCGAGTCATACTCTTGAAATGTGCCATGATCGACTAAGGATGCAATACGATCGGGAGCAGGCAATGGGAAATGATATCCGCTTGAGGGAACAACCATAAGGTTTTTCTCAAGCTCTTTTGCAAAAACCATATCTCCAGACTCGGGGCACTTGGTCCATACTCCCTTGGCCACACCTTCTCTGGATTTTACATTTACATTCGAATACTTCGGTTTACTAAAAAATGACATAATTTAAAACTCGTTGTTATCCACGCCCCATCGTAGCCACTTTCACTTTTGAACAGCCAGCCCCGAGTAGAACCTTCGTGCAAGCATCGAGGGTAGATCCTGTTGTGTAGACATCATCAATGAGGACAATTTCACTAAATCCATCCAAACAAGTACCTGAACGAAGTGCAAAAGCATTTTTTACATTATTTTTGCGTTCACTTCTGTTCAACTTTGTTTGCGTCTGGGTTGGTCGTTTTCTTTCGAGACAATCATACACAACCGTTCTTCCCCCAGCCACTTTAGCAAACTCCTCCGCAATCCATACACTTTGATTAAACCCTCTTTTTCGCATTTTCTTTTTATGCAGAGGAACCGGAACCAAAACCGCGTTATAAATAAAATCCTTAAAGCCATCGCTTCTTTTAATCCAGTGACAAGCATCACCCACCAATCTTTTTTCTCCATCATATTTGATAGCATGCACAAGGGCCCTACCCTTTTCATCTAGCTGAAACATGGACCGACCAGCAGAAAAAGAAGGTCGACACTCTCGGCAACTTGGACATTCCAATTCGATAGCTATTGGAAGAGGCATCGACTCACCGCATATCTTACAACGTGAGGCATTCAACCAAATCAAGGAATCAAGACAGGAGAGGCATCCAAAAGAACTACCTTCTAAGTAAGCACCCTCTTCACAAATGGGACATTCACCCGGAAAAATTAAATCGACCAGGGCGTCTTTCCAACTTTTCCAATCAATCTCTATTGCCTTCATTCCAGGCTAACTTAGGTAATCGATAAAATACTTTTTCCATACACAAGCCCTTAGCTGGTGCACTCACCACGCGGGCCGTCCTTTTTTTTGTCTTAAGAATTTCTGGAATTTCTCGGGGTTCCATCCTCCCAAGGCCTACATCGAGCATGGTACCGACCATACTGCGCACCATTTTATAAAGGTAGCCCTCCGCCTCAGTAATGAGGTGAAACTCGCCTCCTTGATCCCGCCATTCCATTCGCCATACTTTTCGGACCGTTGGTTCATTATCTCCATTCCCCCTGTTCGCAGCAAAAGCGGCAAAATCATGAGTACCCAAAAAATAACTGGCTGCTTGTCTCATCGCCTCAAGATGAAGGGAGCGACCTTTCATCGAGAGAACATAGCGGTCATCGGCAGGCATCGCCCACCCCTTGCATATTCGATAAAGGTAACGCTTACCCCGAGCTGAAAGGTGGGCATGAAAATTTGCAGATACTGGCTCTATCTTTCTTGGGCTAATGCCCATTGGAAGCGAGACTCGTAAAGCCTGAAGAAGTGCATTCGAACCATGCCTCCAAGATCCATCAAAATGAAAAACCTGTGCCCGAGCATGGACGCCTGCATCCGTACGGCCGGCACCAATAGTACGTACAGACAAACCAAAAATCCCGGAAAGTGCATCTTCGATTTTATTTTGAACTGCCTCCCCATTCGTCTGTTTCTGCCAGCCCTTAAATTCAGTCCCGTCATAGGCACAGACACAACGCCAACGTTGGGAGGAAACATCACTCATTTATTTAAAAAATCTCGTAAAATAAGACAAGCCGCAGTGGAGTCGACTCGCCCCGATTTATCCGAGCCTTTTTTAGATGATTTACCTCCCACAGTCTCTCGAGCTGACAAACTGGTCAAGCGTTCATCAACACGGTGCACAGGCAAATCAAAATGATGCTTCAGTTCATCTATAAATCGATCCACTTCTCGAGCTCTCTCCCCCACTGTACCATCCATGTGAACTGGGTACCCAACAACAAATTCAGTAATCGATCTTAATCCTACTTGATGGGATAACGCAGCCCAGCATCCATGTTCTTTAACCCCTGGGATCGCACCAGCAGGTAAGGAAATCAGTAAGTCATCTGCCCACGCAAGACCAATCCTTTTGGTTCCATAATCGATCCCCAGATAATTGGGCATAGAAACAAATGATCAATCAGGCAAGATCGGGATTATTCTTGCAGACTAGTTGGGCCAGGGCTTTGACATCTTGTGCACAGTCCTTATGGCAGACCAAAGTGGCATCACCTGACTGAACCACGATTAAATCTTTAACTCCAAGGAGAGAAATTGTGTGACCAGGTTCGGAATAGCTCAAATTTCCATTCGCATCCAAGGCAACCCCATCCCCCTTAAATACATTACCCTTTTCATCCGAAGGGTAATGACGGGCAATGGCTGGCCACTCGCCAACATCGTCCCAATCAAAAGCAGATTGAAGCATGACCACATTCTCGGCTTTTTCCATAACTGCGAAATCAATCGAAATTTTGGCAAGCTTTGGATAGACTGTATCCATTGCCTTTACAACCGAGTGTGTTTCTTCCCACTTGGTGGAAAGTTCATCCAAGCCTGCGCTCAACTGTGGGGCATGCTGGCGGATTGCGGAAAGAATTACTTGAGGACGCCAGACAAACATACCGGCATTCCAAAAATACCCGCCTTCCTCTAAATATTTTTCGGCTTTTTCAAGACTTGGTTTTTCCACAAATCGTTCGACTTTATGGACTTCGGGTAAGGATCGCTCCATCACTTGGCCCCCTTGTTTTAAATATCCATACCCAGTGGATGGAAAATCTGGCTGGATCCCTATGGTAACAAGATATTCACTCCTTTCAGCAGTCTCAAAGGCACCTCGTAGAACATTTCGAAAGCCTTTACCATCTGCAATCACATGATCAGCAGGTAAAAGTGAAAATGCAGCTCCAGGATCTGTTTTTTCGACCAACAAGGCAGCAAGACCAACGGCAGCAGCCGTATCTCTGCCCTGAGGTTCCCCGACCACCCGCTCAGGAAGCAAACTTGGGCAACTTTCGAGCACTGCCTCTCGTTGTTCTGCATTAGTGATTACAAATATTTGATCGGATGGAACCAATCCACTCAGGCGAGAAACCGTTTGATCAAGCATTGGGGAACTTCCAACGATAGGGAGCAAGTGCTTGGGTTTTTTCAGACGGCTTTGCGGCCAAAACCTCTCACCTCGACCTCCAGCCATTATTACTACATATCGATTTTTCATCCTTAACTATCCATGTATCTCACTAACAGGAAAGCGAGTCAATTCCCTCGCCACTTTTAAGAAGCTCGAAGAACAAAGCACATCACTCGCCCGACTGCAAAAGCAGCCCACGCTTCCTCGCGGATTTAAGGGCAAGGCAAAAAACACTTAGGCCAACTATAAAATAAATACCGTTTAAGAAAAAGGCATGCCACAGGAGGTTTGGTAGCCATTCCCCTCTTAAAATCAGTGCACGCATACCTTCAAACACATATGTAGTGGAAAGAAATTGAGCGACTGTTTGCATCCATCCAGGTAGGGTCTCGAGCGGATAATAAATACAGGAAAAGGGCGCAAGAAGGAATGGGAGCATCCATGTCAGACTTTCCGCCCCCAAACCGTATCGTAAAAGAATACCAGTGACCGCTTGTGAAATAGCCCAACCGGTGAAAACAAGATTTAGGAAAAAACCAAGTAAAGGAAGACCGAGTTCAAAAACAGAAACTCCAAAAAAGGGGATAGCAAGCAACGCCGCTGGCACCATTCCTATCAAAGTGCGAATCATACTGATAGCCGAAAGGGAAAGTAAAAGCTCCCAAGAGCGCAAAGGACTGACAAAGAGGTTCGCTAAGTTAC
>Ga0181559_10005553_pt1 | contig 12031 bp, 9 predicted proteins | sample 011ome_21_FD_133752 | JGI IMG/M metagenome (GOLD analysis project Ga0181559, IMG submission 133752) | Coastal salt marsh microbial communities from the Groves Creek Marsh, Skidaway Island, Georgia - 011508AT metaG (megahit assembly) | ecosystem: Environmental > Aquatic > Marine > Intertidal zone...
CTCTTGCGAAATTTGCCATTTCTTCTGTGGTAAAATTACCGGACATGCTTTTTGAACTGCGGCTATGGATGTTTTTCCACAAACACCACAACTTGAGGTGGTATAAAAATGCCGCTCTAAATTCGCCAAATCGAGCTTTCGATCTCCTTTAAGACTTACGGAAACCCAAGCATCGTCGCTTTCTTCCAAAATTGCTAGGGATTCCACCTCCTCATAAGAGCGAATTATCCCCTCAGAATATAAAAAACCTAAAGCCAATTCCTTATCTGCTCCGGGTGTTCGCATGGTAATGGACAAATCCTTGGAACAAGGCTTTTGACCATCGAAATAGTGCAACCGTATTCCAAGTGGCTCTTCTACTGAAACCAAATCCGGCACAGCCGTTAGCTTTCCATTTTCAAATCTTGAAATTTCAACGGGTTCTAAATGTTGCTTCATCTTGAGGTAAATCGTGACTTTTTAACTGAGTTGATGGTATATGAGTAAGTTGAATGATAGCATCTCCTAAAGATTCTAAAAATCGACTTAACGAAAATTCTCCGTGGTGAAAACCTGACTCTATTTTGCTGATATCTCTTGGATGATACAAAGCAATTAGCGGTTCTATACGTTCGGATTCTAGATTTCGATAACACACACTGCAATTACGAACTTGATACGTATAAACCAAATCCATCAAAGTACTAACTTCAATTGACGGATAATCAACACCAAAAACCAATAAGGCTTTTTGGGGAAAAGCTTTTGCGACCGAAAGCAATCCACTCATTGGGCCTTGATTCTTATACGCATCTTCATCGGATACTGTGAGAAATTCTGTGTTCAAATCATCATTAACACTGATAACGACTTTTTGCACGCATTTCGAAAGCATATTCCCTGCATGTTGCCATTGCGGAACATCGTGATATTCGATCCATTTCTTGTCCTTACCCATTCGGGACGAACGTCCACCCGCCATAACCACACCGATAATTTCGGCCGTTGCCGGTATCCAAGCACCCGTATTAATTTCTGCTCCCAGCCAATTGTATTTTTCGATTGCCTTTTGCAATAAAGACGAACGTATTACCGCTATTAATCTCTTAGCTTTTGTTTCGGCTAACCATGTTGAAAACAAGGGTTCAAATCCTTCATCTTGATTTATTTCTAATTTTCCCAATTCATCAATAACGGCAAAATCTGTATTCTCATCGGCCTGAATCAAGGCTTTCAATCCCAAATCAAACGCCTGTTTAGAAAAATTGAATCTCCCGATTTTCAAGCTATCTTGATCGGTTCCATCGTGCTCAAAGGTTATATGTATAAAATCAGGTAGAAGGTAAAGCCCTCTTTTGCCGGTAACTGAATCAATCAAACTCAGGAATCCGCAAGTTTTTGAGTCGTTAAGGGTAAAAAAATGCCGAAGCAAAGAACTTTTTCCAATTCCAACAGGTCCTGTAAGTATAAAGATTTTAGGATTCGTGTTTCGATGCATTTTCCCGAAATATATGAATCGAAATCAACATTTCCATAGCTTTAAAGTATCGAAAGGGGTGCCAAGTCTTTCCTTGAATAATTTGAAGAGCCTTGAAATAGTCTCTTTGTAGGAAAGCAAACTGATCGGATATTTCCTGTATTTGTGATTGTAGGGATATAGAGCTCGACTTTCTTTTAACCCAATAGGTAAACAACGGATTGACAACCCAAAACACAAGGAATATTGCCGACATACTCCTAAAAACCACGTAAAATAAGTCGTATTTATTGTCGCCCAGAATAATTAAAACCAAAGACATCATGATCAAAACGAATAAATAGACCAACCAAAATAAATTTCGATTCCTACTTACTCTCCAAAACGTTGATTCAACAGCATTAAGAGCTACACCCTCAGATTCTTTCCACTGCGAAACATAATTTTCCGCTCTTTGGTCAAAACTAAATAAGCGCACTCCAAGGTACAATCCCCAAAAGAAATAAACCCCGATATACAAACCCACTATCCAACTTGAACCCGAGGTTTCAGATTGCATTTGAAACGATTTCAAAACCGATTCAAAAAAGACATCAAAAGAATCCCATAAAGATTTTCCATACAAAACGGTTAGAAGTATCAACTTTTGAAAACCAGATTCTAGCATGGCAATCAAAGAAAACAACACAACCGTGATTCGAGAATACTTTAAAAATTGGAAGACCCAAGCCCCCAATAAACCCTGAAATCCAACGGCCAAATATGCAGGCAAGGGAGAATGTGGACTCGCGCCTGCCTTCACCAATAAAACAAGTCCAGTTGCAGCTATAATATCTTTAAATGGTTTTGGGGAATAACGACCCATCAAACTAATAATGGCAACTGCTGTTCCGCCTACCACCACTCCAGTAAGTGGCACCCGCAATGCATGAAGCATTCCTCCTAAGGCAACTTCAACAAAAGCCCAAAGAGCGGTTAGTTTAAAAAGATATGATTGGTTTTTAACTTCCAAGCACTGCAATGTACCGATGTTTTACTTTAAATCGAAATCGTATAAATATTTAGACCAAAATTTAAAGCAATTCTGATGTGGTATGGAATGTAATATCCGGATATTTGTCAATTGCCGACCGAAGTATAAATGCTGTTTCAGCCAAGAACACTGGGTTTCCATCCTTATCGTAAGCAATATTCTGTTGGCGGAACTTCATAAAATCTTTCAAATCCGCTTCAGGCCCGGTCATCCAGCAAGCTTTATGAATCACTCGGGGCTCAAAACGACATTTTGCTTGATATTCATGTTCCAAGCGGTATTGTAAAACTTCAAACTGCAATTCTCCTACGGTACCTACGTATTTACGACTTCCCAATTCTTGAACGAATAAATTGGCTAAACCTTCGTCCGTAAGCTGTTGGATTCCTTTTTCCAATTGCTTGGATTTCATAGGATCTAAGTTAATTAGTTCCTTAAATATTTCCGGAGAAAAACTTGGTATTCCTTTGAATTGAAGCACTTCACCTTCGGTTAGGGTATCTCCGATTTTAAAATTTCCCGTATCGTACAAACCCACAACATCTCCTGGAAAAGCAGCCTCTGCTATTTCCTTCGAGTCCGCCAAAAACGTATATGGATTCGCAAACTTGAAAGACTTATCGATTCGCGTATGCTTGTAAGCTTTATTCCGTAAAAATTTACCGCTACAAACCCTTAAAAAGGCAATTCTATCTCGATGTCTAGGATCTAAATTGGCGTGAATTTTAAATATAAACCCTGTGAATTTATCTTCGGTTGGGGCTACATCACGTGCTTGAGTTTTTCGCGGCAATGGATTGGGCGCAATATCCACAAACGTATCTAAGAGTTCTTGAATCCCGAAGTTATTTAAGGCAGAACCAAAGAAGACAGGCGCTACATCAGCATCAAGATAGCTTTTCAAATCCAACTCTCCATATACGCCATCTACCAATTCAATGTCTTCTTGCAGTTTCACAGCATTCTTCTCCCCTACTTTTTCTACCAAAAGTGGATCACCAACACCGTCCACGCGTACTACATCGTCGGCTTTTTTTGTTTTATTACTTTCAAAAAGATTCAAGGATTTATTGGGAATCAAATAAACCCCTTTGAAATCGCGACCACCGTTTATAGGCCAGCTCATGGGGTGCACGGCAATATCCAAGTTTTCTTCGATTTCATCTAATAAATCAAAAGGATCTTTTCCATCACGGTCTAATTTATTGATGAATACGATAACGGGAGTTTTACGCATGCGACAAACTTCCATGAGTCTTTTGGTTTGTTCCTCAACTCCTTTTACACAGTCAATCACCAATATTACACTGTCTACAGCCGTAAGGGTACGATAGGTGTCCTCTGCAAAATCCTTGTGACCCGGTGTATCTAGGATATTAACCCATTTGCCTTTGTAGGGGAAAGTCATTACGGAAGTTGCCACCGATATTCCACGTTGCTTTTCAATTTCCATAAAATCCGATGCCGCACTTTTAGTGATTTTATTGGATTTAACCGCACCCGCAGTTTGAATTTGACCTCCAAAAAGCAGGAATTTCTCCGTTAATGTGGTCTTACCCGCATCTGGGTGAGAAATAATTGCAAACGTTTTTCTTTGGGATATCTCGGATTCGTACATGTTGTAATCTGCCGCAAAAATAGCGGATTAAAAGCGGTTTTATATTATTTCAGCGCTTTCACTTAATTTGCAGTTATATGGAAATGAGGAGGCGGATACTGTTAATGTCCTTAGGAAGTCGCGGAGATATGGAGCCTTTTTTAGCTCTAGGGGAAGAATTATCACAAAAAGGGCATACCGTAGCATTTTGCTTTCCTGAACAATTCGAGAAAATAGCATTGGAGGTCTCACCGCATTTTTATGCACAGGACCCTGGTTTCTATGATTTAATTAACAAACCGGAGGTACGGAAAATCCTGGGGCAAGTAGGAAGCGTTTGGTCACGAATGAGAGCCGGTTTGGCATTGTCAAAAGAAATCAAACCCCTCCAAGAAAAACTAATTTACGATCAAGAAGCGGCCGTTGAAAAATTCCAACCCGATGAAATCGTATTCCATATTAAATGCATCTATCCTGTTTTTTGGTCCATTCAAACCAGAGGTAAGGTAAAAATTTTAAGTCCTATGCCTTGTATGTTGGATGTGGTAAAACACGAACCTCATATAGGCTTTGGAAATCCAGGTCCAATATTCTGGAACCTACTAACGTATAAATTGGCATTATGGGGCTTGGTTACGAAATCTGTGCTTGGTTATGGCGAATCCTTCATCAAAAAGCGAAATTTAAAGATTAAAGCTAAGCGACTCCGTGAATTTTATCAAAACGATGTTTTGGTCGAATATCCCATTAGTTCGCAACTTTTCACACGACCCGTATATTGGCCCCAACGTGCTGAAATTTCTGATTTTAGAGAACGGAATAAACAACAACATTACGAAGCCGACAAGCCATTACTAAACTTCTTAGACAAGCACCCAAGGCCGATTTTTATCAGCTTTGGGAGTATGGTAAATGCACAACCCAAACAGATCGGTTTGGATATTGTTGCAGTGGCGCAAAAGCATTGTGTCCCTATCATAATCAATACCTCTTGGGGAGGAATTGAACTACCTGACGGAGAAATAGATTTTATACATTCCGTCTCGGATATTCCTTATGATTTTCTTTTCCCGAGAGTGAGTGCTGCCATACATCACGGAGGTTCAGGAACTACCCACAGTGCCTTAAGGTGCCAAGTCCCTCAAGCAATCGTACCCCATATAGGCGATCAATTTTTCTGGAACCGTTGTATTGAAACCTCAGGAGTTGGCGTGAAAGGCTTCCCTGTAAGTGAATGGAGTATTTCTAAATTCGAGGCCCTTTTACTAGAATTGCTTGCATTTTCGGAGCAGAAAGTTTCTCCCTAATTCTTTTGTGTTTTTTACATCGAGTTGGTTTTAAAAAAACCACGTAAATCACAAAGAGTTAAATCATTTCGAATTTCTTCAGAGAATTAAATTATTATCAATTGCTACTGCTTTGTCAAGTATTATACCGATCTTTGCGCAATTTTTAAAAGTTATATGTCTTCATTGCGCAACATTGCCATCATCGCCCACGTTGACCACGGGAAAACCACACTGGTTGACAAAATGCTTCACCAAGCCAAATTATTTCGTGATAACCAAGAAGTTGGAGAGTTAATTCTCGACAACAACGATCTTGAAAAAGAGCGTGGTATCACCATTTTGGCGAAGAACGTTAGTATCAATTGGAAAGATACAAAAATCAACATCATCGATACCCCAGGTCACGCGGATTTCGGAGGAGAAGTAGAGCGTGTATTGAACATGGCAGATGGTGTACTCCTTTTGGTTGACGCCTTTGAAGGTCCAATGCCACAAACACGTTTTGTATTGCAAAAAGCATTGGCTTTGGGTAAAATTCCAATCGTAGTTATCAATAAAGTTGACAAACCAAACTGCGACCCTGAAAAAACCCACGACGATGTATTCGATTTGTTCTTTAACTTAGGTGCAAACGAAACCCAACTTGATTTCAAAACCATTTTTGGATCGGGCAAGAACGGTTGGTTTGGTCCTGATTATAAAACGCCTACTGAGGATTTAACGTATTTGTTAGATACCATTTTAGAAGTAATTCCTGAGCCGAATGTAGTTGAAGGAACCAACCAATTACAGGTTACAAGTTTGGATTATTCAAGTTTCACAGGTCGTATCGCAATTGGAAGATTAACACGCGGATATTTGAAAGAGAATATGCCTGTGAGCTTGGTAAAACGTGATGGAAAAATCGAAAAACACCGTGTAAAAGAACTTTATACATTCACAGGCTTAGGTCGTGTGAAAGTACCTGAAGTAAAAGCAGGTGATATTTGTGCCATTACAGGTTTAGAAAACTTCGAAATCGGAGATTGTGTTACCGATATCGAAAATCCAGAACCATTACCGGCAATGAAAATCGACGAACCTACAATGAGCATGTTGTTCTCGATAAACAATTCTCCTTTCTTCGGTAAAGAAGGTAAACACGTTACCTCACAGAAGATTCGCGAGCGTTTGATGAAAGAAACAGAAAAGAACTTGGCTTTGCGCGTAGACGAAACCAACTCTGCCGACCAATTCTTGGTGTTCGGTCGTGGTATTATGCACTTGGGTGTATTGGTTGAAACCATGCGTCGTGAAGGATACGAATTGCAAGTGGGACAGCCTCGTGTTATCATGAAAGAAATCGACGGTAAAAAATGCGAACCTATTGAGGTCCTAACCGTAGATGTTCCAGAACACCATAGCGGTAAAGTAATTGAGTACGTATCACAACGTAAAGGCGAAATGTTAAGCATGGACCCTAAAGGAGATATGATTCGTGTAGAATTTGAAATCCCTTCACGTGGACTTATGGGATTGCGTAATAATCTACTTACAGCAACACAAGGTGAGGCTATCATGTCACACCGATTTAAGGCTTACGAACCTTATAAAGGTGAGATGCCAGGTCGAATCAACGGTGTATTAATTTCTAAGGAAAAAGGTTCTTCGACCCCATACAGTATGGACAAATTAAAAGACCGTGGTAACTATTTCATCCACCCTAACGTTGAAATTTACACAGGTCAGATTGTAGGTGAACATATTAAGCCCGGAGATTTAGTTCTTAATTTATGCACAGCCAAACAGATGACCAACTTCCGTGCGGCGGGTAAAGACGACAACTCTGTATTAGCACCACCACGTGAGTTCACATTGGAAGAAGCAATGGAGTATATCCAAGGCGATGAATACGTAGAGGTAACTCCTGAAAACATCCGTTTACGTAAAATCATCCTAGATGAAAACGAGCGTAAGCGTGCAGGAAGTAAAGCATCGGTTTAATTAATAGTATTTCAATTTATAGAGGGCTGTTTCTGCAATAGAAACAGCCCTTTTTGTTTGATTTAGAGTTTAGGCATTCACGATAATTAGAATTATCTTCGCGATAACTTTTACACCATGAAATTTGATTTAGTAGTAATTGGAAGCGGTCCCGGCGGTTACGTTGCGGCCATCCGCGCCTCACAATTAGGCAAAAAAGTAGCCATCATCGAGAAAGAAAGTCTAGGTGGTGTGTGTCTTAACTGGGGTTGTATCCCAACAAAAGCACTTTTAAAAAGTGCCCAGGTATTTGATTATATCCAACACGCTAACGATTACGGAATTAACATCAAGGATGCTAAGACTGACTTTGATGGAATGATCGGCAGAAGTCGTGGCGTTGCTGAAGGTATGAGCAAAGGAATTGCCTTCTTGATGAAGAAAAACAAAATCGAAGTGATCAATGGATACGGTAAATTAAACGGTAAAGGTAAAATTGCTGTAACCGATGCGGATGGTAAAACTTCTAATGTAGAAGCCGAACATATCATTCTTGCTACCGGTGCACGTAGCCGTGAATTACCTAATATTCCTATTGATGGCAAACATGTAGTTGGGTACCGCCAAGCAATGGTGCTTCCTAAGCAACCAAAAGAAATGGTAATCATTGGAAGTGGTGCTATTGGAATGGAGTTTGCTTATTTCTATCATACTATCGGAACTAAAGTAACCATTGTGGAATTCATGGATCGCATTCTTCCTGTTGAAGATGAAGAAATCAGCAAAGCCATGTTGATGAATTACAAAAAGAAAGGTATTGAGATTTTAACCCAATCTAGTGTAGAAAAGGTTGATATCAAAGGAAACCGTTGCACCGTTCATATCAAAACTTCAAAAGGAACTGAAACCAAAGAATGCGATATCGTATTAAGCGCAGCTGGGGTTCAAACCAACCTTGAAAATCTAGGTCTTGACGAGATGGGTGTTAAACACGATAAAGGAAAAGTAATTGTAGATGAATTCTACCGCACTAGCATCCCTGGCGTTTACGCTATTGGAGATATCGTTGCTGGTCCTGCATTGGCGCACGTTGCATCGGCAGAGGGAATTATCTGCGTTGAAGCCATTTGTGGTCACCATCCCCAACCTTTAAATTACGGAAACATCCCGGGTTGTACATATACCCATCCTGAGGTAGCTTCTGTAGGTCTTACTGAAGCTCAAGCTAAGGAAAAAGGTTATGAAATCCGAGTGGGTAAATTCCCATTTGCTGCTTCTGGTAAAGCAAGTGCTAGCGGGCATAAAGACGGATTTGTAAAGGTTATTTTCGATAAGAAATACGGCGAATGGTTAGGCTGTCATATGATGGGCGAAGGCGTTACCGATATGATTGCTGAAGCAGTTGTAGCGCGTAACCTTGAAACCACAGGAATGGAAGTGTTAAAATCGGTACACCCCCATCCTACCATGAGCGAAGCGGTAATGGAAGCCGTTGCTCAAGCCTACGACGAGTGCATACACTTGTAAAAATAAATTAATCCTATATGGTGAATTGCGCACTTCGCTTCAAAACAATTGAAGAAGGTTCGTAATTCACCATTTTATATTTAAGCAATACCGGTAATTTGATCCAGTCATTTACATTCAACCCCCTAGGCGAAAACACCTATGTAATTTGGGATGAAACAACCCTTGAAGCTGCAATTATTGATGCTGGGATGTACAGCCGTGAAGAATGCGAAACGGTAAAGAACTTTCTTGATTCCAAAGACCTGAAATTAAAATATCTCTGGGGCACCCATGCCCATATCGATCATATTTTTGGCAATTGGTGGATTAAACAAGAATTCCCTGAAGTACCCTATTATTTGCACGCTGATGATATCAAAATGATTCAAAGAAGCGAAACGATGGCCGCACTTTGGAATTTGAATTACACACCCTCACCTGAACCCGATTCTCATTTATCCCACAAACAAATTCTTCAACTGGGTAAAAGCAGCTATGAAGTGAGATTCGTTCCAGGTCATGCTCCCGGTCATGTTATCTTCGTGAATTTCGATGCTAATTTTGCCGTTGTAGGAGACTGTATTTTTCAAGGTAGCATTGGCCGCACCGATCTTCCAGGTGGTAATCACGAGCAATTATTGCAAAAAATAGAAGAGGAAATATTTACACTTCCCGCAAATATGCAATTATTTTGCGGACACGGACCCTCAACATCGGTGGAGAGGGAAATCCAATACAATCCATTTTTCAACAACTAACAATTATGCTTTCGGAACGACTGGATTACATCGTCGCATTGTTCCAAGAAGCGGGTATAACCCATTGGTTCGTTTCCCCGGGATCTAGAAACGCCCCTATTGTTGCCGCTCTTATTCGAAACGGTCATTTCAAACTGCATTCATTCCCAGATGAACGATCCAGTGCTTTTGCGGCCATGGGAAGTGCGCTAAAACATCAATATCCAGCTGCTTTTTTATGTACAAGTGGCTCGGCTTTAGCAAATGCGTACCCTGCCGTGTTAGAAGCCTATTATCAAAGGGTACCTTTATTAATCGTATCCGCAGATCGACCCGAAGACAGAATCGATCAATGGGACGGTCAAACGATACGCCAAAAGAACTTTTTTGGAAATTATGTTCGAGGATCTTATCACTTGGATGCACGCTCTGAAAGTACTTTAAGTTCAAACCAAGGTATTTACGACTGCATTCGGCAGGGATTAGAAGGCATTCCGGGTCCTACCCATATCAATATTTCGTTATCAGAGCCTATATACGAAGGCATAGAGACACTTAAAAAAGCCAATCTGGCAATTGCTCCATTTGTATACAAGAGTCCGCATTATGCACCTGTGTTACCCTCGGATGTAAATTCACTTGTTCAGAATAAAAAGGTTATGCTGGTAATCGGCATGCATAAAGAAAGTTCAATCTTATCTGATGTACTAGCCAAACTAGAAAACGCTATCCCTATTTTTTGCGATATCAGCAGTCAACAAACCAATCGAGGTTTATCCAATTGGGATTGGGGACTATTTCAACGGAATATACCTGAAAGTTTAAAACCTGAGTTACTTATCACTATGGGAATGGGAATCCTTTCAAAATCCTTGAAAACCGCCTTGACTAAATGGAACCCCAAACACATCCATGTTGGGTTGCACGATGAAATCGGCGATCCTTTTAAAACCCAACCCGAACTATGGAAAGCTCACGAAGCCGATTTTGCAGAAGCCCTATTCCAAGCTATACTTCCGGAAGTTGAGGTACAGAACACCTACAAGCAAAATTGGGAGACCTTTATCGATGAGCAAAAATCGACAATCACAGAATTAGAATTCCCTTTCAATTTAGAAGCCCAATTCATGTCGGTTTTATTGAAGGAACTTCCTGATAATACCCGTGTACATCTAGGCAATTCCATGACAGTTCGATACGGTTCATGGGTTGGAAAAACAGGGTGTGTAATACTCAGCAACAGAGGGGTAAGTGGCATTGATGGCTGCTTGAGTACTGCTATGGGCGACGCATTGGCAAATCCCGACGAATCCATTTGGGCCGTACTGGGAGATGTAAGTGCAGTTTACGATTCGCATGCATTGTGGACAACGCTTCCACAAAACCTAAACATTGTTGTATATAACAATTCCGGCGGACGAATTTTTGATTTCATATCGGGACCCCGTGAATTTCCTTCAATGAATGATTATATCCAAACTCCGCGAACCTTCGATTTTAAAAACCTCGCTGATTTTTTCGCAATCAAACACGAAGCCTATCCTATTCAAGTTGCCATTGACACCATTCATGATATTGTAAACCTTCCGAATCAATCTCGATTGATTGAATTGCGCGTTTCTGAATAAATGCACCCACCAGACGCACTAAGAAAGAAATCTATGAAGGGTTACGCGTAACAAATTAAAATCGCGACCGATCCATTTCCCGCTTTATATCCTTCTCTTTCAAATCATCGCGTTTGTCAAAAGTCTTTTTACCTTGACCTAAACCTATTTCTATCTTAAAAATGCCTCTATCTCCCTCAAACAATCGGATTGGAAAAACGGCATAACCTTTTGATTTTATTTTAGTTTCTATCCGCGATAATTCTCTTTTTTTCAAAAGTAACTTGCGGTCTCGCATGGGTTCATGAACCCCAAATCCTTGCTGATTCCATTCCGAAATATGAATATTTTTTAAGAAAAGTTCACCGTCATTCATTTGACAATAACCGTCACCCATATTCACCGAATTATTCCGAATTGATTTCACCTCGGAACCCAATAATTGCATGCCAGCAACAAATGACTCTTCAACATGAAAATTGAACCGCGCTTTACGGTTAATAATTTCTATTTTTTTTGGAGCCGTTTTCTTATTCACTGAAGGGCAAAAATACGGCTTTAGCTTTAGATTCTAATGACGTTAATCCTTTTGAAGATGGGCAGTGATCTCCTTTATTTTGGACTTTTTCAAAATTCGTTGTCCTTGTTCGCCCTCTGCAATAAGCCTATTCTCAACCTCGACACGAAAAGAACAATCAATTCGATTTCCATCAATTAGATCAATTATAGCATTAATACAAACTGTTTCTCCTAACAAAGCAGGCGATTTATGACGAATATTAAGGAAAGTACCTATACCCTCCTCGTCTTCTTCTTTCATATTCAATACGAATTGTCGACA
>Ga0181559_10005557_pt1 | contig 12021 bp, 9 predicted proteins | sample 011ome_21_FD_133752 | JGI IMG/M metagenome (GOLD analysis project Ga0181559, IMG submission 133752) | Coastal salt marsh microbial communities from the Groves Creek Marsh, Skidaway Island, Georgia - 011508AT metaG (megahit assembly) | ecosystem: Environmental > Aquatic > Marine > Intertidal zone...
TGCCGGCTGAGCAGGTCATCGAGCATTGCTCAACTGCGTTTGCCAAGTGGCAGCTGCCGGATGATGTGCTGTACGTAGAGAGTATTCCGCTGACTTCAACAGGCAAAATGGACAAGAAGATTGTTCGCGCCGACCTGGATGCGCAAGGTTATCAACTGCCCGACTTGCGGTGATCGCCAGAGGCAGGGTAGCGCCCTGGCCGGTCTGAGTGGCGTGCAGTGCGCACGGGTTGAAGGGCATGGTCGATAGGAACCAAATAACGGGTTGCGGTTCAGAGGTTGACCCTGTGAACCCGCCTCCCGGCAGCCGTGTGCTGCACCGATCGATTTGCAGGCGAGGACGCGTGTCGTTTACCGCAGGAAACGATCGACGTTGATCGGCTGCGCTGGGGTTGTAGACCCCAGTACGATGTCTGCGGCCAGCTGACCCAAACCAGGCGCGGTCTGGATACCAAACCCACCCTGGCCAGCAAGCCAGAAGAAGCGGCGGTGTTGATCGGCAAAGCCAACTACCGGATACCGGTCTGGCGCGAAAGTGCGCAACCCCGCCCAACTGTGCTCTATGTGTTCAACCGGGTGTTCAGCGATCTGATGAAAGGTTTCCATAGCGATGGCGATGTCCAGCTCGTAAGGGAATGCGTCCATGGCTTCGGTTGGTGTTTCGTCTTGCGGACAGACCATCAGTCCCGAGCTTTCCGGCTTGAAGTAGAGTTGCCCATTGGTCAAGTTCACCAGTGGCCAGTGTTGGCTATCCTCGGGGGCAGCGATGATGGCTGCTGTGCGGCGCATCGGGGTTAGAGGGACAGTGGGCAGTTGGGCAAGACGAGCAATGTGATTTGCCCATGCGCCACCTGCGTTCACCACGATATCCGCTGTGAGTGGTGCATCGTCCGCCCGGATAGACCATTGTCCGGTGGCATAATCCAAGCGCGTGATTTCATATCCGGTTCGAATTGTTCCGCCATGGGCACGGATGCCGCGTTGAAAACCACTGAGTAAGGCGTGCACATCAATATTGTGCCAGCTGGGATCATAGGCACCGGCACTGAGCCATTGGGCGCGCAAAATGGGGACCAGGCTTGTGCACTCGTCGGGGCTCACGGGATGAAGTTCTGCGCAGGTCGGTTGCCACCGGCTCAGGTACTTTTCAACCTCGGACCGTCCACCAGGGCCGGCCACGGTTAATCCGCCTGCTGGGGTGACGAGGTCATGCTCGCTGAACCCGGTGGGTGGGGCAAAGAAAAAATCGCGACCTGCCAGGGTGAGGTCCTGTACTACACGGTTTTCGTAGCCCTCTATGTACATGGCTGCGGAACGCCCGGAACTGTGATAGCCGATCTCGGGCTCGCGCTCGATCACAATAATGTTTGCATGCGGTGCCAAAAAGTAAGCCATGCTCAAGCCAGCAGCACCGCCTCCGATAATGGCAACGTCGTAGTGGGAATCATTGGACTTGCTCATGGGCTGGGTTGCTTCATTGTTTTGCCGAACTTTTTAGTGTCACGTTGGGGTGAATGGGGAACGCCACAAAAGCGGCGGTCAGTGTCCGTTGATTTGCCAAGTGATCAGCACTGCTTGAGAGCTTTGCGCGCGAACGTTAATCCTAAGTTGTACAGCTCTCATGCACCAGCGAATCTTCGGCGTTTGGGGCTGGTCCTTATGAAGTGCATAATTAGACCGGAGTTTCTCTGCAAATGCGGGCTGGTATACTGTCGCTGATCGCCTGTGAGACTGAACTATCAGCCGTTCTGCGGCCATTAAGTGTGGAGAAAATAATGCAATTCAAAAACCGTATCACTGATCTTTTAGGGGTTGAGATACCTTTGGTTCAGGCGCCGATGGGATGGATTGCTCGTTCCCAGTTGGCGTCTGCTGTATCGAATGCGGGCGCATTAGGCATCATAGAAACCTCGTCAGGTGAATTGGATGCAGTGAAGGCAGAGATTGTAAAAATGCGCCAGCTGACCGATAAGCCGTTTGGCGTCAACATTGCTCAGGCCTTCGTGAGAGATCCAAAAATTGTTGATTTCGTCATTGAGCAGGGCGTCAAGTTTGTGACTACGTCAGCGGGGAATCCGCAGCGCTACACCGCGGAGTTAAAGGCTGCAGGGTTGACTGTATTTCATGTAGTTCCCAGTCTCGACGCGGCGTTGAAAGCGGTAGAGGCGGGTGTCGACGGGTTGGTAGTGGAAGGCGGGGAAGGCGGTGGATTTAAGAGTCCGCAAGACGTGTCTACCATGGTTCTGCTGCCGCTGGTGCGCTCTAAAGTTGATGTGCCCATCATCGCCGCGGGCGGTTTTGTGGATGGCGCGTCTATGGCGGCAGCCTTCGCCTTGGGCGCGGAAGCGGTCCAAATGGGTACGCGTATGGTGTCAGCCGCGGAATCTCCAGTGCATGAGAATTGGAAGAACGCGATCATTAATGCGAAGGAAACTGATACCGTTTTTCTCAATCGTGCCCATTCTCCGGCCCTCAGAGCTTTGCGTACCGACAAAACCACGGCTTTGGAATTTGCCTCAGACAGAAATGTGATGACAGAATTTGGTTCGGCGCTGGATTTATATTTCGGTGGGGATATGGAAGCGAGCATTGCGCTGACCGGGCAGGTTGCCGGCCGTATTGACAGTGTCCGCCCTGTGGCTGAAGTGATTGCTGAAGTGGCTCAGGAATTTTTTGCCACGCTCGACGGGCTCTCTGGGCGTTATCTATAGGCAGGCGCTGGTTCGCTTAGACCACTGGATGAGCACTCCTAAGCTATAGCCGAATTCGGACCTGTGCTTCGATTTCAACAGGCACGCCAAAGGGTAACTCCGCCATGCCGACAGCTGATCGGGTGTGGGCGCCGACATCAGCACCGAAGACTTCCAGAATTAGGTCTGAACAGCCGTTGATGACCGGTGGAATGGCATTGAACCCTGGGGCCGTATTGACCATGCCAAATACCTTTAGCCAGGCTTCGACACGGTCCAGAGAGCCAACGACCGATTTGATGGTGGCAAACAGTCCTAACGCCACGGCGCGGGCACTGGCGTAGGCCTCTTCCGGGCTCACATCAGAACCGACCTTACCCAAGGGGCGTGCGATTGCCCCATCTGATGTGGTTGGGACATGACCTGATAGATACAAAATTTGGCCGTCCAAGCGGCTCAGCTCAAAAGGCAGCGCTGCGGTTTGCATAGGCTGTGGTAGCGTCAAACCCAGTGCCTCAAATTTATCATCGATGCTCATTTTGCGCCTTATCGTCGTTGCGATGTTTGGTGTCCCACTCAGCGTAGTGGGTGCAGTGAAAGGATGCCAGTACTGGTTGAGATTTATATCGGCTTCCGAGGCGCGCGAGTCCTGATGAGTCTCGGTCAAATGAGCCCAAGTTGCCTGGCTGGGTTGACGAGGCGTTAGTACGGTTAAACGGGGCGAAGATCTAAGTCCTCGCACCACGCCGCGAAACAGTCGCAACGCTCGAACTGCAAAACCTGTGATTTGGTGTGTGCAATGGTCGTCCCGGTAAGGGTGGGGATTTTTTCCAATCAGCTAGGGCTTCGCGCATAATAGGGCGATGAACAACACAGCAAATGCTCCCGTACAGCCGATTGATCGAAAACTGGTAGCTCAACAACTCAGGCAAGCATTAGGTGAGGATAATCTCATCAGCGACGCGGCTGGCCTGCGCCCATACGAGTGCGACGGCTTAACGGCTATTCGTGAGCAACCCTGGATGGTGGCGTTGCCGGAAGATGAACAGCAGACCGCAAGCGTGCTGCATATTTGTATGTCACACGGCGTGCCCGTGGTGCCTCGGGGTGCAGGCACCGGCTTGTCTGGTGGCGCTCGTCCCAGTGCGGATGGGGTGGTGATTGGCCTTTCTAAAATGAATCAAATCATTGAAGTAGACCCACTCAACTGTATTGCGCGGGTGCAACCTGGGGTCCGCAATTTGGCAATTTCAGAAGCAGCGGCGGCGCACGGTTTGTACTACGCCCCCGACCCATCTTCGCAAATTGCCTGCAGTATTGGCGGCAACGTGGCGGAAAATTCGGGTGGTGTGCATTGTTTGAAGTACGGCTTGACGGTGCACAACGTGCTGGGTGTTCGGATCTTGACGGCGGCTGGAGAGGTATTGGAGTTGGGTGGTGCGTTACTTGATACGCCCGGGCTCGACATGCTCGCAGTCGTATGTGGCTCTGAAGGGATGCTGGGTATTGTAACGGAAGTGACGGTGCAGCTGTTGCCTAAGCCGCCTGCGGTGGTGGTGATGTTGGCGGCCTTCGACGAGCTGACTGCCGCAGGGCAAGCGGTGAACGACATCATTGGGCAGGGCATTATACCTGCGGGTATGGAGATGATGGATAAACTGGCGGTGCAGGCTGCAGAGCAGTTTGCCAAAGCAGGATATCCGGCAGCGGCAGACGCTATTTTGCTGATTGAACTGGACGGCACAGAGGCAGAGGTCGCCTCGTTGACCGCCCAAGTAGAGGCGGTCGCGCGTGCCAGCGGTGCCTATCAAATTGATGTTGCAACCGATGCTCGAGAACAGATGCGCCTGTGGAAAGGTCGCAAGTCGGCATTTCCTGCGGTCGGCCGGTTAGCACCCGACTATTACTGCATGGATGGCACTATCCCCCGGCATCAATTGTCTACCGTGCTGGGCCGGATTGCTGAATTGTCTGAGGAATACGGCTTGCCGGTAGCCAACGTTTTTCATGCGGGAGACGGAAATCTGCACCCGTTGATATTGTTTGATGCCAATCTGCCGGGCCAGCTTGAGGCTACGGAAGAGATGGGCGGACGAATTTTGGAATACTGCGTGGAGGTGGGCGGCACGGTGACCGGCGAGCACGGCGTTGGGGTAGAGAAACTCAATCAAATGTGTGTGCAGTTCAATGCGGCCGAGCTGCAGCAGTTTTTTCGTCTAAAAGCGGCATGGGACCCTCAAGGGTTGCTGAATCCTGGCAAAGGCATACCGACGTTAACCCGCTGCGGAGAGTTGGGTGGTATGCATGTGCGGCAGGGCGCTTTGCCGTTCCCGAATCTCGAGCGTTTTTGATATGGATGCTGCTGCTGGCATTGTCGAGGCCATCGGTCGTGCCCGCAAAGAAGGCCAATGCCTGCGTGTGCGCGGGCACAGCACTAAAAGCGCCTGGCTATCCCCGAGCGATGCGATTGGTCTGGAGACGTCGGCTCACAGCGGTATTGTCACTTACGACCCAACAGAGCTGGTGGTCACGGTCCGGGCAGGCACGCGGCTGCAGGATTTGGTGGAGGAGCTTGCGCAAGCGGGTCAGGTACTTGCATTTGATCCCCCCCAATTTGGATCAGGTGGGACGGTGGGTGGCATGGTTTCCGCTGGGTTTTCTGGGCCAACCCGTCCTTGGAACGGGTCCATGAGAGATGCGCTCTTAGGCGTAAACATGGTGAATGGTCTGGGCGAAACCCTAAATTTTGGCGGCCAGGTTATGAAAAACGTGGCAGGTTACGATGTATCCCGCTTGATGGCAGGTGCTTGTGGTGCATTGGGCGTGATTCTCCAAGCCAGTATCCGGGTGCAACCAAAACCGGAAGTAGAATGCACACTATGTTTTGAATTAACCGCCGCGGAAAGTCTTGAGTATTGTCGATCGCTAGCCCGGCAGTATTTACCTCTGGCTGGATCCTGGTGGGTTGAAGGGCAACTTTTTTTACGCTTACAAGGATCGGCGGCGGGTGTGTCCGCGGCACAGCGACAGCTTGGGGGCGCCCAGATGGACGGTGCCTCTTTGTGGGCTGCGGTACGGGATCACCGAGCGCCCTTTTTCCAGGCCACAAGCCATCGTGGCCGAACGCCGCATCAAGCTGATTTATGGCGCCTCGTGGTACCGCCTGGCGTGCCGTTGATGCAAGTTCCCGATGCGCAGGTCGCGATAGAATGGGGTGGTGGGCAACGGTGGTTGTGGCATGACGATGCGGATGTCGTGCGCGCTTATGCCGCCAGTCACAAGGGCTGGGCCTGGGCGCTCGGACAGGCGCTTGAATTAGAACCCAATCAGCGACGTTACATGACACAGATCAAGCAGGCATTTGATCCACATGGCCTGTTTGATTCTCCCCTGGGGTTGGCTACGCATGCGCACTAATTTTAATGCACAGTTACTGGCGACCAGTCGGGGTGCACGAGCCAACGAAATACTGCGCAGTTGTGTGCACTGTGGATTTTGTAATGCGACCTGTCCGACGTATCAGTTGACGGGTGATGAACTGGACGGTCCGCGCGGACGCATCTACCTGATCAACGAGCTACTGGAAAATGGCAGTAACCAACAACGCGCGCAGCAGCACCTTGATCGCTGTTTGACCTGTCGTGCCTGTGAGACCACGTGTCCTTCAGGGGTAGCTTATGGTGAGTTGGCGGACATTGCGCGTGCACAATTGGGCCCGCAGCGCAACGGTGTGGCGGGTCTGCTGCGTTCAGCTTTGCAATGGGTGGTCCCTTACCCTTCACGCATGCGCCCCCTGGTCAGGCTCGGTCGATGGTTTCGTTGGATGTTGCCCAAACGTTTGTCCGATCATTTGCCAGGGGCTGTAGGCCGCCCTGTCCTCACGCAGGCGCCCCTTTCGAGTGGCCGCCAAGGACCAAGAGTGCTGCTGTTGAACGGTTGTGCGCAACAGGTAAATACCGCCGAGACCAATCAACATCTCGCGCGGTTGTTAGTCGAGCACGGTGTAGAGGTGACCACGGTGCGTGATGAAACTTGCTGTGGCTCCTTGGATTTGCATTTAGGCGACCATGAACGGGGGTTGCACTTCGCGCGAAACAATACAGATGTACTTTACCCGATGCTGGAGCAGGTGGATGCGATTGTGTCCAGTGCTTCAGGGTGTGGTGTGACGCTGAAAGAAATGGGCCAACTGTTGGTCGACGATGCAGCATATGCACACAAAGCGAGCGCGGTGTCGGCCAAAACTAAGGATGTGAGTGAATATTTGGCAGACTGTGGTATTACCTTCACTGCCTCGCGATCAGAACGACGTGTGGCGTGGCACGCGCCCTGTAGTCTGCAGCACGGGCAGAAAATTACTAACGTGGTTGAGAACTTGCTGGGTGGCGCAGGATATGAACTGGTCACGGTGCGCGATAGTCATTTGTGTTGCGGCTCCGCCGGAACTTACTCGGTGTTGCAGCCCCAGCTAAGCGATCGCCTGAAAACGGACAAAATCCAAGCACTCTCAGCCGATGCACCTGAAGTGATCGCCACGGCTAATGTGGGTTGTCAAACTCATTTGAACAGTGGCAGCGACATCGAAGTTCTCCACTGGATTGAGTTGCTAAAGTGACCTACTCTAAAAGTTAGCCAAACCAACAACGCTGGGGAGTGGGGTTGTATGAGTCAAGCGACGCAAAACGTGACCGGTAGTCTGGTGGATGAAAGTATCAAAAGCCGCGATATCGGGTTTCTATTATTTTTAACACTGCTCAACGTCATGAACTTTGTTGATCGGCAGTTGTTGGCCAGCTTTGCCAACTGGATAGTGCCTGATCTGGGCTTGACGAATACCGAATTTGGTTTGCTCACGGGTTTGGTGTTCATCTTCTTCTACTCCTTTATGGGGTTATTTATGGGTGTCCTTGCTGACACGGTGAATCGAACTCGACTGATCGCAGCGGGTTTGGCGCTGTGGAGTGTGCTGACTGCTTTGTCAGGTATGGCGCGTGGTTTTGTCAGTTTGGCACTGCCACGCATGTTTATTGGTGTCGGGGAATCGATCATGACACCTACAGCCATGTCGCTGCTGTCGGATCGTTTTCCCTCCAAGTGGCTGGGTTTGGCGTCGGGTATTTACTACATGGGAGTACCCGTTGGTATCGCCGCCAGTCTGTTTATTGTGGCCTATCTTGAGCCCATACTAGGATGGCGGGGTTGTTTCTATTTGCTCGGTGGAATCGGCGTGGTGCTGGCTATCATCATGCTCTTTATGAAAGAAACTCCGCGCCGGCATGTGAAGCCTGCGGTCGAAACAGATGCAGCGCCGGAGAAACCCTCGTTCAAGGAAATTTTGCAGACCTTGATCCGGGCGCTACGGCAATCGCCAGCCCTGGCCGCCACCATTGCGGGTGGTGTCGCGTATCACTTCATACTGGGTGCATCGACCTTTGATCAGTTATGGTTTGTCCAAGAGCGTGCATTTGACCGCACGGAAATCGCCGAAGCGACGGCATGGTTGGGCTTTTTTGGGGGTATTTTGGGTAACTTGTTCGGCGGCGCAGGGGGAGACGTGTTCCTGCGCAAGACCGGTATGGGTCGACCGATGTTTCTGTTCTGGATTTTATTGGTGCTGGCGCCGATCGGGATTGCCTATCGATTGGTTGATCCGGGCTCAATTTGGTTTTGGGCCGGCGTATTTTTTGGGTATTTTCAGCTGGGATGCTTTTATGGGCCCACGTTCTCCACGGTGCAAGAATTGGTGCCCCCACGGATTCGCGGGACGGTGGTCGCATTTTATATATTGGCTCTGAACTTTGTTGGATTGGGCATTGGGGTCACGGCCGGCGGCGTGGTGATCGACTATTTGAAGGCGGCAGGCAATATTGAACCCTACACGTGGACGCTGTTGGCGTTTACGCTTATCTCTATGTTGGCCATCCCTTTGTTCTACTATGCCGGGCGCAGGTTCGATCGAGACCGCGAGGCCCTGTATGCCAGTGAAGCGCAACAGGCCAGTTGAGTAAAAGTCCTCCTCAGTTTCAGCCCGGTAAGGGCTGAAATTTTTGGGTAATGGCGAGCGCTTTTGTGGTCTGGCCCTGGGCCTCATACACCCGGGCCAGTTGTAACCACGCTTGCCGACTTAAATCTTTGTGGTGTGCCGCGAGTGCGATTGCTTTGCGAGCATGCTGCTGCGCTGCGCTCGTGTTGCCATTGTTCAAGTGTGCCTCACTCAGGGCAATCCATAGCGTGCCGTCCCGCGGTTCAATCCTGATAGCGCGCTCAAGAAAATTAACCGCGTCTGAGTGATTCGAGAGCTTGCTGGCGGCTTGTGCAGAGGCCAGGAGAGACGCTGTGGCAGCGCTCGACGCTGGTTTTTCAGTTGCTGCCTCATCCACGCTTACCGGTCCCTGCTGACCTTGTGTTACGTCGCCGTCACGCGTTATCGGCGCTTGGCTGGTATTGTCTTGGACAGGTGGCGTTGTGGGACTTGAAGCGCAAGCAGCCAGGCTTGCGATAAACACCCACATCAACAGCTGGGGTAACCATCTTGGCATGTAATAGTGGCCGTTGTTTAGGTTAAACACAGGTCGCTCATGATAGGAGGTTCTTACTCCCTGAACCAGCGGCGTAACCTTTTACCCAACGAGTCTTCGAATCCACACCCGGGCTTGATCTGCAGATCAGCAGGGTTGGGTACGGGCACGCGGACTACATCCGCACATTGCGCGTGAGCGCGTAACCCCGTGGCAAATTCAATCTCGACGAGATCATCCGCTGGTGGATGGATCAGGGGATCAATGCCAATGCCTGGTACGAGTTCATTCCAAAGCCGTAGTGCACCGCTCGCGCCAGTTAGACCAGTGATTTTATTGTCGTCTCGGCCCACCCAAACAACGGTTAGATGTGAGTTATCAAATCCGGCAAACCAGCTGTCTCGATTGTCGTTTGACGTACCCGTTTTGCCGGCGACACCGCTCCGAGCGTAGGGCGATGTGCGACCGGTGCCCTTCGCCATGGCGATTTCCAGTGCGCGGTTAAGCGCCCAGGCATGCTCATAGTCGATGGTGGGCTCGGGGCTAAATGGATGGTGCGTGAGGGGCTGCCCTTGATCGTCGAGCACAGCGATAACCGATTTGGCTGGGGTGCGAAAGCCGCCGCTGGCGAAGTTACTGTAGAGTTCAAGCATTTCTATCGGCGCGAGCGGTTCTGCGCCTAACAGAAACGATGGGTAGCGATTACGCGGCGCATGCCCGGACAGTGTAGTAAAGCGGTTAGCAATGTGCTCCAAGCCCATTTCTCGGCCGAGATTCACAGTGGCGAGATTCAACGACTCTGCAAGCGCACGCACCAGAGGTAAAGGCCCGTAGGTTTGGCCGTTGAAATTTTTGGGACGCCAGGGGTCGGAGCCGTCGATTGGCCAAATGATGGCTTCATCCGTGACTGTGCTGGCCAGGTGTTTACCAGATTCGAGGGCGGTGAGATAAACTACAGGTTTGATGAGGGATCCAACGGGGCGTTTGGCATTCAACGCCCGATTGAAACCGTCGACTCGTCCTTTACGCCCCCCAACCAGAGCGTGTATCTCACCGGTTTGACTATCGGTCATCAGGACGGCTGCTTGTAACGCCCCGCGCTCGATGCCGCGCTCTTTTTCAATCTGATTCAAAGTCTGGCTAACGGCCTGCTGGGCATTCTCCTGAGCCTGCAGCTTGATCGTTGTGAAGATACGCAGGCCAGCTGAGCTGAGGTCCTTGGCGTCGTACTGAGCCCGCAGTTCCGCGCGTACCTGGTCCATGAACGCAGGATAATACGCGCCCCCGCTGCTAGGGTTGGCGGCGACACCGATACTGCTGTTCAGGGCCACGGTCAGTTGTGGATGCGTAATCAGGCCATCGGTGTGCAGAACATTGAGAATACGATCTCGGCGTGCTTTGGCGCGCTCGGGATGGCGAAATGGGTTGTAATAGGAAGGGCCTCGAATGACCGCGAGTAGCGTCGCAATTTCAGCGGGCGCGAGTTCTTGAAGAGGCTTGTTGAAGTAAAACTGAGCCCCTAACCCGAAGCCGTGGATCGCGCGATTACCGTTTTGGCCAAGAAATATTTCATTGACGTAGGCGGTGAGAAGATCTTCTTTAGAGAAACGCGCATCGAGAATAATGGCCATGCCCACCTCGCGAAGTTTGCGCTCGATCGTGCGGCGGTTATCTAAGAAATAGCTCTTGACCAGTTGTTGTGTCAGTGTGCTACCGCCTTGTTGGCGCTCTCCAGCCCGTAAATTCACTACCAAGGCGCGCAAAATACCGCGAATACTGAAACCGGCGTGGTGATCGAAGTTTCGGTCTTCAACCGCTTTGAGGCCCAGAGCCAGGAGCGTTGGCACCTCCTGTGGTGTCAAGATAATGCGGTCTTCGCCGTGGGATTCAAAAAAACTGCCGATGGTTGCAGGGTCAAGACGAATCAGTGCTATCTCCTGTTGCCCGTTGCTGATCCGGCTGATTTGGTTGCGTGCGAATTTGACCTGAATAGTTTGTGCAGGACGCGATGACTCAATAAAGCGGAAGGCGCGTAGATAGATGTGCAACGTCTCATCGCTGACGACATACATGCCGGGATGAGCTAAGTCTTTGTTGTCTTCGTAGCCCAGGCGCTGGAGTTCTGCGACGAGGTCCTGTCGATTTAACTTGGCACCCGCAAAGAGTTCGACAGGCTGCGCGTACACCTGGGCTGGAATAGACCAGCGCCGACCTTCAAAAGTGGTGGTAATTGAACGGTCAAGATGGATTAAGAACCCGATGCCTCCAAGTGCGAACAACAAACCGCTGTAGCCGGTAAATTTAATCAGACGCCACGTCCAGGAAGGTTTTGTTTTCGCGCTGGCCGTCGACGCACGCTTTGATGTCTTGCGCTTAGCCGGCGTTTTCTTTTTTCGGCTTGCCAATGGTGTCTTGACACTCGGCTGGGTGGTTGGAATGTGCCTACTTTGCCATCAAATGCGCGTGATTTGATGGAAACATTATGAATACATTCCTGGGTCCGGTCGGCGGGTTTGGGCGATTTATGGATATTAGGCCTGAGTTTCAGTGTCGGGCGCTTCGGTATTGTGCTGGGAATTGTCTGAGTGGGCGGTCGGTGTGAATAAAATCTCAGCGCCGAACTGCTTAAAAAGATTCATTCAGGTGCGCGCGATGGACACGACCCCGGGATTAAGTTTAAATGGCGGCACCTAAGGGGGGGCTTCGGCCTGAGACACTTGAAATGTGGACCCTTCGAACCTGATCCGGTTAGCACCGGCGTAGGGATAGGCGTGGCATGCAGCCCTTAGGTCGTTTTTAAAATTGCCTAGGACA
>Ga0181559_10005561_pt1 | contig 12017 bp, 10 predicted proteins | sample 011ome_21_FD_133752 | JGI IMG/M metagenome (GOLD analysis project Ga0181559, IMG submission 133752) | Coastal salt marsh microbial communities from the Groves Creek Marsh, Skidaway Island, Georgia - 011508AT metaG (megahit assembly) | ecosystem: Environmental > Aquatic > Marine > Intertidal...
AGGTATTTGCGGCCAGTTCTCGAGCAAAACCCGCTCAGAAGGTGAGAAAGAGTCAACGATCAGAGGCGGCGCAGGCGGCTTTGGCGCAGCGGGCGCAGGCTCAGGCACTTCTTCTTTCATATCTGCGGACTGACCGGCAACCACCGGGGATTGCCGGGCAGCATCGGGACGTGGCGGTTTGTCCGAAAAACCAAACCAGTACAGCGCGACCGCACAAGCCACCGTGACCAGCAAAAACCAGAAAACGCCCTTCATGAGACCTCAACAAATCCGGAACACCAAGACACCAACCTATCCCAGAAATTTGCCTGAAACGCACGGTCTTTCGGTGTGATTGGCATCACTACTGCAAAGGAATGCTCGCCAGTCGTCGGGCCTCGTCCCTGTCTGATTGTGACAGGCGTGCCAACAAACCATCCTGCAGGGCCTGCGCTGGCTCCAACCCGCTCCGCGTTGCCCGGATGGCCCAGGAGGTTGCTTCCAAGAACTGATCTGCTTCACGCGCGTTGTTCGTCAGCATCACGGCGAGATTGTACTGCGCAGGGGCATGCCCCTGGAGCGCGGATGCGCGATACCAATCCTGTGCGACTTTGAGTTGGCCATCACGCGCAGCGTCAGCTTGCGCAAAAGTGCCCGCCTTGAACTGCGCATCCGCATGTCCCTGTCGCGCAGCACGGATATACAATTCGCGCGCTTTATCCATATCCTGCGCCACGTCGGTGCCGGTTTCATATTTGATGGCGAGCAGAAACTGCGCTTTGGGATCACCGGCTTCGGCCTGCACATGGTACCAGCGCAATGTTTCGGCATAGCCGGCAGGCGCTGATGTTTGGGCAACCGCGACATCTGCGGCGGCGAACATCATCAGGCCCAACAAGGCAAATTTCAAAAACCCCCAAACCCGCATGTCCTGCTCCATGACCGGCAAGGCCAAAACGGCCTTTCCCCAACACTGGATAAGCTGAACTGAAATTTCGCAGATGTTGCGAGTCGGCTGACAGGCCTAGTTATCGGTGCGCATTTTGGGCTTCGGGCCTTCATAGCCCTGCAAACGACCACCCTCACCCAAAACAGGTTTAGCATGGCAATCCGCAGTACCGATTGTCTCATAGCAATAGAGCGGCGTGACCGGCACGGGCTCGTCGTCATCAAGCCAACCGGCGGAGAGAATATCGTTGAAGGACGGCGCATCATCGGCAAACGGATTGGCGCAGGCCGACAAAAGCATTGCCGCTGCCACCAGCATCCATTTTGAAGCGTTCATTCGAACGTCACGCATATCTCGCTCTCCCGACCGAACCGGGGTTTTATCACCGCCGGGTTAAGAGAGCGTTGATGACGGGAATAGCGTCAGGCGTTGATATTCACCACTGTTCGACCACGAACCTGACCTTTCAGGATGGCACTGGCCACATCCGGGACATCATTGAGAGATATGACATTGGTGAGCGCATCAAGCTTCTCCAACGGCAAATCATCGGCAATACGCTGCCAGATGCGCGTGCGGTTTTCAGCGGGCTGAATGACAGAATCGATCCCGAGAATATTCACACCCCGCAAGAGGAACGGCAGCACGGTGGTTTCAAGAGTATTGCCTCCGGCCAGACCGCAGGCCGCAACCGAGCCGCCATACTTCATTTGCGCGAGGACCGTCGAAAGTGTTTTTCCTGCGACGGTGTCCACGCATCCGGCCCAACGTTCGCGCTCAAGCGGGCGCGAATCGGCTTCCGACAGATCGGCGCGGTCGATGATTTCGGTCGCACCCAGGTCTTTGAGAAATCCGTCTTCGGCCCGTCGGCCCGTGGATGTGACAACGTCGTACCCACGCTGCGCGAGAATTGCGATCGCCACACTGCCCACACCACCGGCGCCACCGGTCACCAGGACCTCACCATTCCCGGGAACCAGACCATGGGCTTCGAGCGCATCGACACACAGCATCGAGGTGAACCCGGCGGTGCCAACTGCCATCGCCTGTTTCGGTGAGAGTTTTTCAGGCAACGGCACCAGCCAGTCCGCCTTGACCCGGGCCTTCTGCCCGAGCCCACCCCAATGCACTTCGCCAACGCGCCAGCCGGTCAGAACAACCTTGTCCCCGGGCTTGAAAGCATCGGAATCCGACGCTTCGACGGTTCCCGCAAAGTCGATGCCGGGAATATGAGGAAATTCACGCACCAGACGACCAACATTGCCGTTGATGACGAGGCCATCCTTGTAGTTGATGGTCGAATATTCGATAGCAACCGTGACGTCACCTTCAGGCAAATCGTCGACCGCAACATCTCGAAACTCGGCCGAAAACGCATCATCGACCTGATCAAGGACCAGCGCCTTAAAGGTTTCACCCATAGACTCATCCTCCAAAAAAGAAACGGCGCGACCGCCTGCCCGAAGACATGCGGTCGCGCCGGAAAATTATTCTAGCGCAATGGCTCGAGGATCGAGACATAGCTGGAAACAGCCGAGCCACCCATGTTGAATACGGCGCCCAGTTTCGGGCTGTCGAGCTGGAGATCACCAGCAGTTCCGGTCAGCTGCATCGAAGCAATCGCGTGCATCGAAAGACCGGTTGCGCCCAGCGGATGCCCTTTGGACTTCAGACCACCCGAACGGTTCACCGGCAGCTTGCCGTCGGCATAGACCCAACCTTCCTTGATCGCCGTCTCACCCTCTCCCTTCGCCGTCAGCCCCATGGCCTCATAGGACAGCAATTCGGCACTGGTGAAGCAGTCATGCACTTCGGCAAAACCGAGATCGCCAACCGAGATACCCGCTTCGGCAAAGGCCCGCGAGAACACCTCAGCCGGTCCCTCAAAATCAATCACCGTGCGGCGCGACATCGGGAGGTAATCCTGCACATGCTGAGCGGCGCGGAAGTAAACGGCCTTGTCCATCTTCAAGGCCGTATCGACATCGCTGAGAACGATGGCGGCTGCCCCATCAGACACAAGCGAGCAATCCGTGCGTTTGAGCGGACCCGCCACGAACGGGTTCTTGTCCGATACGTTGCGGCAGAACTCATAGCCGAGATCCTTCTGCATCTGCGCATAGGGATTGTCACAGCCGTTCTTGTGGTTCTTGGCTGCGATCATTGCCAGCGCGTCAGACTTATCGCCGTATTTCTGGAAATAGGCATCCGTGATCTGGCCAAAAATCTCGGCAAAACTGGAGGCTGATTCTTCGCGCAGATAGGAAGCCTTGGAAAGAATACCGCCAAGCACTTCACCACCGACCTCGGTCATTTTTTCGACCCCAACCACGAGCACAATGCGGCCACGTTTGGCAGCGATATGGTTGATTCCCTGATAGATCGCAGCCGACCCTGTGGCACACGCATTCTCAACATGGGTCGAAGGTTTAAAGCGCAGATCATCATGGGCCTGCAGCACCAGCGAGGCCGGGAATTCCTGACGGACGAATCCACCACCGAAGGTCCCGAGATAAATCGCATCCACGTCCTTGGGCTCAACACCAGCATCACGCATGGCACCGGTCGCCACACTGACAATCATGTCCTCAATATCTTCGCCTTCGCGCTTTCCGAACTTAAGGTGGTCCCAACCGACGATACAGGCTGTCATGGCAATTCTCCTTCTGGCAGGCCGCTCGGGCCTTGTTCCCCAATATGTGCAGCGCACAATTTATAATCGGAATATAGGATTTCTGGCACACAAAGTCAGCCGTGCAGACGGCTTGGCTCGTCCTGCGAGACACGCAGAAAATAGCCTGGCTGATGCCAGTCGCACACAGGACGATGGTCAGGCAGCCTTTCGCCCGGTTTCAAGCGCATCGCGGACATTTTCCACATCATGGAGGCCAAGCACATGATGATTGTGCCAAAGCGCGTAAAACAACAGCAGCCATGCCGCAAAACCCTGACGTTTGCCCTTCTTGGCAAAGAGAGACTCGACCGCGCGCGGCTCGCACATTTCGGCCACACCCGGCTGACGCGCCACCAAGGCGCCGATCTCTGGCGGAGCGGCTTCGATCCACTCTGCCACCGGCACGCTGAAGCCACGTTTCCGATCAAAAGGACGGGCTTCCGGCATCGCATTATCAAGCCAGCGCCGTAAGAGCCACTTGCCACGCCCGTCCTGAATCTTGAGCGCATCGGGTAACCGGAAGGCAACCGAAGCGACTTCTGAATCCAGAAAAGGCGTGCGCCCTTCAACGCCATTGGCCATGAGACAACGGTCGACCTTCAGCAACAGATCATTGGGCAGCCAATCGGCGCAATCAGTCGCCTGTGCGACTTGCAGACGAGTCATGGCACCGGTATCGACCGTTTGCTCGACAGCGGTGAAACCATCCCGCCAGCCGGTGGGTGTTTCACGCAAAACACCCAGACCGTCGAATACACCGCGCGAACGCATGGCACGCCCGCCTTGCCACCAGGGACGGGTCGCACTTCGATAGCGGCCGTAACCTGCAAAGAGTTCGTCCCCGCCTTCGCCCGTCAGAACAACTTTGAGCCCTTCCCGACGGACTGCTTCTGCCAGAAGGAACGTCGGCACGATGGCATAGTCAGCCGTCGGGTCATCCATGGCCCCCGCGATGCGCGGCAAGTCGCGCCAGAAATCATCTGCGCTGATCGCGATATCAACAGTTTGCGCGCCCGCCACCTTGGCAACCGCGCGCGCATGGTCGCGTTCATCCCCGACGGAGGTCCCGAGAAAACCAGCTGTAAACGCGTGAACCGGCTGATCGTTCAGTTCTGCCATCAGCGCCAGCAGCACCGAACTGTCGACGCCGCCGGACAGGAACATGCCGTAGGGAACATCAGAACGCTGGTGCACCTCCACGCTATTTCGAAGCGCAGCGTCCAGCCGTTCCAGGGCCTCGGCTTCAGACCACGGTGCCTCACCTTCAGCTGGCAAGGCGACCCGACGTCGGCGCGCTACGATACGGCCATCCCGGACAACCACCGACTCACCTGGCAAGACACGGTTGATGCCTTTGAAGATCGTCGAAGCACCAGTTGTGAACTGCAACTGGAAAAGCTCGAGGCGTTCCTCAGCATTGACTTCGGGCGTCACCAAACCGGCTTCGATCAGGGCCTGAGGTTCGGATGCAAACGCGAACCCGGCGCTTGTCTGCGCGTAATATAGCGGCTTTATACCGAACGGATCACGGGACAGAACGAGTTGACCTTCGATCGGGTCATAAAGGGCGATGGCGTACATGCCCCGCAGATGATCGACAAAATCCAGTCCATAGCGCCGGTACAGATGCAGCGGCGGCTCACAGTCCGAACGGGTGGCGAACCCATCCGTTCCAAGTTCGTCACGGAGCTCGAGGTAGTTGTAAATTTCACCGTTCGCGACCAGCACGGCTCCGCCCGGTTCATATAGCGGCTGATTACCAGTTTCGAGGTCGATAATGGCGAGCCGTGTTTGGCCAAGCGCGACATTACGTGCGGCATAAGAACCTTCACCATCCGGTCCACGATGACGAAGTGCTGCGATCAGCCGATCGAGTGTGTCGGAATCAGCTTCCGCGCCCCCCACGGCCATCAGTCCTGCAATCCCGCACATGGCTAACCAACACTCTCAAAGAAGGCGAGGTACTTCGCGACCACCGCGTCCTCTGTGTAGTCGCGTTCAAAGCGGGCGAAACCTTCAGCTGCAAGCGTCGAGGCCAACTCGGGCTCACGGGACAAGCGCAAAACCCCATCTGCCACAGCACGCGCGTCTTCCAGCGGCACCAGCAACCCCGCTTCATCATCGCCGATCAATCCCGCCGGCCCTGCTGCTGATGCAGCAACGACGGGCTTCCCGGCAGCCCAGGCCTCCAGGACAATATTCCCGAGCGGCTCATGACGCGACGAACAGACAAACAGATCGCAGGCCTGCATCAATGCGTCGGCATCATCACGCCACCCCAAAAAGCGCACCCGGCCGTCGACACCCAGATCTTCGGCCAGCTTCGAGAGTGCCGCCCCTTCAGGGCCCTCTCCGGCAATCCACAACCAATGATCAGGTAGATCGACCATCGCGCGCAGAAGCACATCAAAGCCTTTGTTTTCATGAAGACGGCCCATCGCAAGCAGAAGCGGGACATCGATTGGGGTGTCAAAGCCCAGTCGAGAGACCACCTCAGTGGTCGGACGATGTACGAAGTTTGGCAGATACACAGCGCGTGCCGGGTCAAAACCTTCACGGACAATGTGATCGACAATGTCCTGAGTGTTGCCAATCAGGTAGTCGCAATGTCGGTAATATTTCAAATCATAGTACCCACCCAAACGCGCGATGAGCTTATAGTTGTTTGGCTTTCGCGCGGCAGGCGTGGCCCAGCTGGCTCGGCTCATCCAGCTCAGGATGACATCGGGGCGGTGCCGATCAATTTCGCGTTGGAGCGCCGGGCGGGTTCGAAAATCCATGCGCCCACCAAATGGCAACTCCAACGGCTCGACACCGCCAGCACGCAAAGCCCGCGCGCGTGACGTATCCCGACGAATAACGACCTTCTGATCCACGCCAGTCTTCTTGAAGGCAATCGCCAGTCGAACGAAGAAGGCTTCGGCACCCCCAACTTCCGCCCCGGCCATGGTTTGCAACAAACGCACTACGGTTACTTATCCTCGAGACTGGCCTTGAGATAACTCAGGATCGGATAAAGGCCTGCCATCAACGCGATGAGAAACCCGTACTGACCTTCACGATACCCTCGGCGCCTGACATAGCACTTCCAGAACCGCGAAAATATGCGGCGAATGTTGTGACGGAAACTACCAATATCTCCGGACGCTCTGAGATCACGCGCACGCGCAGTCGTATATCGATCCAGCCGCGCGAGCATGTCTGAAATGTCCCGATCCACATAATGAATCATCGGTTCGTTCAATCGTCCCAAAGGTCCTTTCAGAACGAGCGCGGGATGAATTCTCTGATCACCCCACGACTTTGCCGACCCGTGTTCTGCGTCTTTCGCAAACAGGCGGACAGTCGCGCTCACCCCCCAGCCCGGGCCCCAGCCAAACTCGATTAGCCGGTCTCCAACATAGTTGTGATAGGGAATCAGAAAGTGTCCAAAAGGTGACGTCGAGATCGTCTCGCGAACCTCTGCTGCCAGCGACGGGCTCACACGCTCATCGGCATCAACCTCAAGAATCCAGTTGCCTTCACACATCTCGATCCCAAGATTGCGGCGCTCGCCTTCTATCTCCCAGGCCCCCTCCGCGATCCGCGCGTTATGGCGCCGCGCAATATCGAGCGAGCCATCGGTGCAGCGATCAAGCACCACGACAAGGTCATCGGCAAAGGCCAGTGACGTCAGGCAGTCATGCAGATCAGCCTCTTCATTGTGTGCCACCACCAGTGCTGACAGTTTCGGCGAAATTTCGTTCATACTCCTGCTGCCTCACCTTCATTCCGACGCCAGAGCCTGGAAGCTGCCCCCACCACATCATCCACGGTAAGGCTATCCATCAATGTGTCTGTCGCATTCGGATCATAACCCGGACGCGCCACCATCTCTTCCAGCGTCTCGCGAGTCTGAACCCAGGATGAATTCGATCCCCACGGCGCATAGCGTTCGGGTCGACTGGGACCGAACAGACCGAGCGTCGGCACGCCCGATGCTGCAGCAATATGCATCAGCCCGGAATCATTTCCTATGTAGAGCGAACAGCGTTGCAAGCAGGCTGCGGCGGTCAGCAAATCGACCTTGCCGACAAGATCGACACACTGTTCGGCGGGAATTGCATCGATGATCGGCTGGGCAAGAGAGCGTTCCGGCCCAGCACCAAACACAGCGATACGCGCCCCCGGAGCTATCGCGTCAGACTCATGACCCGAAGTCGATGTCAGGCGGCTGACAACTTCCAGGAAATGTTCAGCACGCCAAGTCTTGCCAATCCAATTCGCTGTCGGCCCAATAGCAAGCACCGGCCCACCTGTCGGGATCAGTCCTGCGGCAGCTTTTGTCTGAACAGATCCTATCCAGAGCTTGGGTGACGGCGGTGTATCCTGCAAATCAAGCGTTCGCGCAAAGCTGACAACAGAATGTTCGGTATCCAATGATGTCGCTGGCATCACAGCCCGGCGCGATGTGAGTACGACCCACGGGACAACCGACCGCCGGACATCCACCACCATCGACCATCGTTTTGTCACCACATGTTTCCAGAGCTGCCACCAATGCCCAGCATTGGGTTGTTTACGCATACCAATCAACTCTTCGAGCCCCGGAAGGTCCTCGAACAACGGCGCAGCCACCTCACCGCACGCCACTGTGAAGCGGGCAGCAGGATAGGAGGCTGTCAAATGGTTCAACAAACCGGATGCCAGCACCGCGTCGCCGATCCGGCTTGGTCCGATGAAAAGAATTCGCATGATTAACAGGCTTATACGCGTGTGGAGGGTTTCGCGCCAAATACTGGTTTCATTGATGCTTGCCTGAATGACAATTCCGAACCATGTATCGTAAAGCTGTCACACCCGGGACATCCACCCGGTACCAGGTTCCACAGAGGTCAGATGCCCATTACCTATACAAAATTGTCCCGTGATATCGTGGAAATCTCTGGCACGGACCAGCGCAACTTTTTACAGGGCCTGATTTCTCAGGATATCGAGAAAGTCACCTCGGAGAATTGCGTTTACGGAACTCTGTTGACCCCACAGGGCAAGTTTCTGCATGACTTCATCATCCTGCAAAAAGATGACCTTCTGGTTTTCGATTGTGAACAGGGACGGTCAGCCGATCTGATAAGTCGTTTGTCGCGTTTCAAATTGCGGGCAGATGTACATCTCGAGTCTCATCCGGAAACCATGGTCTACGCCGTGTTTGGCGACGGTGCGGCAGAACGCGTCGGAATAGACCAAACGGTCGGCGCAACAATGCTTGTCGGAGATGTCCTTTTATCTGTTGATCCGAGAACCGAAGATCTGGGCTGCAGATTGATCGGCCCGGAAGCCAGCATCATCAAGTTTCTGCAGGATCACGACATTCCGGAAGTGGCATTTGATGCCTATGATCAACGCCGTATAGCGCGCGGCGTTCCTGACGGAACGCGAGATCTGGAAGTCGAGAAATCGATCCTTCTGGAGTCCAACATCGACGAACTGCACGGGATTGACTGGGAAAAGGGCTGCTATATGGGGCAGGAACTTACCGCACGAACCAAATACAGAGGGCTGGTAAAACGCCGTCTGCATGCCTTTGAAACTACAGTTAACGCTGCAGAACCAGGTGATCCGATCTTGTCGGGAGACAAAGAAGTGGGAAATGTGCGCTCCACAAACGGAAACCTGCTCCTCGCATCCATTCGCACGGATGCGCTTGAGAGCGAAAAGCCAGAGCTCTCACTCAAGGACAGCCCCCTCAAACGCATCATGGAAACCGACTAATGCATTCTTTTATGGAATAAATTAGTAATTAATTACCACCATTGGTTCCAAAAAGAATAACTGATATGCATTATGTGCATGCCATATTCATTGATAGTCAATAACACTGCCCTATATCGGTTCTATAAGTTTTAACCCGAGCGTAGGAGCGATCCCCATGAACACCCCATACAGCGAATATTCGGATCAAGAAGTCCTGCGCATGGCGGAACACGAGCGGAGCGAGGCAATAGCTGCCTTTTTCCGCAAGCTGTTCACCAAGCGCAGCCAAAAGAGCACCACATTCACCGGTGATGTTGTTGCCGCTGAATAGCTTTTAGTACTGTTCAGAAACGACAAAAAGCCGCGCCCTCACGGGCGCGGCTTTTCAGTTTCAGATAACGTAAACTCGAATGGTCTGCTTCAATCAGTCGTGCTGGCCACGGTCGCCTGTGCAGCAGCCAACCGCGCGATCGGCACCCGATAAGGTGAGCAAGACACATAGTCGAGCCCGGCATTCTCACAAAACCGAATTGAGGCGGGATCGCCGCCATGTTCGCCACAAATGCCCAGCTTGATATCAGCATTGGTCTGGCGCCCGCGCTCGACGGCAATAAGGACCAGCTCTCCCACTCCATCCACATCAATCGACACGAATGGATCGACGTCCACAATACCCTGACGCTCATAATCTGACAGGAAACCGCCCGCATCATCGCGGCTGATCCCAAAAGTTGTTTGCGTGAGGTCGTTCGTTCCGAAACTAAAAAACGCAGCCGTCTCGGCTAGTTCGTGAGCTCGAAGTGCGGCGCGCGGCAATTCGATCATCGTGCCAACCTGATATTCAATTCGAGCGCCAGCGTCCGCAAATACGGTCTCTGCCACCTGATCAATCTTCTCTTTGAGGATATCCAGCTCACGCTTGGTTGCTGCCAGCGGGATCATGATCTCCGGGAGCACTTTGGCACCATCTTCCTTCAAGACCACCAATGCCGCCTCGAAAATGGCACGGGCCTGCATCTCATAGATTTCCGGATAGGTGATGCCCAAACGGCACCCGCGATGGCCCAGCATCGGGTTCGCCTCATGCAACTGAATGGCCCGGTCAGTCATTGCCTTTGGGTCGCGACCCGCGAGCCGGGCAACTTCAGCGATTTCTTCTTCTGACTTCGGCAGGAACTCATGTAGCGGCGGATCAAGCAGACGGATTGTCACCGGGAGCTCGCCCATGATCTGGAACAGTTCGACAAAATCCTGCCGCTGAAATGGCAGCAACTCGGCCAGCGCTTCACGGCGCCCTACAACGTCTTCTGCAAGGATCATCCGACGGACGGCCACAATTCGTTCGGGGTCGAAGAACATGTGCTCGGTGCGGCACAAGCCAATGCCTTCCGCGCCGAACTCGCGCGCGGTTCGCGCATCGATCGGTGTTTCAGCATTGGTTCGAATCTTGAGGCGACGAATGGAATCCGCCCAAGACATAAGCGTTTCAAAATCACCCGACATCTCTGGTTCAATGGTTGGCACCTCACCATCGATGACTTCACCGGTCGCACCATCAATCGTTATCATCTCGCCGGATTTCAGCGTGCGCCCGCCCATGCGAACCTCGCCGGTTTCATAATCGACCGAAATATCACCAGCACCTGCCACACATGGGCGCCCCATTCCCCGCGCCACAACGGCGGCGTGGCTTGTCATCCCGCCGCGTGTCGTCAATATCCCCTTGGCGGCATGCATGCCGTGAATGTCTTCCGGGCTCGTTTCAATGCGGACAAGAATGACATCTTCGCCGCGCTGGGCCATGTCTTCAGCAAGATCGGAACTGAGGACAATTTTACCAGATGCCGCGCCCGGTGAGGCAGGCAGCCCACGACTGAGAACATTGCGTGCCGCATCAGGGTCGAGACGTGGATGCAGCAGCTGATCCAACTGTCCGGCCTCAACACGCATCACAGCATCGCTTTCAGTGATCAGGCCCTCTTTGACCATCTCGACGGCAATCCGAATCGCAGCCGCCGCCGTGCGCTTACCCGATCGGGTTTGCAGCATGTACAGCTTGTCCTGCTGCACCGTGAATTCGATGTCCTGCATATCCTTGTAATGCGCTTCAAGGGTCTCACGGACCTCTGCCAATTGCTTGAAGACAACTGGCATCACCTCTTCCATTGCAGGAAGGTCGGAACCGTTACGTTCTTTGCCAACAAGGGTCAGATGCTGCGGCGTCCGAATACCGGCGACAACATCTTCGCCCTGCGCATTGACCAGGTACTCGCCGTAAAAAATATTTTCGCCTGTCGAGGGGTCGCGGGTAAACGCCACACCCGTGGCACAATCGTCGCCCATGTTGCCAAAGACCATCGCCTGAACATTGACGGCCGTACCCCACGCGGCGGGAATACCCTGTAAACGCCGATAGGTAATTGCGCGCTGGTTCATCCAGGACCCGAACACAGCCCCAATCGCACCCCAAAGCTGTTCACGTGGATCTTGCGGAAATGGTTTCCCAAGCTCCTCCTCCACGATCCCCTTGAACGCAACAACAAGAGATTGCCAGTCATCGGCCTCAAGGTCGGTATCGAGGATCAGACCGCTGTCACTTTTGTGCTGTTCGAGAACTTCTTCGAACAGGTAGTGATCCACGCCCAGAACCACATCGCTGTACATCTGGATAAAGCGGCGATA
>Ga0181559_10005572_pt1 | contig 12002 bp, 7 predicted proteins | sample 011ome_21_FD_133752 | JGI IMG/M metagenome (GOLD analysis project Ga0181559, IMG submission 133752) | Coastal salt marsh microbial communities from the Groves Creek Marsh, Skidaway Island, Georgia - 011508AT metaG (megahit assembly) | ecosystem: Environmental > Aquatic > Marine > Intertidal zone...
CCCCCCCCCCCCCCCCCCCCCCCCCCCCCCCCGCCCGCGGCGGCGCCCCCCCCCCCCCGCGCCCCCACCCCCCGCGCGGCGAGATGGCGGTCCTCCTCGAGACGAGCAAGGGCGACATCGTCGTCGACCTGTACACGGACGAGTGCCCGAACGCGACGAAGAATTTCCTCAAGCTCTGCAAGATGAAGTACTACAACAACGTCCTGTTCCACAGAGTCACGAAGGACTTCGTGCTTCAGACCGGGGATCCGACCGGCACGGGCCAGGGCGGCGACAGCGTGTACAAGCACCTGTACGGCGACCAGGCGCGTTTCTTCCCGGACGAGATCAGGCCGACGCTGAAGCACAAGGCGAAAGGTTGCGTCTCCATGGCGTCCGCAGGGCCGGACCTGAACGCGTCGCAGTTTCTCATAACCTGCCGCGAGGACTGCGACGCGCTGGACGAGAAGAACACGCTGTTCGGGCAAGTGTCCGAGGGCTTAGACGTCGTCGACGCCATCAACGAGGCGTACTGCGACGAGGACGGGCGGCCGTACCAAAACGTGCGAATCAAACACGCGATCGTCCTCGACGACCCGTTCGACGACCCGCCCGGATTCGCCGCGCTCGTCCCGGACGCGTCGCCGGAGTTCGTGAAGGACCCGAACGACGCGCGTCTGGAGGACGACTGGAAGCCGTCGGACCCGGACAGGGACCCGACGGAGGTGGAAAAGGAAAAACGCGCCCAGGAGGCGAAGAGCCGGGCGGTGGTGTTGGAGATGATCGGCGACCTTCCGGACGCGGACGCGAAGCCGCCGGAGGAGTCGCTGTTCGTGTGCCGTCTGAACCCGGTGACGACGGACGAGGACTTGGAGATCATATTCTCGCGGTTCGGGAAAGTTGTCAGCTGCGACGTCGTGCGGGACTACAAAACCGGGGACTCGCTGAACTTTGCGTTCGTGACGTTCGAGACGAAAGAAGAAGCCGAGGCGGCGTACTTCAAGATGGACAACGTCCTCATCGACGACCGACGCGTACACGTGGACTTCTCGCAGTCCATGCACGGCCTGTGGCGAAACTACAAGCGGTTCGGAAAGAAAGGCGGCACCGCCCAGGACGCGGACGAAGCCGCAGAGGGCGGCGCCGGACGCGGCGCCGGCGCGCGCGTGAACCGCGAGTTCCGAGCCGGGGACGGGCGGAGCACGTACGAGATTAAAGGGTCCGCGATGGGGCACATCGGCGGCGTCACGGGCGGGTACCGAGGCGGGGGGGGAGGCGACAGAGGCGACAGAGGCGACAGAGGCGGCGAGAGAGAAGGGGGGGAGCCGAGGAGAGACGGCGGCGGCGACCGCCGCGACGGACGCGGGGACGGCAAGGACCGCGACCGCGATCGCGACCGCGATCGCGATAGGAAGCGCGATCGCAGCCGCAGCCGCGATCGAAAGGACGACCGGCGGAGGCGCGATCGAAGCAGGGATCGGGACGAGGGGAAGCGTCGAAGAGACCGGAGCGGCAGCCGCGAACGGAGAGACCGCAAGGACAGAGACCGCGACGGCGACCGCGACCGCGACCGCGACCGCGACCGCGACAGGGAGAGGGAGAGGGATAGGGATAGGGATCGAGACCGGGACCGGGACCGACCGAAAGGCGGCGGGCTCGAAGTGCGCGAGAAGCGACCCGGCGGGTTAGAGTATCCCCACCGGCCGGGGAAGGAGTCGAAGAAGGACGACTACGACTACTAGTCTAGAAGTTTGAAACGACCCAGAACCTCGCGCCGCCACTGCTGTGTGAGAGTCTTCTTTTTGAACGCCCCCGAGGAACGACGGCGCCCTCACTTCCCCGCGCTCGGACGCGATGGGAAACCGCCAAAGCCGACGCGCGCGCGCGAACGATCCTCCTCCTCCTCCTCCCCCCCTCGACCCCACGTTCGCGCCCGACCTCTGCGTCGACGTCGCGTGCCTCGTCATGCGCCACCTCGACAGCGTGAGAGACCGCGCGTCGTTGCTCTGCGCGAGCCGCGTTTTTCGCGAGGCGGGGAAGCGCGCGGAGAGCCTCCCGACGTCGCTCGACTTCGCCGCGTGCCCGCGGGCGAGCGGGAAGAGAGCGCTGGCGTTCATGCGGCGCATCACCGGGATCTCACGACCGCGGTCCATCGCGGGGAAGAGGGTGACCGTCTTGACCGTCCCCAAGGCGCTGCTGCTCGACCGCGTGCGCCTCGCCGGGTGCCAGGGGGTGACGAAGAAGCACCTCGCGGGTCTCGACGTGTACGTTCGTCATCGGCGCCGCAGCGCGCGACCTTTCCTCGCGGGGCCTTTCGATCTCTGGCCGTGTGTCGAGTGCGACAAGGTCGTCGACGACGAGGGCGGCCGCGCGTGCGTCTGCTGTCCGAGGACGAGAGTGTTTTGCACGTCGTGCCAGCGGGTCGAAGGCGGCGAGACTGTCTGCGCGTATTGCAATATGTACGCGTGTTCATACCACGATCCGGAAGAATACGAAGATGAGCTGGTATATTGCGTCCAGTGTGATAAAGCGGCGTGCTTGAACTGCGCGGCCGAGAGGGACTTGTACTGCATTGGGTGCGATGCGATGAGATGCGACTTGTGCACCGATGCACTTACGACATGTATGGTGTGCGAAGAAAACTTCTGCGAAGGCTGTTGGGAAGGACTCTGGTGCACCGGATCGAACCCACGTGGCTGCGGCAAGGCTACATGCCATGACTGCCTTGATAGTGAGCACGGACATTTCTTACAGTGCGAAGCATGTGAAGGTTACTGGTGTCGCGATTGCAAGGTGGTAGCCGGAACGAAACGCGGCGACGGAAAATTCCACCACGTTCCTTGCGTCGGGTGCGGCGCGGAGTATTGCGACTCGTGCACGGAGAAGCTCGGGGAGACCGAAAGGATCTGCACCGAGTGCGAAAATCTGTATTGCAATGATTGATGGGAGGAACATTATTGCTCATGATCGCTGCGATTAAAATCATGGCTGAAACGAACGAACGTGACGCACGTAGGAGCGAAGCGCGCAGACGACGACGCGAATAAAAAACGAATGGAGCCAGGCAGTGAAATACGAAATAAAATACGAAAGTTCTGTCTCGCCCACCTCACTCCACCCTCGCGCGGTCCGTAGCATGCGACCTGGCGCGACGCGAGCGTCAGCACCCACACGCCACGCCACGATGCGCGCGGCCGCGCTCCGCGTCGCGCGCGCGGTCGCGGCGCCCTCCGTCGTCGCCGCGTCGCCGCGTCCGTCGGCGTCCTCCTCGTTCGCGTTTTGGCGCGAGAATCAGATCGTGAACGCGCGCCGCGAAGTCGCGACGCGCGCGGCGCCCACGCGCGACGACGCGCCCTCCTCCTCCTCCTCCTCCTCCTCCTCCTCCGACGCGGACGCGGTCGCGGACGCGCGCGCGGTCGCGGCCGCGGCCGCGGTCGAGGAGACGATGTCCCGCGCGCCCGGGAGCGCGTTCGAAACGACGGAGTACGATCGCGCGAAAGCGCAGATCTTACGCTTCTTAAACTACAAGCCTCGGACGCGCGCGGAGCTCATGACGAAGCTCGTGGAGGACAAGCTGTACGACCCGGACGTCGCCGCGGGGGCGATCGATTACCTCCAGTCCAAGGGCGTGCACAGCGACGTGGACTACGCCGAGCAGTGGGGGCGGTACAAGTGGAGAACCGCGAAGTGGGCGCCGTGGCGCATCAAGCGGTCGCTCGCGGAGAAGGGCGTGGACTGGCGCGACGCGACGGAGGGGCTGTCGCGCGTGTTCGACGACCTCGGCGAGGTGAAGCTGTCCGCGGGAGAGGACGGGGACGGGGACGGGGACGGGGACGCGACGCGCGCGGTCGTCGCGGGGGAGGAGGAGGACAAGGGCGCGGAGCTCTTGCGCGCGGCGAGGAGGCGGTGGACGCTGACGCGGGGGATGCCGTCGCAGACGCGGCGGCGGCGGATGAGCGCGTGGCTCGAACGCCGCGGGCACCGGTTCGGGGTGGTGCGCGACATCGTGGAGACGCTCGAGGGAGAGGACGCGGCGAGGGAGGCGGAGGAAGCGGAGGAGTTCGACGCGGATTAGATTACTGTAGTTCGAAATGAAATTCCGTCGCAAACGCGAACGACGCTCGCCGAGCCGCTGTCCCCTCACGCCGGTCCCCCGCGCGCGGCTTTCGCGGCGACTAAGAGCCCGCTCAGGCTGCTCAGCTCGAGCGACACCCCGGTCAGCGCCTGGATCAAGAAGAACCCGCCGAACATGTACGCGAACGTCCCCAACACGTTGACGCAAAACACCGTCAGCGCGAACGCGGGCCCTTTCTCGTTGCGCGGGACGTACCGACGGAAAAACTCGACGATCTTATCCGTGCCGGGGGATATCGCGACGCTGAGCCCCATCCTCGCGGGCCTCAGGAAGTTCTGGATCATCCACAGGCCGAAATACGACGCGCCGAACGTCTTCATCGCGGCCGCGTTCACGAGCGGGGACACCCCGTGCGTTTTGACCGCCGTGTACGTCGCGAGAAGCAGCGAAGAGACGTAGAACAAGTTGGAGATGAACCTGCGCGGGGAAGGGCGAGCGACCGGTCAGCGACGGCGACGCGCGACGCGCGTCTCGGGCGAGCATTCGATTGGATGAAAGAAAATTTATGTACACGTGTCAACTCGTATGAACGACGCGTGTCGCGCGGCGAGAGAAGTGAAGCGACGAGCGACGACGCACCCGTAGCTCAGAAGCGCGGCGCCGCCGAGCGCGGCGATCGTGCTCTTGTCGATCTTCTTCGCCTTTTCCCACCACGACGTCTTCTCCTTCTCCCGCGACTCCTCCTTGGCGCGCTCGTACTGGATCGCGCCCGCGGAGCCCGCGCGCTGGTACGGCGTCGGCGGCGGTCTCGCGTACTGGCGCTTCAGCGCGGCGACGACGCGCGGGTCCTGGCGATACGCCGGGAGCGCGGACTCCGGTCGCTTCTCGTACGACGCGTCGCTCGGGGCCCCGCTCGACGGCTCGTCGATCGGCGCCGGCGTCGCGGCCGCGGACGGCGCGGACGCGACGCGATTCGCCGCGCCGCCGCCCCACTCCGGGTCCATCTCGTCCCCGCCCCACTGCCCGTACGCGTATCCGTACGCGTATCCGTACGCGTATCCGTATTGACGACGCGCGTTCGGGACGACGCGCGACGCGCGCGACGTCGCCTCGCTCGTCGTGCGGTCGCGGAGAATTCTCGCGGCGAATCTCTCGGCGCGCGACGCGCGCGCGACGCGCATCGCCGTCGTCCCCGACGGCGCGACGGAGACGGTCTTCTCGCGGACGAACGACGACGCGCGCGAGCGCGCGGCGGCGGCCGCGGGGGCGGCGCACGGAAGCGCGGGGGGCATCGTGCTCGGGCGCGGACGGGTGTGCGTCGGGACGATCGACACGTGGCGATTCTCGTTCACGAATGATTTCGTCAGCAGTTTTAACCGTTGCGACGCGACGCGACCCGCGGCGTCGTTCACCCCTCCGGCTGCAGCGCGAGTCTCCCGACGTAAAACGACGTCTCCCACGCCGCGCGGAGCTGCACCATGATCTTCACCCCGACGTCTTCGCCCAACTCCCCGACGACGTCGGCGAGCCGGACGCCGACGTACGGATCGAGGATCGTCTCGTCGTCGTCGGCGCGCGGGTCTCGCGCGCGAAGACGCTCCGCCGTGATTTTTATCGCCGCGTAGCACCCCTCGTTCCACGCGTCCCTCGCGGTTTTAACCTTATCTCCGCCGCCGCCGCCGCCGTCGAGCGCGTCCCAGTCGACGATCGCGCCGTACATGCGCGGGAGGGGACGGTCGAGATCGTCGTCCGAGAGCTCGAGCAGGAGGTCCAGAGGCGGCGGCGGCTGCCGCGGTCGAATCCGCGCGAACGCGCCGACGAGCGCGACGGACGCGTCGTCGTCGCGAAGCGCCGCCGCCGCCGCCGCCGGGAGGCGCGCGACGCGCAGCGCGAGCGCACCGCCGCCGTTAACGCCGACGCGCAGCGCGCTGGCGGTCGGGAGGACGCCCGCGTCGGCGATGGTCTCCACGGTCGTGGACCAAGACCAGTCCTCCCACGCGGCGTTCACGACCCCGCGCGCGCCAACCGCGGCGGCGGTTTTTTTCAAAGCCGTCGACGACTTCGACTTGGTCGCGTTCGTCGCGTTCGTCGCGTTCGCGCTTCGAATCGACACGTCCGATCGGAGCTCCGAAAGAGACAACCGCTCCGCGACGCCCGGGCACCGCTTCGGCGTCGACGGCGGATCGCACGGCGTCGCCGCGCACTCGTCGTCGATCTCCGTCGTCGGAAGCAAGCACGGCAGCGGCGCGGAGACGTCGTCGAACGGCGGCATGTCCGAGACGTCGCGTCGTCGGCCTCTCGACGCCCTCGGCTCGCCGCAGTACACGCCGCACCTCGGCCCGCGCGCGGCGTCCTGGGCGCAGCACTCGCCCCAGGGCTCCCACGCGGAGAACGTCGGCGCGACGCACGAGTCGTTCGACGGCGGCGGGGTGACGTCCCCGGGCGCGGAGACCGCGGACGCGAACGCGGGAGCGTCGTCGTCGGCGTCGTCGTTCTCTTCTTCTTCTTCTTCTTCTTCTTCTTCTTCTTCTTCTTCTTCTTCTTCTTCGTCCTCCTCCTCCTCCTCGTCGATCCTCTCGCGCGCGAAGTCGACGCCGTCTCCGCGCGCGGCGAGCCTCACGCGCGCGGTCGCCGCGACGAACCCGCTCGACGTCGTCAACGTCAGCTTCACGACGTCGCCGTCGTCGACGTCGTCGCCGTCCTCGTCCTCGCTCAGGTCGAGGCTCTTCCCTCTCGTCCACCGCTGGACGAGATACCCCTCGCCTCCGCGCGGGCTGACCGCGCGGGATCGAAACCCGGCGGGGTCGCGCACGAGCGCGAGCCGCGATCGCGGCGCGAGGACCGTCCCCGGCGCGAGCGCGTGCCGCACCTTCCCCGGCGCCCTGAGTAGGACGATTCCATACAAAAAAGTTCATCGGTCAGTTGAAAGGGGACGCGATCAAACGTTCGTTGAAACCGTGAGATGGGTGAAAAACGTTTGTAGAGAACGCGCCTGAACGTCCAACCGGAGAGGTCGACGGCGAAGTCGTTCGGATTGATCACCTCCGCGAACGCGCGCTCGCGGTCTTCGCGCGCCTCGTCGACGTCGCCGAACGCGACCCGCACGTCCTCGCGCTGCGGCGGCGGCATCTCCGACGTCTCCTTCAGCAGCTGTCTTCTTCGCGCGGGAAGAAACTGCGAGCGGAGTTGGAGGACGCCCTGCTCCACGGCGCGCACGCCGCCGACGTTCCACTTTTCGCTGTCTCGCCGCGCGTCGTTTTTAATCGCTCGCAGATACTCCATCGCGGTTCGGTCGATGAAGTCGCTCATGAGCAGCGCGTCCGCGAGCGTCCGCAGGCGACGCAGGTACATCGCGCGCGTCTTGGGTGTCTTCAAAACGGCGTCGACGAGGACGTTATACGTGCTCTTGGCCTCCATCCCGTCGCGGTCGTCGACGAAGACGTCTTGCGGGTGATTGGCGTCGCAGAAAAACACAGAGTTGAACTTGTCGCACGTGAGCAAGCAGTAGTCCGTCTCGTTCGCGCCGCACTGCGTCGCCGCGTCGCAGCGGCCGATGCCATCGCGATAGTCCACGGGAAACGCGTCCTCGAGATCCCACGGCAGACGACGCCACTCGAGCGTGTCGCGGTCGCGCGTCACGAAGTAATTCTTCGCGCATCGATCGACGGACAACACGAGCGTCTGCGCGGCCATCTCGTTGAGTATCGCGGGGACGTCCAAAGCGTCCATGAGCAGAGCGTCGCCGATGTCGCGAGGATCCGCGACGACGCGCGCGAGCGTCGTCGTGAGCTCCGTCAACGGCGCGAACGCGGCGGATTTCAGCGTCTTCACTTCCTGGACCGCCGCCGCGCTCGGGGTGCGGCGCCAGCGGCCTTCGCCGATTGGGTACGCGTCCAACTCGAGCGCCTCCGAGGCTTTCATCGCGCGCTTCGCGTCGCCGTTCACGACGCGCCACACCTCAGGACACTCCTCCCACCGCGCCGGCCAGTCCGGGGTCGCCCACGGGCACTGCGCCGTAACGTTCGGCGCGCGGAGGTTACTGTACTTCCAGTGCACCGCCTTGTACGCGTCGGCTTTGTCGTCCAGACCGTTGCGTTTCATGAACGTCTCGTCCACTTGCTCGACGAACGAGTACAGACCGTGGTACGCGCCGTTTAGGTACACGACGAGGTGGAACATCGCGGGCGCCGGGACGCCCGCGGCGGCGAACGTCGCCGACGCTAAGTTCTCCCGCATGTACGTCTCTTCCCCCGGCTCTTGGAAGTGACTCTGGAGGTTGAACTCGCTCACGCCTCGTTCGTCGTTCGACCAGACGAACTTCTCGCCGCGTTTCATGTCCACCTTGAGTTTCTTTTTCGGCCAGTCCTTCGGCGGTAACGTCACGCCGACGACGGTTTCCGCGCGTCCAGAACCGCGGCGGCGGACGGACGCGCTGTCGTAATACCGCCCGCGAAAAAACAACGACACCGCCGCGCCGTCGTCCGTGCTCATTCCGTCCGGGTCTTCCGTGAACACGTGCAGGCGTTCCAGCGCGGCCGCGTCGTCGCCGCCGCCGCCGTCGTCGTCGTCGTCGTCGTCGTCGTCGTCGTCGCGTTCGTCGCCCATCACGACCGTCCCGCGGTACCGCGGCCGCTCGTCGTTGTCGAATTTTGGCGACCGCGACGTCGCCGCCGCCGCCGCCGCGCGCGTCGCCTCGACGCGCCATCTGAAGACGTCGCCCCCGCGCGCGGCGCCGTCGCCGGGGACGCGCACCGCCGCGGCGTACTCGCCGTCGTCCGCGCGCACGTCCGGGAACACGCCGTCGTCGCGCATCGGCCCCCACGACTGTTCGTCCTGGAAGTTCACCCTCGTGAAGGTGGTCAGCGTGACGTTTTCTTCGTTCGCGAGGCGCGCGCGCGCGAGGGCCGCGCGCACGCCGCCGTCGCCGTCGATGTCGACGTCGAGCCGCGCGCGAATCACGACGACGTCGCCCGGGGACGGCCGCGTCTCGAGCGCGCGCGTCGTCAGCTTGAGCTTGAGGTCGAGGTCGAGGTCGTCGTCGTCGCCGCCGTCGCGCGTCGCGACGCAGACAGCGCGCGTCGGGAGCAGCAACAGCGCGGCGCACGCGAGGACGACGAAGACGGAGGCGGCAGCGGGGGGTGCCCCGCGGCCGCCGCCGCGCGCGCGATCGCGCGACGACGCGCGCATGACGCCGGCGCCGGTCGCGACCTTTCTCCACGCGCGGTCTGCGGACGCGACGCGCGTCCGTCGCCGGCTGCTGTCGTCCGCGACCGACGTCGGCGGCGACGACGACGCGACGACGACGACCGCTCGTCTCGACTCGCGCCCTCGGACCTCGGACCTCGGACGCGCCGCGGGGACGCGGAAGCGGATAGGCGGAAGCGGCGCTCGCGGCGTCGAGGGTCTCGGGCCGACCAAAAACAGAACCACGAGCTGGTTTCTCTTTCCGGAATTTTTCTCTTGACGCCGCGCTGCCGGCGCGTGAAAACCCTGCTGCGACGGACGCCGCCGCGCGCGGGGCAAAACGCGACTCGCGCGACACGCGCGCGCGCCACCCCGCGACGAACGACCCGCGCGCGCCTTCGCGCACGCGAACCCGCGCGAATCCGGCGCGAAAACCCGCGCGCGCGTCGACGGACCCGCGTCGCCGTCGCGCGCCCGGAACGCGCGCGGCCCTCCCGCGTTCTTTTTTTCGTCCTCGCGGAGCGGGCGGAACGGTCGGCGGACCGCGGCAGAGCTTGACGCGCGGAAGACGGCCGATCGCGGCGCGCGCGCTATGGTGCGCCCCATCCCTGGCGTCGCATCCCGCGCGGATGCGATCCTTCCACCCGCACGCGACCGCCGCGGACGTCGTCGTCGCGTTTCCCGCGCCTCGCGCGCGCGCGCGCGAACGCGCGAACGCGCGAGCGGTGACGCGTCGCTGACCCGATATTTCCTTCCTCCTCCGCGCGTTCGCTCTTCTCGCAGGTGAAGCTCGGACAGCCCGGCGGCGACGCGCCGACGGCGCCGAAGGAGGACGCCGCGTTCGGCGCGTTCGCCGCGCTCGAGCGCGAGCGCACGTTCGCGAGCGCGAACGATCCGATACGCTCGGTCCTGCAGCACAGCAAGAGCCACCCGCGTATGCTCGAGAGTGCGTGCCAAGCCGCGTTCGTTGTTTTTCTTCGCGCGCGCCCGAACGCGCGCGCGCCGGCCGCGATCTCGCGCGGCGCCGCCCCTCCGCGCCCGAGACGCGCGACGCTGACCTCTCGTAACCTACACCTACCCCGCAGGCAACGCGACGTCGCACGTGTGGCCCTTGGGCGCGCTCGCGGAGCTCCTCGACAAGTACGCGCGCGAATCGCCTCGATCGCGCATCGCCAGAGCCCGGTCGCGCGGTCGCGCGGCGTCGGTCTCTCGCGCTCGAATCTGATGTAATTTTCCTTGGCGGCGCGCCGCCGCGCGCCGCCCCCCCCGCTTCCCGACCTCCGTCCCTGACCCGACCCTCGCCCCCCACCCGCCTCCGAAATATCCCCACCCACCGCAGCGCGCAAGACCAGGAGTGCGGCGCGACCGAGGTGCACGTGGACGTCGTCAACGTCGCCCCCGGCGTTCCCGCGATCACGGTGCAAGACGACGGCGTCGGCATGGCGCGCGCGAACCTGCACTGCATGCTGTCGTTCGGATTCAGCAGCAAAGAGCACGTCGTCGGGAACGTCGGGCGGTTCGGGATCGGGTTCAAGTCCGGCTCGATGCGTCTCGCGAACGATGCGCTCATATTGACGCGACGGGAAGGGCAAGCCTCCGTCGCGTTGCTGTCGACGACGTTTCTGAACGCGATCGACGCGGACGACATTCTCATCCCGATGTTCACGTGGAAAGTCGACGAGTCCGGGGGAAGCGGACGGCGGTCGTACATCGCGGACGAGCCGTCGAACACGACGGAGTGGGAGGAGAACATGGCGGTCATCGAGGAGTACACGTTCCTGAAGTCCGAGGCCGCGGTGCTCGAGGAGCTGGACAAGATCGACACGAAAACCGGCACGAGGATCGTCCTCTTCAACCTGAAGCAGCCGTCCGAGTTCGACTTCGAGCACGACCAGAGCGATATTCGCATGCGCGGGATCGAGGACGACGTGGAGACCGCGAGGATGTCCTCGCGAAGGCCGGTGTACCAGCAGCACCGCCCGGGGCAGCAGATGACGCTCGACGTCCCGGAGGATTACTCCCTGCGCGCGTACATTGAGGTGTTGTACTTGAGACCGACGGTGACGTTCACGCTTCGCGGGGAGAAGATCGTCCCTCGAAGCGCGATCGAACGCCTCGCGGTGGAGTACTACCAGTTCGACGCGTACACCCCGAAGGGTGTTCCTGAGGAGCGCGCGTCCCCGATCATCGTGCACTGCGGGTACGCGGAGGTGAAGAGCAAGCACTGTGGGTTTCACATCTACAACAAGAACCGCCTCATTCGCATGTATCAGAGGTACGGCTCCCAGCTCCAGGCGAACGCGATGATGAAAGACATGCTCGGCGTCGTCGAGGCGGACTGCTTAGAGCCGACGCACAACAAGCAGGCGTTCAACACGACGGACATCGCGTACACGAAGTGCCAGCGGCACATCGAGCAGTGCATGAACGACTACTACTTCGGCGTGCAAAAAATTCGCCTCGCCGGGCTCGGGAGCGGGAACAAGCGGAGGCACCCGGCGAAGCAAAAGGCGGCGAAGAACAACGCGAAGAAGAAGTCCGCGTCCAAGAAGGAGCGGAGCCAGCGCGCGACTTCGTTCGGGAGCGACGACGACACGGACGAGGAGCCGTGGGAGGAGAACGACGACCCGAAGGGCGGGCTCAACGCGAAGCGGAACACGACGGCGTGCGCCAAGGCGAGAGTCGACCCGTTCCCGCGCCTCCTTCGCAAGCTCATGCGGAACAAAAACTCGTGGGCGTTCAACGAGCCCGTGGACGCGGAGTA
>Ga0181559_10005574_pt1 | contig 12000 bp, 10 predicted proteins | sample 011ome_21_FD_133752 | JGI IMG/M metagenome (GOLD analysis project Ga0181559, IMG submission 133752) | Coastal salt marsh microbial communities from the Groves Creek Marsh, Skidaway Island, Georgia - 011508AT metaG (megahit assembly) | ecosystem: Environmental > Aquatic > Marine > Intertidal...
TCCTGAACGCCATGGTGGAGCTCGGCGGTGAGGTGGTCTGTCGCGGAGTCAATCCCGGCGGCGAGCCCTGGCGCATTGCAGTGGACCGACCGGTGGAAGGCAGCGGGGCAGAAGACCGTTCCTTCGAGCTGGTGGTGTCCGTCCGGGACAAGGCCATCTGCACCAGTGGCAGCTATCGCAAATTCCACGAGGTGGACGGCAGAAAAATGAGCCACACCATAGACCCCGGTACGGGCTATCCGGCGCACAATGGCTTGCTGAGCGCCACCGTCATGGCGCCCACGGCTGCCTATGCCGACGCCCTGGCTACGGCCTTCATGGTCTTGGGTGCGGAACAGACCAAGGGTTTCCTGTCCCTGCATGCCCATCTGGGTCTGGACGTCCTGCTGATGTCAGACGATGGTGCAGGCGGATACGAAGTATGGACTTCTCCTGGCTTCGACGCCGTCTCTACCCGCCCATCATGATGGGACCGTTCAGGCGGCTTCCGTGATGTCTTCCTTGCGGCATTGGTCCTGAGGCCGGGCGCCACAGATGGAACAGTTGCCGCCTTCGTTTTTCAGCAGGGGGTTGTTGCTGGAACACGTGCCGCTGAATTCTCCGTCTTTCTTGACCAGGATTTTGATGGCAATTCCTGCGAAACCCAGGGCCAACAGCCCAATGGTCAAAACGATCGTTTCAAATCCCATGGGACGAAGTTACGCGGGTTCTTGAGGCCAAGAAAGTGCATCAGTTGAGTAATCAGGGGGACAAATTGCGATTTGGTGCATTGAAATAAACCATTCGTCGAATAAATTCGTATCTTCATAGAACCAGATTCTCATATATGTCCGCATCTATTCTTTCCCGCGGTTGTCTGCTGACGCTTTTTTTGGTTTTGTTGATCCATCCCATGGAGGGGCAGGATTGTGGATGCCTTCCCTATGACCAAAGGCCGGTTGTTACATTGACGGACAATGGCGGCGCTGGAACGGGTACCATGACCCTCGGGTGTGACAACATCTATCTGCTCGACGGTTTCGTGTATGTCAACGCAGGAGATGTATTGACCATCGAACCGGGAACGGTGATACAGGCCAAAGAAGGGCAGGGTGAATCGGCGAGCTGTTTGATCGTGGCTCGGGATGCGCAAATCCAAGCGGATGGAACGGCAGATTGTCCCATCATCTTTACATACGAAGGAGACCCATTGACAGGTGCCACACCCTACAACGTAAGGGGACTCTGGGGCGGCGTCATCATCAATGGAAACGGCATTTTGAATACGTACTTCAATGCGAACAATTCATCCTTTGGGGATGATTGGGCCGAGGGCATCAGTGACCCTTCGGGAGCAGGAAGGGACCTATACGGAGGACTGGACAATTCCGAATCGAGTGGAACCTTGCGTCACGTGTCCATTCGTCACGCAGGCAGTGAGATGCCCAATCCCCCGGTCAACTTCAACAACCAGGTCAACGGCGATGAGACCAATGGCCTGAGTTTGAATGGCGTGGGCTCGGCTACTACGATCGAGCACATCGAAATCGTTTCCACACTTGACGATGGCTTGCAAATCATGGGTGGCTCTGCCAACCTGAAGTACGTCGCCGTGGCCTTCAGCTCAGAAGAGAACCTCGAATACGACCAGGGCTGGGTTGGAGACATGCAGTACTTCTTGTCCATTCTCGACCAGCCCGACCAAGTAGGAGAGCACGGTTTCGATCTAGAGGGGGATGACTTTGAATTCCAGGATGTCACCCTGAGCTTTCTTCCATACACCAACCCGCAGATTGCCAATTTCACTTCCATCGGTCACGACGCCGCGACAGCTGTTCGCTGGCACAACGGCGGGGGAGGAAGGCTCTACAATGGCATCTTTCAGCATTGGGACTTCGGCATTGACTTCGAGGACAACGATCCCTGCGACGCCTACGAACTCTTCCTGTTCGGAGAGCTCGAAATCCACAACAACAGGTTCTGGAACGTGGGTGACAGCCTCGCGTTGGACACCATGATTCTCTACGAGGGCCCTGTGTGGAACGGCAACATGCAAATCCAGAATCACTTTGTGGCCAACAACAACGTCGCTGCCAATTCCGGCATCGATGACACCTTTGAAGCCTTGGCAGGGTACATCACCTCCGGGTTGGACTTGACACCTGCCGCAGGTGATTCTGTTCCTGCTGCCCATCAACCCGTTGGCACTTTTTTCGATCCAGTGGACTATGTGGGAGCTTTCGACCCCAATGGAGACAACTGGCTGGCCGGTTCCTACCTGGAACAGTTGGGCATGTTTTATTCAGGGGACATTCCCGGCTGCACTTACAGTTGGGCCTGCAACTACGATGCCACGGCCAACTTGGACGATGGATCCTGCGACATCATCACCTGTGCAGGATGCACGTATGAATCTGCATCTAACTACAACGCCGCTGCCTTGTTTGACGACGGAAGTTGTGCATTCGCTGGGGGAGCGAATCCATGCCCAACCGATGTGGATGGAGACGGAACCACGGGTGTGAACGACCTGCTTGAAATCCTTTCCTTGTTTGGCGCAACCTGCACCAATTGATACCGGTCACATGCCGGAATAAGGGGTTCCTCCCCGCATGACATATCCGAAGCCGAAGGCCGGATGATGGGCCCTGAAACCGTGGGTGTGCAATGCGATGCGGCCCCACCAATTTTCTTTGAGGTGCCATTGGAACACAACGCGGTTGTATTGTCCTTCCTCTTCCTGCCAGCGCACGGGATATCTGCCGTGAACAAGGTCAACCTGCACCCGCGTAAAGCGGATCTGAAAGCCTGCGTGTACCCCGAGACCGCTGTGCCCTGGCCGGAACAAACCCATGACGCCCGCGATATATCCCCATTTCCCACCCCGACCGAATCTGCGGTCCATTGAGAGCTCAGCGGTGTTCTCTCGAGCGTCCAAAGGGGCGGGCTGACGTCTTCCTCCCGCCATTTGAATCTGCCAACCTTTCACAGGTGCTGGAAGCACCGACAAACGGAGGGTGGTGTCCTGCCTTGCTGCCCATGTGGGGGGGCTGCCGGGCCAACTTGTAGAGAGCCCGATGCGGAACACGTTGGTGCCGAGGTTGGGTTGGGTAAAGGAGGCGTTGCTCTGGTGGTCCAATGTGAGGTGAAAGCCCAGCCGGTCCAGAATTCGGCTCCGGGCATTCCTCAGGGCAGGAAGGTGGAAGCCGATTTGGACCGATCCATTGATCGGCGAGCCGATGACCACCCGTTGGCGCGTCGAAGGGTCCTCCTCGGACCAGGTCTTTTGGGTCCAGCCCAAACCTCCGCACAATCGAAAGCGCCAAGCACCGGCCATTTTCATGTCCGCGAAGCCGAGCAGTGCCCCTTGAGTTCCCAGAAATTCCGGGGCGCCTGTCCGCCCCACATTGCCGGTGAAGCCCCAGCGCACACCCTTTCTATGGCAGGACCAATGGCCCCGGGCAGGGGTGGACCAAGTGATGGACACCCCTGCGGCGTGTTCTGTGATCAGCGCCCGCATGGACGCCCTGTGCGGCGCGAGGAATCCGCCGAATCCGGCCACTTCCCAACGGGTCGGATTGTCGGCGTTTTGGGCATTCATCCCCGAAGCGAGGAACAAAGCGAGGACAAACGGGACGGTTCGGATGAAAAAGCCGTGGCCGACAGAGAACATGGCCCCAAAGGTGCCGCTTAATTTTGTGCCATGCCCCATCGAGACGCCGTGGAACGGCCTGCCCTCAGTTCACCGAAAGGAGGACATACCCGAGAAGAGAAACTCGCTGCCTTCGGGCGTCTGCTCGACATCATGGATGATTTGCGGGAAGGCTGTCCCTGGGACATGAAGCAGACGTTTGAATCCCTTCGCCACCTGACCATTGAGGAGACCTACGAGTTGGGAGAGGCCATCCTCGAGGGAAACCTGGAAGAAGTGGGAAAGGAAGTGGGGGATTTGATGCTGCACATGGTCTTCTACAGCCGTTTGGGATCGGAGCATGGCGCATTCGATGCCTGCGATGTGCTTCACGGAATCTGCGACAAACTGGTCACGCGCCATCCGCACATTTATGGCGACGTGGAAGCAGCGACGGAGGAGGAGGTGAAGGCCAATTGGGAGAAGATCAAGTTGAAGGAAAAGGAGGGCACGACCCAGCGCAAGAGCGTGCTGGAAGGGGTGCCGAAAGGGCTGCCCTCCATGGTGAAGGCCCAGCGCATTCAGGAAAAGGTGCGGGGCGTCGGGTTTGATTGGGACCACGCCGGTCAGGTCTGGGAAAAAGTGCAGGAAGAACTGGGGGAATTGCGAGAGGAAGTGGAAAGGGACAGCGACCGCGTGGCCGACGAGTTTGGAGACGTGTTCTTTGCCCTGATCAACTACGCACGCTTCCTGGACGTGAATCCCGATGAGGCGCTGGAACGAACGAACCGCAGGTTCAAGGCGCGCTTCGAGGAAATGGAGCGTCGCATAGACGCCGCCGGAGCGGATCTGGGGGAGATGCCATTGACAGAGATGGACCGCTATTGGGACGAGGCCAAAAGGGCATTGGGACAGGCACAGGGATGAAGTCGAACGGGACCGTCATTTTCTTGACTGCGACCGCACTCATTTGCTGCGGTTGTCAGAAGGATCGGGCCGGTTGTTTGACACCTTCCGGCAGCGCAGCTGTGCGCACGGTGGATTTGACCGAGGACGTGGCGATGTTGGAAGTAGAGGACCAAGTGGACATCCGTTGGGACCCCAATGGCACGGAGATGCGCGCCACGGTGCTGGCCGGTGAAGGGCTCGTGGAAGGCGTTCAGGTGGAACTGTCGGAGGGTGTGCTTCGGATCGCGGACCGCAATACATGCCACTGGGTGCGCGACTTGTCGGTGGTGCCCGTTGTGGTGTTGGAAGGCATCCGGCCGGATTCCCTTTTGCTGATGGGACAGGGCGATTTCTCCATGACCGACACCCTGCGCGAAGGCGACCTTGCTGTCCGGGGCAATGAGATGGCAGGAGACCTGAACCTGTTGTTTTCAGGAGACACCTTGCAGGTGCGGATGCCCAATGGAATCGGCCACGTCTCGGTGTCGGGGCAGGCCCGGCGGTTTCGTGGATTCCGTTCAGGATTCGGTGACTTGGACCTTCGCGGTCTGCACGCGGCCCAGGTCATGTTGCACCACGCTGGATTGGGACAAGTAAGCCTGAAGGCCCCGGACTACCTGTTCCTGGAAATGGCCAGCTACGGCGATGCCCATATTTTTGGACCTCAAGGGGACTGGGACCTCCGGTTTCTTCCCGGCGCCGAAGGAACGGTGATCCACCATCCCTGATCCGCGCAGAGGGGCCTACTCCGCCAGTTGGTTCTGCACGTCCTCCACGAAGGAGGCCACCCAGGCCGCGTACTGCGCTCCGCTGGGATGCAGGCCGTCCGGTGCTACCCAATTGGCGGCGTTGGGCCATTGTTGGCTGATGGGGGTGATGTTGTAGTGGGCGATGCCCGCTTGTCCCGTCAAGCTGGCACACGATGCATTGAACTGGGCAAGCTGCTGGGAAATGTTGGCCTGGTTCCCTTGCCCGAAAGGGGTGTAACCGTAGTCGGGAATGCTCACCACGAAGACGCGGTCCGCCTGGCCGCCGGTCAGATTTACCGCCCGCTGCAGCAGTGCCGCGAACTCCACCTCATAGGCCTCGAGCGAAAGCCCTTGGTATTGATTGTTCACCCCGATCAGCAAGGACACCAGATCGAACTGGGCGGTGTCGATTTGTTGGGCGTCCATGGCTTGGGACAGATTGGTTGTGGTCCAACCGGTGGTTGCGATGATGTGCGCCGGATGGAAATGGGTGTCGGAGAGGCGGTTCGAAAGCGAGTCTACCAACTGGTTCGGCCAATCTCCCTCCGAAGGAACGCTTTCGCCAATGGTGTAGCTGTCCCCGAGGGCCAGATAGCGCACCGTATCGGGCCATTGTGCGGCATCGACCTCCTCATCCGTTGAAGTCGTGTCGGCCGGGGCCGGCTCGGGCAAAACGGAGGGGAGTGCAGGGTCCGCCAAGTCCTCCTGGAAGCAAGAGGCCAGGGTGGAGACGAAAACAACGCCCATCGGGAAAATCCATCGCATCAGACCAAGGAAAACCATCTGCATCAATCCGTTTGGAGAAGGAGCACAAGTGCCAGGGTTGCGAGGAACCAACCGAAAATATTGCGCAGGGAAGGGCGCTCGGAGAAGAAGAGCATGCCCGTGAAGGAAGTGGCGAGCACCACGCCCAGGTTGATCAGCGGTACAATCGCAGAACGGGAGAGGGGCATCTGTTGATAGGTGGAAAGAAGGAAGAACAGCGAGCCCACATTGATTACGCCAAGGATGATGCCACCCATAACCGTAGACCTGTTCCACTGGGGGGCGCAACGGGGGATGAAGGACCAACGCGATACGCCGATGAGGGCGGCCATGCTGAAAGGTATGGCGGCAAAGGAGAGGCGGTCTTCGTTGCAGGACATGTGTTCCGGGCCGGAAAACCATCCGAATCCAAGGTCGATCAGGCCAGACCCGAGGAAGACAATGGCAGGAAGGATCCACTGCGACTTGCTTGAAGCCGATGCGGGTGCATCTGCATGCTCGGCGGTCGGTTGATTTTCACTGGCTTTTCGGCCTTGTGTGCTGGCAAACCACACGGCGGGAAAGGCGAGCAGGATGGCCGCTCCCTTTTGCCAGGAATAGGCGTCGGAGGGGTCCATCAGGATGAAGACCATCATGGGCAACACCATCGACATCTTGGTGGCAATGGCCACCACACCGAGCCCGAGTTGCTGCGTACACTCCCCAATCTTCCGGAACATGTACAGGAAGATGACCCCCATGGCGACCCCTGCCCAGGTGCTGGGTGCGCCCAGCCGGGACCAGGCGTGTTCCGGACCTGCCAACAGAACGGAGAGGGTTGCTGCCACGATGTAGTTGATGACGATGGCATCTTCCAGTTTCACATTCCATTTCGGAAACAGCCGGAAACAGCTGAACATCAAAGTCGAAACGAAGATGCAGAGACCCAGTGCGATCATGACGGCAAAGGAAGGGACAAAGTGGGGGGAGGCGCACACCCGACCCATGCGGCTGATGTCGGGTGGACGTCGTATCGCACGGTGTCTTCCGAAAAGGGATGCATGCCCCGCGTCTGCACTTCTTTGGGAGCAGCAGGGGCAAGCAGACCACCACCGGTTGTCGAGGGGGACTGACACCATCGCACCTCATCCCACAACCCGGAGGCGAAGAAGTGTCCCAGGGTGGACGCCCCCCCCTCCACCAGCACCGAACGAATGCCCTCTGTCTGGAGGTGGGAGAGCACCTGCTCAATGGGAGAGCCGTTGGGTTCTGCGATTCGGGTCACGTGATCGGGCAGATGAGCAGGCCCTCCCAAGACCATGGCCTTGGGATGCGCATACACCTGCGCACGGGAAGAGGTCCATCCTTCTGGGTCCATCACAACCGGGATGGGATTGCGCCCGCTGTGCTCCCGGGTGTCCAGTCCCGGGTTGTCGACGTTGACCGTTCCCGATCCGACCAGGATGGCCTCCTCTTCCGCCCGCCAACTGTGGGTGAGCTTTCGGAGTCCAGGTGAGGTTATGGGGAGGCTTCCTTTCTGTCCAGGTGAACGGGGCGGGTCCATGAATCCGTCGGCACTGAGGGCACATTTCAGAACCACCCAGGGCCGGCCTCTTTCCAAGGAGGAAAGGAAGCGTCGGTTCAGCCAACGGCCCTCCGGCAGCGTCTCAAAGAGCACTACCTCCAGACCGGCATCGCGCATTCGGGTGATTCCGCTGCCAGCCACCCGGGGATCGGGGTCGACCATGCCCACGACCACACGTGGAATGCCCGATGCGATCATGCGGTCGGTACAAGGCGGCGTTCGCCCTTGGTGATTGCAAGGTTCCAGCGTCACATAGGCCGTGGAGCTGCTCAAACGGGGATCCCCGGAATCCAAGGCGTCCAAGGCGTCCACTTCGGCATGGGCACAGCCTACTTGAGCGTGCCACCCTTCAGCGATGGCGGAGCCTTCGTGGACAATCACACAACCTACGCGCGGATTGGGAGCCACTCCCCAGCGCCCACGCGCGGCAAGGGCAAGAGCCCGTTCCATCCAGCGCCGGTCCTGAAGGGTCAGGGGCATCGTTCAGTGATGAGAGGCCGTGCGTTGGGCTGCAACCAAAGTGTTGCGCAGGAGGCTCACGATGGTCATGGGCCCGACACCACCGGGAACCGGGGTAATCCAGCTGCACTTGGGTGCGACGTCCGTGTAGTCCACATCGCCTTTCAGCCTGAATCCACGCTTTGCGGTGGCATCCTCCACCCGGGTGATGCCGACGTCTATGACCACGGCACCTTCCTTGACCATGTCGGCTTTGACCATGCCCGGGATGCCGACCGCAGCTACGAGAATGTCGGCCTGCCTGCAATGGTCAGCCAAACCTTGGGTTCGGCTGTGACATAGGGTCACCGTACAATTTCCGGGAGACCCGGATCGGCTGAGCAGAAGTGACATGGGCGTGCCGACAATGCTGGATCTGCCGATGACGACAGCGTGCTTGCCCTCCGTGTCGATGTTGTAACGGTCGAGCATGGCCATGATGCCTGCAGGGGTAGCAGGAACAAAACCCGGGAGTCCCAATGCCAGGTTGCCCATGTTGGACGGATGGAAGCCGTCGACGTCCTTCAAAGGGTCTACCGCTTCGATGATGGCCTGATCGTCGATGTGGGAGGGGAGGGGCAATTGAACGATGAATCCATCAATGCCGTCATCCCGGTTGAGCTCATCCACGATGGCCAGCAAATCGGCCTGTGTGATGTCGGATGGACGCTCGATCAGTGTACTGTCGAATCCCACTTGTTCACAGCTGCGCACCTTGTGGTCCACGTAGGTTCGGCTGGCGCCATCATTGCCTACGAGCACCGCTGCGAGGTGGGGTTTCCGATGTCCCTTTTGGACCCATTCAGAGACCTCAGCAGCGATTTCCACCTTGATCTTTCCAGAGAGGGCTTTGCCGTCGAGGATGGCCGTTTCCATGGTGGAGGAATCGATGGATGGCTTCATCGGGGCATACGCATACCTCCGGGCATACCGGAGCGGGACATCATGCCTGTGAGGCCGCGGCGCTTTCCGCCACCGCTCATCATTTTCATCATCTTCTTCATCTCACCGAACTGCTTGATGAGCTGGTTGACTTCTTGGACATTGCGTCCACTTCCTTTGGCAATTCTGGATTTCCGGCTGCCGTTGAGTTTGTCTGGGTTTTGCCGCTCATCCGGCGTCATGGAGCGGATGATGGCTTCAATGTGCTTGAAGGCGTCGTCGTCGATGTCCACATCGCGCAGTGCCTTGCCCATTCCGGGAACCATGGCAAGCAAGTCCTTTACATTGCCCATCTTCTTGACCTGCTGGACCTGCTCGAGGAAATCTTCAAAATCGAAGCTGTTCTTGCGAATCTTTCGCTCGAGTTTCCGGGCACTTTCCTGATCGAATTGCTCCTGGGCCTTCTCGACCAAAGTGACCACATCACCCATCCCGAGGATGCGCTGGGCCATTCGGTCAGGGTGGAAGGGTTCGAGCGCTTCAGGCTTTTCACCTGTACCGATGAACTTCACGGGTTTGCCTGTCTCCTCTCGGATGGAGAGGGCAGCACCGCCACGTGTATCGCCATCCAATTTGGTCAGGATGACCCCGTCAAACGAGATGCGGTCATGGAATGCTTGAGCGGTTCTCACTGCATCCTGCCCCGTCATGGCGTCCACAACAAAAAGGGTCTCCGATGGCTCGACCGCGTCTTTGATGCGCGCAATCTCATCCATCATGGCCTCGTCCACTGCGAGGCGTCCCGCGGTGTCCACAATCACAACGTCATTTCCATGGCTGCGTGCATGGCGAAGCGCTGCCTTCGCAATCTCCACCGGGTCCTTCTGCTCGCGTTGGGTGAATACATCGGCCCCGACGCGCTTGGCCATCACCTCCAGCTGGTCAATCGCCGCTGGACGGTAGACATCACACGCCACAAGCAAGGGGCGCTTGCCCATTTTGGAGCGCAGGTGCAAGGCCAATTTCGCGGTGTGCGTGGTCTTTCCAGATCCTTGCAGCCCGCTCATGAGAATGACTGCGGGCTTGCCTTTGAGATTGAGGTCGGAATGGGTACTTCCCATGAACTCCGCCAGCTCCTCTTGTGTGATCTTCACCAAGAGTTGACCCGGCTTGACGGCGGTGAGCACATCGCGACCCAGGGCAGCTTCCCTGACCCGGCTGGCAAATCGCTTTGCCACGCTGTAGTTGACGTCTGCTTCGACCAACGCTCGCCTGATTTCCTTGGCGGTATCGGCAATGTTGGCTTCGGTGATCGTGGCTTCTCCGCGGATGCGCTGAAATGCCTTTTCAAAGCGGTCACTGAGGTTTTCAAACATGGGAGCCAAAGGTAATCTTCATCACGGGGTTGCTGATTTTACGGGGGGTTCAGCGCTTTGTAGTCGACCAATGTTAAATTTTTTTCGACCAACAGGAGGATACATCGACGAAAATGTGTAATTTAGATGTGCTTAACTGCATGAACATGCGCTTTCAACTGTACTCCCTCGCTTGTTTGCTGGTCACCTTCTTCGGTGCCGCATCCGCTCAAAATGCCTGTTTCGATGTCGCTGGCGACACCGCAGGCTTCCACCTTTCCGTGGAAACGTACGCCACTGACGTGGCGGGCGGAATGACAACATACCGCGTCTACCTGGCCACACCGGCTGCGGATGACTTCGTTTCGGCTTGCATCGGTGATGCGTCCAACCCGTTGTTCCTGAACACCACGACGTCCTTCTACCAGGACCCGCTGGGAGGAACGACGGCCGCGACCATCAATCCGTTGTTCTATGGCCCATTTCCTGATGCCCAGTATGACAGCTGGGTAACCATCGGAATTGACCAGCAACCTGTGCTCGCCAATGGTGAGACGGATGTTTCTGTGCTGGTCGATCCGAATGTGGTTTCCTGGGAAATCGGTTTCGGTGCCGGCGGCAATGTGGACATCAGCTCGCCCATCGGCGGAGGATGGTACATCCTGCCCAGCAGTGCCAACGGAATTGCGGGTGCGGATCAGAAGGTCCTGCTCGCTCAATTGACTACGGATGGGGAGATCAGTGGTCAGTTGTACATCCAGGTTTTTCCGAATGGAGACCAGAGCCAGTTGATTGAAAACGTATTCAGCTTCCAGCAGACTTCCTGCGGAACCCCGGGTTGCACGGACAGTGCAGCCTGCAACTATGATGGGGCTGCCACTTCGGATGACGGGTCCTGTACATATGCCGCGGCCAACTTCGACTGCAACGGCGATTGCCTGACCACGGAGACGACCTTCAACGTCGACATGTCATGCAGCGGTGAGACCTTCTCCACCGTGCACGTAACCGGTCCTTGGTGCGGTTGGTGCGGCGCTGAGGCGTACAACACGCTTTCAGACGAAGACGGCGACGGTGTTTACACGGTTTCCGTCTGCTTGCCTGCCGGTGATGTGGAGTACAAGTACATGGTCGACAACTGGGCAGCCCAGGAAAACCTGATCGACGATGCCCAGAACGGAGGTGCTTGCGCCGCTGTTACCGACGCCGCCAATTATGCCAACCGCTTGACGGCTTCCGGTTCCACGACCAGCGACACCTATGGCAGCTGTTTGACCTGCGCCGAGCAGGCCGAGGCCGCCTTGGGTTGCACCGATGACGACGCCACGAACTACAGTGCCCTCGCCACGACCGATAACGGCTCCTGCCTCTACAACGTCACCTTCCAGGTCGACATGAGCCAGGCCGGACTGCAGTCCGGTGATGTAGCCTACGTAAACGGCACATTCAACAGCTGGTGCGGCGATTGCAACCCCCTCGACGACACGGACGGCGACGGCGTGTGGACGGCCACCTTGCCCTTGGCGCCCGGTGTGGCTGAATACAAGTTCACCATCAACGGCTGGACGGCACAGGAAGAACTCGCGGTAGGATCTGCTTGCGACTACAATCCGGCCGATGCATTTGCCA
>Ga0181559_10005583_pt1 | contig 11991 bp, 6 predicted proteins | sample 011ome_21_FD_133752 | JGI IMG/M metagenome (GOLD analysis project Ga0181559, IMG submission 133752) | Coastal salt marsh microbial communities from the Groves Creek Marsh, Skidaway Island, Georgia - 011508AT metaG (megahit assembly) | ecosystem: Environmental > Aquatic > Marine > Intertidal zone...
TAAACTGGGGGCTCACCTCGGATTGGCTCGTGGAGGGCCCGCGCGCGCGCCGCGCGTCGACGGGCGCCTTAAGCGCGACGTCGCCGCCGACGCCGCAAAAGCGAGACGAGCGCGGCGCCGCGAACTCTCGCATCGCGGATCTCTCCGTCTCGGAAGCGCCGGAAGCGAGTATTGACGAGGACCCCAACGCGTCCAGCGAGGGATACGGCGAGATGACCGAGGGATCCATCGAGCGACTCCTGGCGTTCCTCAAGACCCTCGGAAGCCACCCGGAGGTGGAGCGACTCGCGGCGAGCGCCGGGGCGGGGGGCGCGGCGAAGACTCCGCGTCGCCGCGGCGGCGCGCCGGCCGCCGCCGCCGCGGCGGCGCGGAACTTCCGCGCCGCCGACGCGAATTTGACGCCCTCCTCGTCGTTCATCGACGTCGGCTCGGGGTACGGCAAGGTGGTGCTTCACGCACGGCTCTCCGCGCGCGTCGCCGAGGCGGCGGGCATCGAGTACGTCGCCGGCCGAGCCGCCATGGCGAGCGACGCGTTGCGGGAGCTGCGCTCGGGAAAGCACGCCTTTGTGACGCCGGAGGCGCTGGCGTTGTTGCGCGACCCGGCGGCGACGCGGCTGACGCGCGGCGACGCCACGAAGCTGGGCGCGTTTCCGTTCTCGCACGTGTACATGTACGACAAGGTGTTCAGCGACCCCACCACGGAGATGCTCGCCGCGCAGCTCAACGCGAGCGAGAAGACGAAGGTGATGGTCTCGTACCAGCGCGCCGAGCGTTGGAAACGCCTGGGGCTCTCCGCGCGGTTCGCGGAGGTGGCGTCGCTCACGATGCGCACGACGGGCGGGCAAAACTTCAAGGCGTACGTCTTCGTGCGCGCTGGATGATCGACGACACGAACGAACGCGCGCGTGTCTGTATTTCAAGTGTCGGCGATTGGTTTCGTGACGTACGTCGTTTCGTGTCGTTTCTTTAATACATAGACTACACATACGTCTCTCTTTACGCGTCGCGACGCGTCGTACGCGCCGCCGACTTTTCGCGCGAAAAACGCGCGCGCCTTCGTTCCTGACGGGTTCCGCCCGCGCGCGGAGGGAACGCGTTCACATGACGCCTCGCCTGTTCAGGGTGGAGCAGTACTCGTTGGAGTACATCAGCATGGAGCCCTTCCCCGGGTCCGTGTCGCTTCCCGGCTCCTTGACGTACATGCGCCGCCTCGGCCCGAAGTCGTCCTTCAGGTTCGGGTCCTGGTTGATCACCGGGTAGAAGTCCACGCGTCCGCTCGGGGCGGGCGGCGGCTCCACTTTCTTCGGCCCGCGCCGCAGGTCGGGGTCGGTGAAGTCCTCTTCCGGGTGCAGGTCCGGCCGGATCAGCGGATCGAGCTGCCCGGGCCCCTCCAGGATGGTGACCCGCTGCGGCTGCCCCCACTCCTTCGTGGACGTCTTCACCTTCCGCAGACCGACGCCCAGCTCGTCCTCCACGCGGTCCGGTCTCGCCTTCTGCCGCGCCGGGTCGTTCGCCATGTTCCCCAGCCACTGGTCCTGCGAGCGGTCATCCTCGTCGGGGTTCCTTCCCGAGATGACCGCGAACAGGTCGCGCCGCCCGCGGTGCGTCGTGGGCACGTACATGCCCTCCGTGGCCTTCGAGCGGCCCATGGACGGGCGGTTGCCCATGTTGCCCAGCCAGTTATCCTCCGCGCGGTCCTCGGGGTCCTTCGCTCGGCCCTCGGGTTGCAAGACGGTGAACAGATCGCGGCGGCCGTCGTCCAGCCGGCACCCCTTGTCCCTCGTGCTCCGGTTGAAGTCCTGCTTGCGCCCCCGGTTCGGATTGTACTGCTTGTTACCCAGCCACTCGTCGGGGTGGTTCCGGTCCACGGGGTCCAAACCAAACGTGCGCGCGCCCGCGGCGCCCACGTGCTGCATGGTGTCGAACAGATGTTCGCGCGCGGAGCGGTTGTTCACGCCCACGGGGGGGGCGCGGAGCCCGCCGGTGTACGGTCCGGCGCCCGGGACGGGTTTGCGAGCCGTCCTCGCGTCTGAAGCGCGCTGGTTCTCCAGATCGGCTTTGTGCCGGTCAGGATCGTGCCACTCGTTGCGCAGCGTGTGCCGGCCGGGCGTCGCGTCGGGAGCATCGGCGCGCGCGCGCTCGTGAAGCGCCACCGTGTTTGGCGCGCCGAATCGGCCGCGGTACGGGTCTAAATCCTGCATCGGGCCGACACGGGGGTTGGGGTCGGGCGTCGGGCCGGGGTCCTGGCGCCTCTGGCGCTCGTACCGCTGCAGGTCCTCGTTCCAAGAAACGCCCGAGGGGTCCATGGTGCGCGCGCCCTCAGGGCTTCAGGCGCGGGCGGGGAGGTACGAGGGCTCCGCGCGATTACGGTTGGGAATCGTCCCGGAAGATCCAATTCTCGGAAGCGTTCCCCTCCTGGGGCGGCGCGCGCCGGGCGAAGCCGCGCTTGAAACGCACGAGGCGGAGCCGAGGGCGAGCGAGACGTCGAACGAACGCGGAACCGAGCGCTCGTGGCCGCGTGGGTGCGTGTGCGCGCGTCTCCGAGTGATCTCGTGCGTGGACCGCCGGCCGAAATGTGGGATTTCCCGAAACGCGTGAAAGATCAGGTTTCCAGTCTGCAACTTCGCGTTGACCGCGCACGCGTCTCGCGTTCGTTTCTCCGTCGACGGTCACGCGAATTCAGTCCGACGAACGAGGAAAAGAGACACGAGGTTATGGAGCCAGCCGCGCGCCGCGACGATCGTCGCGACGTCGCCCGCCGCGCTGTTAAAGCGATACTCTCGAGACGACAACGCGCGCGCGTGTTTTACGTCACTTCTCCGGTGCGATCACCGCGCGCTCGAGCTCCTCCATGGTGGGCAGGCCCCCCGTTTCGTCCTCCTCGGCGGCGCCGACGGCTTCGCGCATGGCGCGCGCCTCCTCCTCGGCGCGCATCTTCTCCCCCCCCTCGACGAGCGCGGCGAGCGCGTCGTCGCCCCCCCTCGCGTTGAGCTCGCGCAAGGCGACCGCCACCTCCCGCGCCTCCTCTTTGAGCCCCTCCGCTTCGAGCTCCGCGATGACCGCCTCGAGCTCCGCGACGCTCGCCATCTCGCGGTCCGCGGGGTTGCGCGCGCGCGTCCCGCGGCTGGCGAGCAGAGCGGCCCACTTCGCCGTCGCCGCCTCGCGCTCCTCGGGCGTCGTGTAGAACGCGCCGCCGGAGCTCGCGGCCGCGCGCGCGATGCTCTCGGCGGAGGAGCTCATGTCGCGTCCGTTTTCAGTGTCGTCTTCAGAAACCTCTGATCCCTCGTCGCCGTAGATGACGTACGGCCCTTCGTACGTTTTGTCGCGCGGGTGCGTCTGCATGGTCGCGACGTCCACGACGGCGCACCCCAGCGGCACCTTGACGACGACGTCCGCGCTCTTCTCGATCTTGGCGACGGCGCCGCCGCCCTGGCGCAGGTACACCTGCGTGGCGGTGGTGAACACGTTGTTGAATAGCCAGTACAGCGTCAGGCCCGCGGGCACGGTGAGCGAGACGTAGCCGATGAACAGCGGCAGGAGCTGCAGCAAAACGCTGTCGTTGGGGTCGGGCGCGTCCGGGTCTTTGTTGACGTCTTTGGGCGGCTTTAAGATCTCCATCGAGACGTACTGCGACAGCACGGTGAGCACCGGGACGATGAGGTACAGACCCGCGTCGTGCCACCCGATGGGGGGCGCGTAGTTTTCGTCCAGCGGCAGGAGCCACGCGAGCGTTCGGTCCGGCGAGGGCCCCGCGAGCGATGGGATGAAGAACCACGGCTCGTCGAACGATCCGTCGATGCTCGCGTTGTTGAACGCGCGGTACAGCCCCCAAACCACCGGCAGCGTGAGTAAGATGGGCACGCACCCCGCCAACGGGCTCACCTGGTTCTCCTCGTACAGACGGTTGATCTCGACGTTCATGCGCTCCGGGTCGTCCTTGTACTTCTCCCGCACCGCGTCCGTCTGCGGCGCGAGGTTCTGGATGTTCAGCGTCGCCTCCACCTGGCTCTTCGTGAACGGGTACGTCAGCGCCTTCACCACGAAGGTGGTGAAGATGATGGAGCTGCCCAGGGGGTACGGCACGCCCTGCTTCACGAAAAGCGCCTGCGTGCCCAGCACGAACGCCTCCAGGCGGTCGGAGATGGGGCTCAAGATGCCCTCCATGCGCTGCGCGCCCGTCTCCTCCGCGGCGTCGGACGCGGCGCCGGACACCGCGTCCAGCGCGTCCGCGAAGGAGGAGGCGCCCGAGGCGGCATCGAACGCGGACGCGTCCAGCGCCGCCGCGGCGTCCGCGAGCTCGGCGACGCGCGCGGCGGCGAGCGTCGCCGCGGCGTCGGCGTGCGGCGCGAGACTCGCGAGCGCGTCCGCGGCGTCAGAGCCGAGCGCGGCGACGGGCGCCACCGAGGGGCGCCCGCGGCGACGCGCGCGCACGCCGGTTCCCACCATGGGCGACGCGATGCCGCTTCTCGCCTCCGCGCGTCGCGCGACCGTGCCGGCGCGGCGCGCCGCGGCGGGCCGCCGAACGCACGAGGATCCCGCGAAGGTCGAGACACATCCCAGACCTCGCGACGTCGCCATCGAAGTCGCCATCGTCCCGCTGGCGTCGCGAGGAGTGCGGGACGGGCGGGGATCGGAATGGAACAGGTCGCCGAGGAGATATGGAGGAATCAGCGTTGAAGATCTTGGACGCTGATTCGCTCGTAGCGTGCCAGTCATCGCGAGGCGAGACGTCGTATGCGAGAGGAGTCTGAAAAATTCGTTCACGAGATTATTCACCCGAACTCAGTGCGCACTGATTTTCAAGAGCGCCGACTTCTTCACGTCGACTAGGGGGTAGGTTTGGATCGGCCCGCGCACTCGTGTGCGCGCAGTGAGATGATGCTCTCCGTGACGCGACGCGTCGCGCGCGCCGCCGGCGTGTGCGCGAGCGTCCCCCCCCCCTCGACGGCGCGTTGGACCCGCACGTTGATCCTCCCCACCGCCGGCGCGTCGGGGAGCATGGTGGGCGACTCGATCTGTCGGCCGACGGCGCGCCCCCATCCGGAGTCGGCGTCGGTCGCGCCCGAGTTCGCGGTTCCCGAGCACCGCTGGGGCGAGGAGGGCGACGCGGCCACCCCGGACGGACCGTTCGCGCTCATGGCGGTGCCCAAGCGCAAGGTGACGCCGTCGCGGCGCAAGCGACGAAACCAGTTCAAGCGCATAGACTTCGTGACAGACGTGCAGCGGTGTCGCGACTGCGGCAAAGCAAAGCGTCCGCACGTGTACTGCGACCAGTGCAGCACGAACATCTACGACGACCTCACGGTGGGCGCGGGGCCCGCGCCGGGGAGTGTCGTGCCGTAGACGAGGCGCGTTGTGTCGGGGACGTGTCAGGGAGAGATGGGCGGGGGCGTGAAGCGCTCGTAGGCGAAGTTCGCGTATGTACATAAGATAGACGCGCGCGCGTAAAAAATAAGTAGTATTCCTACTAGACTACCAGGAGTCTCCCTACGTTTCCTTTTCCTTCTCCTCCGCCTTTCCCTTCTCCCCCTCCCCCCCCCCGACGGCGACCGGCCCCTCTTTCCCCCAGTACCGCCACGAGAGCGTCGCCGCGCGCCCGAGCTGCAGGAGCGCCATGGAGCGCCAGACGCCCTCCAGCGCCGCCGCCGACGTCGCCGCCGCGCCGGCGCCCGCCGCGACGTCGGCGGCGGTGGCGCCGCCGACGACGCTCAGCGAGACGAGCGCGGGCGTCGCGGCAGCGGCCATGGCGACGGCGAGGTACTCGAAGTCGGCGGCGCCCTGCAGCACTCCGTCGCCCACGAACACCGCGGCGTTCAGCGGCTGAAGCAGCGCGACCGAGGTGAGCGAAGGCGCCGCCGAACGCGCCAACGCGGCGTCGTCCGTGAAGAGCCCCGGAACCGCCGGGCCCGCGGCGAGCAGACCGACGCCCACCGCGGTGCCCGCGGCGAGCGCCCAGGACAGGCTCCTGTCCGCGGCGCGCCGCGCGCCGGGCACGTCCCCCGCGCCCAGGCTGGCGGCGACGAGCGACTGCGCGGCGACCGCGAGCGCGTCCAGCGCGAAGAGCGTGACCCACCAGACCTGTATGCAGATCTGGTGTGCGCCCGCCGCGCCGGCGCCCGCCGCCTCGGCGGTGGCGCGCACCAGCACGGCTTGGAGCAAGAGCGTCCGCGCCAGCTGAGACGCCGACCCCGCCGCCAGAGGCTTGAGCGCCGCCGCCCAGCCGCGAACGCCGCTCGGGGGTGTCGGCGCGGCGTGCGACGCGACTGCCGCGACTTCCGAGTCGCGTCTTCCGAGCCTCGCGCCGTCCGTCGCGGTTTTTTCGTTCCCCGTCGTTTTTTCCTCCGCCGCGAACGCGCGCGGCAGGAGCCCCTCGCGGACCAGCAGCGCCCAGAAGGCGGCTGCGGCGATCCACTCCGCGGCGGTGGTCGCCGCGGCCGCGCCCGCCACCCCGAACGCGGGCACGGGCCCGAAACCGAAGATCAAGATGGGGTCCAGCGCGAGGTTCACCAGGTTCGCGCCGCCGGAGACCAACAGCGGCGTCTTGGTATCCAGCAAACCGCGGAACGCGCCCACGGCGACGGTGCCGACGAGCGCCGCCGGCGCGCTCAGCGCGCGCACGCGCAGGTACGCCTCCGCCTCACCGCGTATCGTGGGCCCCGAACCTTCGTTCGTTTGTTCGTTTGTCACGAGAACGTCACGAGAACCGTTCCCGCCCGCCCACGCCAGCACGCCGTCGGCGCCGATCTCCAGGGCGAGCGTCGCCGAGATTCCCAGCGCGACGGCGAGGGTCATTGCGCCGCGCACCGTCTCGGCGGCGGCGGCGCGGCCGGCGCCGATTTCCGTCTCCGACGTCGTGGTCGCCGTTTCCGCACCGTCGCTCGCTTCGGACGCGGACGCGCGCTTCGCGGCGGCGGCGGCGATCTGCGACGCCACCAGCGGGCCGGTGACGACGGCGAGGAAGTTGAAGAGCTTGAACGAAAAGTTGAACACGGTGGTGGACACGGCGAGGCCGCCGAGCGCGGCGGCGGCGCCTTCACCCTCGAGGCGCCCCACGAACGCGGTATCCACGGCGCCCAGGACGGGGTCCAGGAGCAGAGACGCGACCGCGGGAAGCGCCAGCGCCCAGATGCGCGCGTCCAGGCTCTTCTCCTCGTTCGAGCTGCTCTCCTCGGCTTCAGAAACCGAAGAGGCGGACGTCGACGGTTCGCGATCGTCCGAGGAGGACGCGCGGGGGACGCATCGCGCGCCGCGACGCGATCGGTCGCGGTCGCACGCGCGCGCGCCGCCAAACGATGCGCGCGATGCGTCGCGCGCGCGTCCCCGCGCCGAAGGGCCGACCGCCGCGCTCGACTGCACCTCGAACGCGCGGCGCGTCGGACGACGCGACGCGTCGTCCACCTGTCCGAGCCCGCGGTGGTTGGCGACCGAGCGGACGCGACCGCGCGACCGGTGCTCGACGCGCCATGCGATCAGCCCTGCGCGGGGAGCCGACGCGCACCGCATGCGTGTCACCTCGAGCCGCGGCGCCCGTCGATGTGAGGAGGAGGAAGAGACGTCCTCGGAAGATGACCACGATCGATTCCTTGGAAAGAAAGGTGCCGTGTTGCGTGTTGGGATATCGAAGCGTCGAACAGAGGGGCGCCTGTCGCGCGTCGGTGACGAGTCTCGAAATTCCGCTCGCGCGAGTTTTCAGTCGAGAAAAAAAAATAGCCGAGCGGAAAACGGTCTGCAAACTAAAAAAACAGCGCACCCAAAGGGGAACGACCGATTTTGGCGAAAGTAAACCAATGTTCCAGTCTGTAAAAGTTGTAAATGGCAGTCAACGAAACGTTGCGAAAACGGTCCCCTGTTTCGGCCCGTCCCGCGTGGTCAACTCCGCGGCGTTGGATGCGCGCTCGCCACTCTCGCCGCGCGCGTGCTCGCACGCCGCCCGCCGAGTAGCCCCCGGGGGCGCGTCCACGAGAAGCGCACCGGTTCTGACCGCGACTCGCGCCGTTCAGCGAGAGAGGCGCGCGCGTTCGGCGCCGCGCATCGCGCACATCTTCGGTCCCTGCCGTCCCTTTCCGAGGGATTTGTTCCCCCAGCCATGAGCAGCGACGGGGGCGCGCCGTCGCTGAGCCCGAGCGTGCGCTCCCCCGGGAGCGTGGGGAGCATCGGTTCCGGGAGGCGGCAGCGGAGCTACGTCGGGGAGACGGGCGGAGGCATCGACTGGATGCCCAAGAAGTACAGGCCGCCCAAGAAGATAAAGCCCCCGAAGCCGTTCAGCACGGACGTTAAGACGCAGAACCGATGGGTGCAGAACGTCGCCAATCCCGCGGTGGATCGCGTGCGCAAGTTCAGCAAGACGCGGCTCACGACGCTGGACGACGTCGAGCTCCTGGAGCTGAACCAGCCGGTGCCGAAACTGGACAGCCCGAGGTCCATCAAGGCGTGCCTCGAGATGGGCGTCGACCCCACCGCGTACGATCTGTGCGTCGTGGACATAGCGGATTACCGCGACGACCGCATCGACGAGAGCATCTGGATGTTGCGGTACGAGCACGCGCAGCGGAAACGGGAGAACCTCCTCGTTTCGTTACAAGAGATGCGGCACTCGTTCTCCGAGCGCGAGGCTCTGAACGAGTTCCGACCCGCGAAAGGGAAGATGGCGCACGTCGAGTCCACCGTCGTCGCCGCGAACGACTCCATGTCCGTGCAGATCTCGTCGCACCGCAACGAGCGCTTCCACGAGAAGACGCGGCACTGGGAACGCACGCACCAGAAAGTCCTGGCGATGGAGCACCAGCGGCAAAAGGACGGCGAGTACAAAACGGGCGAGTCCGAGGCGTACATCCAAGCGAAGCTCCAGGTGAAGCGGGACCGCATCGCGAAGGTTGACCGCGACAACTACGCCAAGTCGCGCGCGGAGGTTCGGCGGCTGGAGTTTGAAGAGGCGGAGCGCAAGAGGATCGCCAAGGAGGAGCGCCTGCGCATCGACGCGTTCGCCGCGGAGAAGCGGCGGCTCGACCGGATCGCCGAGCGCGAGATGAGGGAGTCCGTCGCGGAGAAGCTGCGGCAGAAGGAGGCGTACAACGCGCAGACGCAGGGCATCTTGGACTGGCAGCAGGCGAAGGTTGACGCGAAGCGCCGCGCCATGGAAGCCGAGGATGCGCGCCGCGCCGAGCTGAAGCGCGTGCGCGACGAGCACGACGCGGTGCTGAACCAGGCGGCGAAGGATGATTTCCAGGCGCGCATCGACCAGGCGCGCGCGCAGGCGAACGATCGCATGTACGGTCGCATTCGCGACATCTTGGACAAGGAGGATCGCCGCAACGAGCGCCAGCGCGAGCTGGACGAGGGCGAACGCGCGATTCAAAAGGAGGAGGAGCGACGGCGTCTGGACGAGCGAGAGGAGTACCGGCAGTTCGCGTACAACGAGGCTCGACGAAAGCAGCGTGAACGGGAGGACCGCATCAGGCAGAAGATGGCGGACGAGGCTGAGACCGTGGCGGATCACATGGCGACGCTCAACTTCCAACGGGAGATGACCAAAACCGAGCGCCAGCTCGTGGCGGAGGACCGCCGGTACAAGGCGGCGCAGAAGGCGAAGCAAGACGCGCACCACCGCTTCAAGCTGCAGCAGAAGATCGACCGCGAGACCGCGAAGGCGGACCACATCGCGCATTTACGAAACCAGATGCGCGAGGACGCCGTGCGCACGAACGTGCTGGAGGCGGAGCGCAGGAGGCTCGAGCGCGAGGCGGCGAGGAAGGAGCTGCACGGCACCTACGCCGAGGCGGCGACGCCGAAGAGCTTCACGCGCGGGACGCGCGTGTACGGCAAAATCGGGCTCGGGGAAACCGGAGAGGAGCCCAAGTACCACAGCAGCGGAGGGGGGCGAGGAAGCGCCGGGGGAGGAGGAGAGATGCGATCGAACGCGGGCTCGATGTCGCCGAGGGGGTTCACGGGGGGGGCGGATTACGATTACGAGAGCCGGAGAGAAGATTCGGAGTCGCCCCCGGCGGCGAGCCCGGCGGCGCCGCCGGAGGAGGCGCGCGACGAAGCGGAGGCGGAGGCGGAGGCGGAGGCGGCGCGCGACGAGGCGCCGCGGCGGTCGTACGCGTACGGCGATCGGAACGGACGAGGGGACGAGCCCGACGTTTCCCCGCAGTACGTCGACGTTCCCGGCCCGGAGGCGATCACCGCGCGGGAGAGGCGCGACTCGGCGGGGACGTCCGAGCCAGGCGCCGAGCCCGAGATCTTCGCGCCCGAGGAGACGAGCGCCGCCGCGGCGGACGCGGCCAAGGACGGGTTCGACGACGAAAACGAGGACCCCAAATCGGAGCAATAGGCGAACGTTCTCAACCACGCGTGTGTGCATAACGGACGACGGCGATGACGCGATTGACTCGATGATTTAGATATCCACGCGCCGCGACGCGACCTCGCGCTCGGCATGCGTCGTTCGCGGGAAGTTCTTAATTCTTCTTCCCGAACCCGCCGAAGAGCTTCTTGAGGAAGCCCTTCGCCTCCTCCTTCTCCGCCTCGTCGGTGGGCTTGCCCTTCTTCTCCCAGTCCTCGATCCACTCCTTGGCCTCCTCGACGGAGGCCGCGGTCGCGCCGAACGAGGCCTGGGCCGCCCACGCGTCGATCCACGCCTGCGCCTCCGCCGCGCGCGCCGCCGCCGCCTCCGCGGCGTATTTGGCGGACTGCTCGATCTCCGCCTCGGAGGACCCGTTGGAAACCCACGCGTCGATCCACGCCTGCGCCGCCTTGGCGTTCGCCTCGGCAGCCTCCGCAGCGTACGTGGAGGCCTCCTCCTCCTTGTCCTGCGAGGGCGCGTTCTTGCTCCACGCGTCGATCCAGCCCTGCGCGCTCGCCGCGTTGGCGGCGGGATCGCTGCCCGCCTTGGGCATCACAGCCTTGGGCTTGGACGTAGCCGGGCTGAAGGTCTCGTCCTTGGTGGAGTTAAAGAACAGGAACGCCGCGACCGACCCCGCGAGCACGTTCACGGACAGTCCGCCGGTTTTCTTCACCACGTCGGCGTTGCCGGAGCTGTACGACGCCTTCTTCTCCTTCGCGGGCGCGGGCGCCGCGGGCTTGGAAGGGGCGGGCTGGAGCGACGGCGGCTTCGCGGCGGCGGGCTTCTTCTCCACCTTAGGCGCCTTAGGCGCGGGGGCAGCCTTGGGCGCCTTGGGCGCCTTGGGCGCCTTGGGCGCCTTGGGCGCCTTCGTCGTGGCGGTCCCCTTGACAGTCACCGCGGGCGCGGCCTTCGGGATGTTCTTGATCGCCTCCTGCGCGGCGGCGTAGGCTTCGTACTTCGCGGGGTTGTTGCGCAGGTCCTTGAGATAGCCGGGCTCGTCGGGGGACAGGATGCGATCGGTCGCCAGCGCGGGGGGCACGCCCGCGCCGAGCGCGATGGCCGCCGCCGCGGAGACCGCCAGAGTCACGGGCATGGAAGGGGCATCCGACGCGTCGTTCTTGAAGGCCTGCGATGGATCACCCGGGTTGAGCGAGAAGGGTCGGTTCGCGATGTCAGTCGTGACGTACCGCTGGCGCGTCTCGTTGTTGCTTCCACGTTTCCTCGCGCTTCCTCGCGCTTCGGCGACGCACGCGGACGCGTGGGAGAGTCGCGCGCGAGCGTCGGGGCGCACCTGGATCTTGACCGCGGCGCGTTTCGCGACCGGGCGGGTAGCCTGTCGCGCGAGGGGAGACATGGGGGAGGGATAACGTGTCAGAAGGGGTCGGCACGTGCGCTCATGGCGATCGAGAAGAAGCGGGAGAAATCTGGTCGAATCACGGTTCGGAGGGGTGCCGTCGCGCGTGGGCGCGGGAGACGCGCGCTTCGCGCGCGACGCACCTTCGCGGGCGTCGAGGAGACGCGACTCAGAACGGACGAGCAGGACACGGCAGACATGTTGCGTGATTCGTGGTCGGCGTCCTAAGGCGTGCCGCGATCGTGTAAATGTGGGTGTGGAGCGTCAACGACAGGATTTCACCCGCCACTTGTGA
>Ga0181559_10005590_pt1 | contig 11984 bp, 9 predicted proteins | sample 011ome_21_FD_133752 | JGI IMG/M metagenome (GOLD analysis project Ga0181559, IMG submission 133752) | Coastal salt marsh microbial communities from the Groves Creek Marsh, Skidaway Island, Georgia - 011508AT metaG (megahit assembly) | ecosystem: Environmental > Aquatic > Marine > Intertidal zone...
TGGTCCAAGTTTCTACGATTCTCATGATTAAAAGTCTATGTGAGTTTTGAGGTTAACCAATCGGCCGAGCATATAGTTCGGTACGGCGTACTGGCCATTTGCACTGATGTCTCGTACCCAGAGGTAGCTTACGGTGTTTCGCGCTTGTAGGAGGTTGAAAATTTCGACACTTACCCAGATTTCTTCGAAGCGTTCGGTCCAATTTCCTTTTAACACCTTAATGAACCCAATATCCGCTCGGCGGTACGGGGGAGCTCGAAAGCTACGTGCCTCAGGAGGAGCGATGCCGTCGCCGGGTCCGTCTGGTCCGAAGGGAAAGCCACCGCCGACCATCAGTGTAAGGCTAAGGCGCGTGCTTGGGTCGTTGGGCAGGTAGTCTTGGAAATAGACGGAGAAATTGAACCGGGTATCTGTCGGACGGGCATACCACTGCTCATCGTCCAGTGGACGTTCCTGCGCATTGAACAAGCTAAAGGTGAACCAGCTGTCGGTACCTTTTACAAATTCGCCGTTGATTCTGCTGTCGAATCCATAGATCCGTGCCACTGCTTGGTTGTCGCCTTGGTAGCGAATACGGACGTTCTCAACATCAAATAGATTCACGCGCTGCAGTCCTTTGTAATAGGACTCTAGACTCCATAGAAAGGGGCGGCCCCAGAGCTCAAAGCGTTTGTCTTGACGGGCGATCAGGTGCAGTGCGTTTTGGCTTTGTACTTCGGTATTGAGTGTACCGTCTTTTAGGCGCATCTCGCGGTAGAAAGGGAATTGGTCATAGAGGCCCGCGGAGAGGCTCCAGGTATAATTTTTTAAGTGTTCGTTAGTGGGCTGGTAGATCACTTTGGTGCGGGGTGAGATGCGTGTTTCGCCGGAAAGACTGGCCCATTGCACGCGTGCTCCGATATCATAGCGCCAAATCCCTTGATCAGTCGCCGCTTTTCCGCTGAGGTTGATCCACGCTTTTGATCTCAAGTTGATGAGGGTTTGTGTGGCTGCCACATGAGTAAAGAGTTCAAGGCCTTCGATTGGCGTGCTGTATAATCGTCCGTCTACGACGCTGTCTAAGGTGCTCTCTCGGTGCGGAAGACTATAGCCTGCGCTGTCGATACGCTGGAATTCTTTGTAGCGGTCGTAGATGTTTTCGCCTTGGAATTGGGCACCCCAAGCGAGGTCGAAATGGCGAAGTGAAGCATTCTCCTCGTATTTCATGTTGCCGATGAAGGCGTCGAGGAAATTGCGGCGGTAGTCTTGGAAGGCACCCACGCCACGGATTTGGCTGATCTCTCCAAAATCATCGGAGCCCAAATCATTGTTGAGTTCGCTAATCCGGTAATAGCCGATCACGTCGGTAATTTCAAGTTCTGTGGTATGAAACCCGGAAGTGGAAAAGGTGCGTAAGCCGCCACCTGCCACGGAGGTCGCTTGCTGAAATTTAGCGGCAAGGAATTGGGTATCGTAGCCAAAGCGTTCCTGACCGTCGAAAAATACATTCAAGCGCAGCGCCTCCTGTAACGAGCCAAAATTCGTTTGACGGTTCTGCGGAATTTGATTCATTCGATTGTGCGCGAAATGGGCAAAAACTTCGAATCGTGCATGGCCGTAATCACCCTCGGTATTTCCGAAATTTCTAGATATTAAAATTTGACCATCTGCATTCACAGGGCGGTATTCGCTTTCTGTGTCGGTGGCGTTTAGTAGCAAGGCATTATTGCGGTAGCGCAGTCCCGTTGCGACATTCCATGTTTTTGAATTCTGCTTTAGGGACCAATTCACTCCTGTGAGCGATGTCTCAAAAGTCATTTCCTTGAAATCAGCCTGTCGCGGATATTCGTACCGTACATCGAGTACGGAACTGAGCTTATCGCCATACAGGGCGCTGAAACCTCCAGCGCTAAATTTGATACTGCTCACCAGGTGAGGGTGGACGATGCTCATCCCTTCTTGCTGACCTGCTCGAGCTAAAAAGGGTCGGAACACTTCAAAGCCATTGATGTAGACCAGGTTTTCATCAAAGTTTCCGCCGCGCACATTGTATTGAGAGCTCATCTCGTTTCGACTGCTCACTCCGGCGAAGGTTTTGACGACGCCCTCCACACCACCTTCGGCGCCGGTGGTAAACTCGATGTCTTTTCCGGAGACGTTGGTACCTTCTTCACGTGTACGTTGGCTCTCCACCTGTACTTCGTCTAGAAAGGTGGTGTCCATGATTTGTGCTTGAGCAATAAAACTACTGGCGAGCACCGCCAAAAGTGTAGCTAGGCGTTTTGGCATGACTTAGCGCTTGAGGCTTTGAAAGAGTTGGGTCCAGGCGAATGGATTCGATAGTGCGCCTAAAATGGCAGCACCACCACCTGCGTCCATGCTACCCCCGTACATACGTCCTTGATTGTACAGCTGCTGGTTTTGCATGGAGATTAAGTATTTCTGCATCTCTTTTGCGTCGTAACCCATCGCTAATGCTCTTGCGCGAAGCTCGTCCATGGCGAGGTTGCGGTTAGCAATATCCATTTCGGTGGTTTGGACCTCCATAGCTAGGAATTCTTCTTTGAAATTCTCGCGAGACGGCCAAGGATAAACGATCACTGGATCTAGCATTTCGGTATCCCATTCTAAAGTCACGCGGGAAAGAAAGGCATCGCCGTTGAGAGTGTCGGCTACCCAAAGCTTTTGCAGCTGAAAGCCGATGTGTTGAAAGTAGACGGTGTCGCCAGGCATAGCCACCAATGAAAAGAATCCATCGTTATTGCTCGTGGTCATTTGACCGCGGCTTTTGACTAAGATTTGTACGTTGGGAAGCAGCTGGATCAAGCTGTCATTAGAAACTACTACACCATGGATTTGTACTGGTTTTGGCTCCTCTTGAGCGAACAGTGAAGTACTGAATACAATGGCTATTAAAACGCGTCCTAATCTTTTCATATGGTGATCGTATGTTCTTTGACAGTAGTGTTACCGACACCATCGATAACAACCACCCGCAAAATATGGTTTCCTGCGGCCAATTCCTTGGGTACAATCACTTTTAACATCTCCTTTTTGTAATCGAAATCAATGCGTGCAAAAGCGCCATCGATTCGCGCACTGTAGCGGTCTATGCCTGTTTTGTCGTCCGCTGCACGAAGGTGCGCTTCGCGAAAAGAGCTGTTGCTGCGTGCATATGTGGTGGTTTTGAGCAAGGTCACCTCAGGCTTGTTTAGGTCCTGATCAAGGGTGTAGGTTCCGGTCGACCGGGTTCTAAAGTGCATAATATCACCCTTGCGCTCACCAGTAATTGAGCTTTTCTTGCCTTTTCGCCCTTCCTCCCAGAGGAACCATCCCATTCCTGCGATTTGATTGGAATCGAGGGTCCACTCCAACTCCATATAGGTTTGCAGCCCCGCACCTTCACCGATCCTGTAGCGACCGTTTCCGGCTTCAGTGATTTCAAAGTAATCGTCATGGTAGAGTGCGTTTGCCGGTACGGTAACTTTGATCGGACCGCGTTCGAGGTGGTATTCACTGCTGCAGTCCATGAGCCCCGAAGCAGGCGCTTTTTGGCTACCTCCTTTGATGTAGAACTGGGTCGTACTGCGGTTGCCTGCGTAATCTTTTACCTCGATGCGCACGGGAAGGAGGCTGTCTTTAGCGAGGGTGAGGAATCCGTTAGAGGCAGTGAACGCAGGGGAGAGCACCGGGTGAGTGGTCGTGAGTTTTAGCGGATTGTTTTCGAGTTCATAGAGTCGCGTCCAGCGTTGCCCCGTGTTGAACCAATGCTCGAAGTCGATGTGCGCATTGATGTAGCGACTCGTGGAGAAATTGATCCGTCTGTATTGGGCACTAAAGGTGGGTTGATCGTCCACCGACATCTCTATGTTGTAGACGCCATTGTTGTTGTTTGCAGCATCTTGACGGTCGGTGGTGAAGAGGTTGATTCCGATAGCGCCGTTCGCGATAATGGTGTCGCCGTCATTAAAGGTGCCGCGGTCCGTTAAATCTTGTGCTACCCACATGAGTCCACGAAGGTTGGGCGAGCGGCTGTCGGCTACTTTTAGGCCAAACTCCAAGGGGTTGAGCGGTTCTTCGGTGCGGGTATCGCGAATCTCAAAGTGGAGGTGCGGAGCCATGGAACCGCCGGTATTACCTGAAAATGCGATCATTGCTTCTCGTGATACGGGGAAAAGGTCGGGGCTAGGGTAGAGATTCCCGTCGTTTTTACTGCGGTCACGGAGCTGAGATTCCACATACGCCTCAATCTCGGGTGCAAAGGCATTAAGGTGCCCATAAACGGTGGTGTAACCTTCGGGATGACGTACGTAGAGGGCGTTTCCGTAGCCATACGGGCTTACGGCGATGCGTGAAATGTAGCCGTCGGCAACGGCGCGTACTTTTAGACCGCTTCTGCCTTGTGTTTTGATGTCAATTCCGCCGTGGAAGTGGTTTCCACGCAACTCCGCAAACGTCCCACTTAACACGATTGGGATCTCTAAGGGGTTGGAAGGAAGGAAGTTCTGGCCCCAGATATTGGAGCTCGTTAACAAAATTGAGGCGACAATGAGAAATTTCTTCATAATGCAAAGCTACAAATGGTATCTTTGGTCTAAACTGTAACCTATGTCTTTAGATTTAAATTCTCGAGTGCAGCGTGTAGCTAGTAAGGCCGCTAAGGTGGCTGAGCTCAATGCCGCTATGAGAATGCGAATCCAAGAATTGGAAGATCAAGTGGTTCATTTGCAGGAAAGTCTAACGGCTATGCAAGCTGAACATCATGAACTTCAGGAGCAGTTGCAACAACGAGATCTCGCTTTAACTGTCCATCGTGGTTCGCCCGCACGGGATACTTACAGTGAGGAGAAAATTTCGGAGTTGATACGGGAAATTGACCGTTGCATGAAATTGTTAAGTGCTTAGACTCTCGTGGACGAGAATACACTACAGATAAAAGTGACTATAGCGAATCGAAGCTATCCGCTGACCATTAAGAGGACAGAAGAGGAGCAGGTGAGAACCGCTGTGAAAACTATAAATGAAGCTGTTACACGCTTTGAAAGCCGCTACGCCGTAAAGGACAAGCAGGATGTTTTAAGCATGTGTGCCTTACAATTGGCCTCAAAAGCAGAGCTGGCCACTAAGCAATCTCATGACGTTCAGTCCCAGGTAAGCGACGTGCTTGCCTCAGTAGAAGCTGCATTAGATGCGGCCCTACAGGACGGATAAGTTTCCCGCACTTGCTGTTTTTTGTGCTAAACTCAACGAGCACGTTGTTATGTACCTGTCTCGCTATGTCTCGAGCAGGCCGCACCTTGCAAAAGGGAGCTTAATAGTTCCAGCGGAAGGTCAAACCACGGCGGTAGGTACAGGTCCTGAGATATTAGGAGTTTAGACAACATGCGCAGCGGGTGCGGGTTTTTATGAATGATTAAACCATATAGATAAGATGGTAACAACTATTATTGCTGCAGTTGTAGGTCTCGCCATAGGATTAGGCGTGGGTTATGTGCTCTGGCAGAATGCTTTGAAAAAGAAGTCTGCGCTCATGATTGCTGAGGCTAAAAAAGAGGCTGAGCAGATCAAAAAAGACCGCATTCTAGAAGCGAAGGAAAAGTTTTTGAATTTAAAGGAAGAGCATGAGCGTGCGGTAGTGAAGCGCGATCAAAAATTGGCCGAGCGTCAAAACTCGTTCCGTGAAAAAGACGAGCGCTTAAAAAAGAGCATTGCGGATTACCAGCGTGATAAAAAGGAGCTCGACCGCGAAAAGGATACACTTGCGAAGAAACGTGAGTCGCTAGAGGCGAAGTCGCGTGAATTGGAAAAGCTCAAGAACAAGCAGATTGCTGAACTTGAGGCGATCACAGGTATGACTGAAGAGGAAGCGAAGGAGCAGATGATTCAGGCACTCAAGGATAAGGCGAAGCTCGATGCACAGGCTTATGTTCAAAATACCCTGGAAGAAGCGAAACTAACGGCGTCTCAAGAGGCGAAGAAGGTGGTGATTCAGAGCATCCAGCGTGTGGCGACGGAAAGTGCTATCGAGAATTCGGTTAGTGTATTCAACATCGAAAATGACGATATCAAAGGGAAAATCATCGGTCGTGAAGGCCGTAACATTCGTGCGATTGAAGCGGCTACAGGCGTGGAGATCATCGTGGATGATACCCCTGAGGCTATTTTGTTGAGCTGTTTCGACCCGGTACGTCGTGAGATTGCGCGTTTGTCGATGCACAAACTCGTGAGCGATGGTCGTATTCACCCGGCTCGTATTGAGGAAGTGGTTGCAAAGACGACCAAGCAGATCGAAGAAGAGATTGTTCAGACGGGTAAGCGTACGGCGATTGATTTAGGTATTCACGGATTGCATCCAGAGTTGATCAAGACGGTAGGTCGTATGAAGTACCGTAGTTCGTATGGTCAGAATTTGTTGCAGCACTCTCGTGAGGTAGCGAATTTATGTGCGATTATGGCCTCTGAATTGGGCTTGAATCCGAAGATTGCCAAGCGTGCTGGTTTGCTTCATGATATTGGTAAAGTTCCTCATGAGGAGACAGATCTACCACACGCGATCTTAGGGATGCAGTGGGCGGAGAAATATGGTGAAAAGCCAGATGTATGTAATGCGATTGGTGCTCACCACGATGAGATTGAGATGACTTCGATGATTTCTCCGATCGTACAGGTATGTGATGCCATCTCTGGTGCGCGCCCAGGAGCACGTCGTCAGATTGCAGAGAGCTACATCCAACGTTTGAAAGATTTGGAAAACCTCGCGTACGACTTTGATGGCGTAACGAAGGCTTATGCGATCCAAGCGGGTCGTGAGCTTCGTGTGATGGTAGAGAGTGAGAAGGTAAGTGATGCTATGGCAGCACAGATTTCTTATGATATCTCACAGAAAATTCAGACGGAGATGACCTACCCGGGCCAAGTGCGCGTGACGGTTATTCGCGAATTGCGTTCTGTCAACGTTGCGAAGTAATAACGATCGATCTGAGGCGTTATAAGAAGTATAACCCTCATGGTTAGATTGTTTGTTTTTTGGTTACTTATGGAAAGAGGGCTTCGGCCCTCTTTTTTTATTGACTTTTATCATAGTTGCCTTTTCTAGGAATGGCTACCTTCGATATAAACCAACAACCCCAATACACATGAAAAAGTTTTGGTCTTTTATTGCAGTGTTTTTTACTGCACAGATGGCTTTTGCGCAGCACGTAGAGGTAAAAACGAACCCGATTGGATTTGCTTTTGGAGCAACGAACCTTAGCGTGGAAGTCCCGATAGCGACGCACCCTAATGTGACGTTGAACGCAAGTTGGTGGCATTACTCTGAGGAGCTTCGCGACTGGGTGGACACCGAGCGCATAGGTGGTGCCTCTGTGGGTATTCGTCGTTACTTGATCTCTGATATTGACGAAGGTTTGTATCTGGGAATGGCCAGCAGGTATATGAACCGCTTGGTCCGTGATTACGATTGGAACCCGAATACGGGTCAAACAACCTACACGGAAACGCCTAGTGATTATGCTTCTTTAGGGTTTACCCTAGGGTACAAGGTGCGTTTTGAAGAGCGCGTATCTATTGATTTATTCACTGGAGCCGGACGTATTCTATTAAAGCAGGCAGGTGGCGAGTACTATGCGCCTGCGGAATGGATTGCTGGATTCAATTTTGGCTACCGTTTCTAAACCAAAGAATTTCGTATCCCTAATGAAATAGATACCCTTCGGCGCCGATGCGCTGAGGGGTTTTTTTATGGAGTTTCGGTTTGAAATTTGGACCGTTCTACGCGTATAAATCCCTAGCTTGCACCCATGAAGGAATTTGGAAGTATTGCTGTGAATCTGGTGGTTACCGGCAGAAAGCGCGAGAAAATGCTCGCAAAAGGTGTGTCTCCTCGCGAGATGGACGAGGTACGATTGGTACATTTTACGAAAGTGTTACCGGCAGCGACGGTGCGCAAGGTCCTAGAAGGTGGCATTTCGGCGTTGTTGGAAATCCCTGGAATAGGGTTGAATAGTGAGAACGTGCGTAAGATTCGTACCTCGCATACGAGCCAATTGATCGCTCCATCCTATATCCAAGCTTCATTTAAACGTGAACAGGCGATTGCGGAGTACCGTGAGCCGGGTAAGAAGTTGCTCACGTTGCAGGAATTGGACGGGCACCATTGCGTGTACGCTTTCGAGATTGAACCGTCGTTCGCAAATAAAAAACGATTCAAAGATGTCAACCCTAATTACAAGGAGGGGCAGCCCATATACTACATCGGTGCAACGGATAAAACGCGCAAAGAGCGTTTCTTAGAACACACCGATGCAACGCATCAAAACTACCGCAAGGGCGCTCATTTGATGCACAAACACGGTCTTACAGATTTCAGTCAGGCCAATGGCGTGAAGCTTCTGCGTACGTTGAAAATCAAAGTAGATAACCTGACCCCATCTGAATCTTTATCTAGTGCGCAGGACTGCGCCAAGAAGCTTTCTGCGATGGGATACGGTGTGATGATAGGCTAATCACAAGCACTTTAAAATATGCACACTTAAAAAATGAATTTTATCATAAATGCGTATTTAATCCCATTAAATCTTTTACAATCAACGCGATATAGTGTTAAAAACTTACATTTGAGACAACGAGTGTAGGCTTTTACTCAACGCTGTAGGACGTAAAAGTTGCACTTGTTTTCAAATTTTAAACATGTGCACATGCTTTCAGAAAAACTAAAAATGCAAACGAAGCACCTTCATGCTTCGGTGGAGAAAAGTTCCCCTTTGTTCCTTGCCATGCGCGGGATGCTACCGGCTGATATTGCCATTGAATCGTTTAAAGAAACGATGCAATATTTGTGGCGCGAGGTGGCTACAAATTCCATAGGTTTCCAGGGCCAATGTGAGATTGAGCAAGCATATACATCCATCTACGGATTGGATCAATCCGCTTCACTTAAAGCAATTCGAAAAACTTCAGAATTTGCCTGGTGGGGGAAAGCCTATGTTTTATTGGGAAGTGCTATGGGTTCAAAAATTTTGATTGGACTTATGCGTGATCGCGGCGCAAATGATACCAGTTATTTTGAACATTGTTCTAGCTTGGATAAAACCTTCTTTCTGTTCAAGCAGACCCTAGATCAAATGCATTTTAATTCCAGCCAAGAAGCATTGATAGTCAAAGCGGCTTGTGAAGCATTCACAGCATTAGAAAAGGATTGGACTACATCAAAATCGAAAGCATCATGACAACTAAAGTAAATACAGTAGATCACGACAAGTTTAAAAATGAAAAGTTTCTGATCAATATATGTGATCAGGAACCCATACATATTCCAGGGTCAATCCAAAACTTTGGATTTGTCCTGGTATTAGGTTCAGACGGTAATATTCAATTTGCTTCAGAGAACCTTAGAGCTTTTACGAGTAGAGAGTATTCTGAGTTCTTAGGCAAAGATTTGTCTGAAGTTTTAGGGGATCAAAAGGTGTTGAACCAAGTCCTTCTTGAGTCGAACAAAATTGAATATTTCTATGATTGTACCCTATACATTAGTGAGCAGTTATTCGATATTGCTATACTTCCCGCTACTACCTTAGGTTATCGAACTATAGAGTTTCAGCCAGTCAGTAACGAAGATCTTGATGATGGTATAGAAGAAATGCTAGATGCGCTTCAGAGTATTGATTCTAAGGAGAAATTGTATCAAGTAGCTGTGGAGCATATTAGAAAGGTCATAGGTTTCTCCAGGGTGAAATTCTACCTATTTGATGAATATTGGAACGGTGATGTGCTCGCGGAGTCTAAAGAGGATTTCATGCCTTCTTATTATGGGATGCGATTTCCACATAGTGATATCCCAAAGCAAGCTCGAGCACTATATGTAAGAAACAAAACACGCGTCATTGCTAATGTTCAACAAACGCCCATTCCAATTCTTCCAAAAGTAAAGAATTCTGAGGCTATTGATTTGTCAGACAGTGGCTTACGAAGTATTAGCCCAATTCATATTGAGTACCTCAGAAATATGGGAGTAGGTGCCAGTTTTTCGGTAAGTGTGGTTCAAGGAAATAAGCTCGTAGGTCTATTTGCTTGCCATAATCATGAACCTAAAAGCATCGGATTAAAAGCACGTAAGAAATGTGAAATCATTGGGCGTGTTGTTTCGATAGAGATGAAACGTTTAGAACTAGAGATTGAAGAACAAAGACGTGTAGCGTTTCAAAAAAAGACATCGTTTTTAACTGATCATCTCAGAAAAAGCGAAAGTATTGACGAGGGTGTGGTTAATATACTCCCACAACTCATGAAACTGATGTCGTTTGATGGAATAGCTATAGGTTCACGAGACGAATATATCAGTCATGGATTGGTGATCGATTCTATCGAATTGCTGCCATATGAGCGTAGTTTATTGCCTAGAGATAAGCGAATAATTCAAAAAGTGACCGCCGTTTCTAGTTTAGAGGAGTTTCAAAGCACTAAAAATCGAGTTGCAGGCTTCGTAAGAATTCCGATCGATATAAATGGTGACCAGGTAATTTATGGTTTTCGTAAAGCACGTGTTAAAGACATTATTTGGGGTGGAGGAGATCCGTCGAAAGCAAAAAATCTAGACTTAGACAATGAAGGAGAAATTCGAGTGAGTCCTCGAAAGTCTTTTGAAGCTTATAAAATCAAGGTAAAAGATCAATCGGAGCCTTTTGAAGATGATGTTTTTTACCAAGAACTCAGTCGTGTTTTTTTCAACTTCATAGGTGGGATTTCTGATTCAAAAACTCGTCCGAAAAAGCAGAGTAAATATTTCCAAGCGCTCCTTCAGACTAACCTAGAACTTAAAAAACAAATCGCTTCTTTAAAGCTTGAAAACAGCAAGCTGTACAGCAGTGAGCAGAAATTAAACTTAGCATTAGAATCGGGCTCTATCGGTACCTGGGAGTATAATGTTGAAGAGCAGGAAGTTGTTCTAGATTTAAAGTGTATCGATCTTCTGGACGCGAATGAACTGGTGATGAGTTTTGAAGATTTCATGGCATTAATACCTGGAGATGATACTGAGAGATTCAGAAGTGCATTAGATCTCGAGACTCTCCAAAGTGAGGATTTAAATGAAGAAATCAGATACATTCACGACGATGATGAGCGAATTTTTTCATTTCGTGCTCAGGTGAATGCGGGCACTGAATTGGATGAAATAAAGGTGGTTTATGGAACCATTCAGGACATTACAGCATTTAGAATGTTAAGAAGTGAAATTGATGAAGTGAATTATGAACTACAGCAATTCTTCTATTCTGATTTATTGGGGACCTTCATCGCTGATGAACAAGGTGAAATCATCCGTTGTAATGACTATTTTCTAGAGTTATTAGGGTTTGATAAGGAATTTTTCCAAATAGGCTCATTGAACTGGCGTACGTTAAGTCCTATAGATCAATATCCAAAAGACTTGGATATGATCAAAGCGGCAATGGAGGGAGAGCGAACCACATACGTAAAACAGTTTTTTGACTCCTCTGGAAAACGTGTAGATACATTATTCGGTCTGTCTTATTCAAAGGATTCGAATAAGTTTTATGCGATGGTAAAAAATCACTCTTTAGAGGTGGTACAGCGTCAAAAAGCTGAGCGATTGATTGAAGACCAGCGTAGAATGCTTCTTGAGCGACATGAGAAAATGCAGAAGTTCAATCTTGATTTGATCAATTCGAATGCTGAGTTGAAGAAGGAAATTGCGATGCGCAAAGAATTTGAGAAATCGGCGCGACTTCTAGAACATGCTATTGACAGTGCTTCGGAAATGGTATTGATAACGGATGCAGAATTTGTAGAAACAGGTGGACAGCCTAAAATCACATATGTAAATCAAGCAATGCTAGATTTAAGTGGTTATACCAAAGAAGATTTGCTGGGTCAAAGTCCTAAGATGTTGCAAAATAGAAATACCTCGGATGATATAAAAGGTGAAATTCGCAAGAGCCTTAATGAATATAAGCCGGTTAGTGTTCGGATTATAAATGAGGGTAAAA
>Ga0181559_10005601_pt1 | contig 11973 bp, 10 predicted proteins | sample 011ome_21_FD_133752 | JGI IMG/M metagenome (GOLD analysis project Ga0181559, IMG submission 133752) | Coastal salt marsh microbial communities from the Groves Creek Marsh, Skidaway Island, Georgia - 011508AT metaG (megahit assembly) | ecosystem: Environmental > Aquatic > Marine > Intertidal...
GCCAGTGCCTGATTACTGTCGCCATAGCTCATCATGACTATGCGCAGTGGTAGAGGCCCCCAGCTGGCGCCTGCAAATTGAAAAACACCTTCTTGTGCGAAATAGGTGGCTATACCATTCGCTGAGTATTGAACGCGTTTTTTTATCAATGGCATCAGGCGTGAGACGTCATTCTTGCCGGGGACAACGCGTAAGTTCACGTCGTAGTGATCTTTCAATACCTTATCGATGGCCACAGCCTGATTGTAACCCGTGCTGCCTAAATTGTAGGCGCTCCAAGCCATGGTTTTCGGAAAGGACGGGGCCTGCGCCGCAACACTGTGCGAAGAGGCCACCAGGGACAAAGCCAGCACACCCCACCGCGTCAGAATTTTTCTAAAAGAGTACGTTAACAAAGCTCACCTCGCTATTGTGGCAACGCAATGTAGGTGGTTGGACAGGTCAGGTCAAACCCCCATAATGGTCTGGCCAGCCATTTTGATCCGGGGACAACGAACCATGCTAGAGCGTATCACCGCACAAACCACATCCGGACCCGTCGTGGGCCGCAGCAAAGAAGACGTTTACCTGTTCGCAGGTATCCCTTATGCCGCCGCACCTGTGGACGAACTGCGTTTCAAGCCGCCGCAACCTCGTGAACCTTGGTCTGAGCCTTTTCAGGCACTGAAGTTTGGCCCCGCTGCACCACAGGTACCCGGTGGCGGATTGACCGACAGCGCATCGGTAAGATGGAGCGAAGACTGTTTGAGCCTTAACGTCTCCACCCCCGCCTGTGACGATGGCAAACGCGCGGTTCTCGTGTGGATACACGGCGGCGGATACCGCACAGGTCAGGGTTCTATCCCGTGGTACAACGGCGCCAGATTTAGCCGCCACGGTGACATTGTTGTGGTCTCCATTAATTATCGCCTGGGGGCTTTGGGATTCACTGACTTGTCGCATTTAGGCCCCGACTATGCGTTATCCAGCGTGTGCGGCACGCTAGACCAAATTGCTGCGCTACAGTGGGTCCAGCAGAACATCGGTGCCTTTGGCGGCGATCCTGAGCGCGTCACCATTGCCGGCGAATCTGCCGGCGGTTTCAGCGTCTCTACCCTACTCGGCTGTCCTTCTGCCCAGGGTTTGTTTCAGCGTGTGATCGCCCAAAGTGGTGGGGCCCAGCATACGCTACCAAAAGCCGCATCGACTCAAGTAACCGAACGATTTCTATCTGAACTAGACCTGGACACGTCAGCCGGTCTGGCTACCGCTCCAGTCGAAACCATTCTGGCTGCACAAAACCAAACCATCACTTATTTTGAAAGTAATAACGGCGCCCAAAACACACTGGGTGTTGCCGTTTCTCCTTTCTATCCAGCCCACGAAAATGGCCTGCTTGCACAATCACCGCTGCAGAACATTAGGGAAGGCTGCGGCCAGTCTGTCGCTTTGTTGACGGGTAGCAATACCCATGAAACCACCCTGTGGGGCTACGGCAAGATCGATTCTGAAAAACTACAGCGCATCGCTGAGAGCTACGGGGCAACCGAAGTACTTGAAACTTATCGCCGCCAACGACCGAACGCAGACATTGAAGAACTACTGATCGCACTGACTACAGACCATATGTTCCGCATGCCCGCGCTGCGACTGGCAGAAGCACGTCAGGCTCAATCCCCGGACAATTGGCTGTATCAATTCAACTGGTCTTCCAGAGCTTTTGACGGGCGCCTGAAAGCAACCCACGCGCTGGAGATTCCCTTCGCATTCAACAATTTAGACCGAGCCGGCGTCGATGTCTTCATCGGACCCGGCGCAACACCACAAGGACTCGCAAACACCATGCATGAAGCGTGGACCCAATTCATCAATGATGGTGATCCCGGCTGGCCGCGTTACAGGTTACCCACACGCGCTACGATGTTTTTTGACGAGACCTCGAGAGTCATAGATAACCCCGGCGCCGCGGAACGACAAGCCTGGGACGGTGTACGCTGAAATCCGCAGAGCATGGGCTGCGCTGGTATCTGGCCGGGACCGCGTTATTTTTAATACCCGGCGGTATTCAGATGGTGTTGTATCCATGGCTGGTCACCGTTTACCTGGATGAAACCCCGATTCGAGTCGGCATGGCACAGATGGCCGCGCAGTTGCCCATGCTGCTATTTATTCTGGTGGGCGGCTGGCTCGGAGACCGTGTCGATCAGCGCCGCTTATTGATCCTGGTCTCGGGCCTAATGGCGGTGCCACCACTGCTCGTCGCAACCCTCTTCGAAGCGGGCGCCTTTGACTACACTATTTTGTTTTGCTGGGCGCTGGTTGGCGGTACGCTGGCTGCGTTCGCACAACCGGCACGAGATGCTCTACTCAACCGGGTCGCTGGTGCTGACATTCAGCGGGTCGTCACATTGACCGTGGGCGTGCAGTTCGGCGTGCAGATTATCGGCTTCACGATCGGCTCCATGGCTGATCAAATAGGTCCCACCTCGTTGCTACTGACCATGAGTCTATTCATCGTGGCCGCCACCGGCGCAACCACCATGATCCCCAAACTACCAGCACCTGCGCCCAGCAACACACAACCCCCCTTGCGGGCTATCGCCGAGGGGGTAAAGCTTGCCTGGAACAGCGACACCATCCGACCTACCGTCATACAGACCTTTTCGGTAGGGATCTTCTTCGCGGGCGCCTACATGGTGCTCTTACCGCTCATGGTACGCGACCTTTATGGGGGCGGATCTGCCGCCATCGCCGGTGCGTTCGGGGCCAATATGTTGGGCACGGTGGTCATGACCCTTGTACTTATGCGCCGCGGCCGTATTGCCCAACCCGGAAGAACGCTGCTGGTCGGCGCCATCATCAGCTCCCTAGTACTGTTTTTACTGTACTTCAAGCTGCCTCAGTGGCTGTTCTATGCCGTCATTTTCCTCTGGGGTTGCTGCGGAGGCATCAGCATGACCATGTCACGCACCATCGTGCAGGAAGCCGCAATCGCCTCTCATCGCGCCAGAGTCATGTCTGTCTATTCACTCGGTATGATGGGCGGTATGCCAATCGGCAGTTTCACGCTGGGCGTGGTGACCGAATGGGTGGGCGTGCGCAACGCGGTGCTCGTGCCCGTCGCCGGTATGCTCATCATTCTGATCTATCTGCGTCTCAAAACTAATCTGTGGCATGTTCACAGCACCGTAGAGCAGTCTTGACGACAATCCATGGCGCAACATAGAACAAAATATTTGCCCCTGGCCACGCGCATTTCGGCTCGATTGAGTAACATAGTGATATGGCCTTGATTCCCAAAGACAATACCGACGACAAGCGCATAATGTCCGTCAGTGACCTAAACCGCGACGCGCGGATCACGATTGAACAGCGCTTTAATCAGGTGTGGGTGATGGGCGAAATGTCAAATTTCGCCCGCCCCCGATCCGGGCATTGGTATTTTTCGCTGAAAGATGACAAAGCACAGGTGCGCTGCGCCATGTTCGCCAATCGCAATCGAGCTGTGCGCCTCCAGCCCGGTGACGGTCAACTGGTCATTATTCGCGGGCGCGTCAGCCTCTATGAGGGGCGCGGTGAATTTCAGATCATCGTCGATCATCTCGAAGCCGCGGGTGAGGGAGCTTTACGCCAGGCTTTCGACCAGCTCAAAATAAAGCTAGCTGCACAAGGCTTGTTTGCCAGCGAACACAAAAAACCACTGCCCAGCATACCAAATCACGTCGTGGTCATTACTTCTCCGACCGGCGCTGCGATCAAGGATGTGCTGGCCGTCTGGCGTCGTAGGTTTCCGGCACTGCGCGTGACCGTGGTGCCCAGTCAAGTACAGGGTGACGCTGCCGAAGCACAACTCTTGTCCGCTATCAAAAAAGCCAACGCGCTCAGTCCCGATGTGCTTTTGATCACTCGAGGGGGTGGCAGCTTAGAGGACCTCTGGTCGTTCAATTTAGAAAGTGTCGCCCGCGCCGTGGCTGCATGTCCAATGCCAACGGTCTCTGGCATCGGGCATGAAATCGATGTGACCATATGCGATTTTGTTGCTGACGTTCGTGCACCCACCCCCTCTGCCGCTGCGGAGCTCATCGTTCCGAATCGCGACGACCTGCTGCGTAGCCTGGCCTATCAACGGCGCCAGTTAGAGGTGCTCTGGCGGCGCTACCACGAGTTTTTGGCGCTTCGAGTAGCCAATTTATACCTACAGCTGCCCAGTCCACAAAATGTCGTCGAACGCGCCAGTCAGCGCGTTGATGACGCCGCGCAGCGTCTGGCCCAACAGTTAACCAGTCGCCTGTATTATCAAAAAATACGAACCGATGCCTTGAAACGGCAGTTACAAGCATCCGGGCCCCGCCAGCAGTTGAAAACCGCCCGCGCAAACGTCGGTACATTACAGGCGCGACTGGCATTCAGTACAACAACCCACTTGGAGACTCAACGACAACGACTCAGCGGACTCACACGCATGCTACACAGTGTGAGCCCCTTGCCCACGATGGCGCGAGGTTTTGCCGTTGTGAAAGACTCACACAACCGGGTGACCACCTCCGTCACCCAGCTCCAGCCCGGAGATCAAACGGTGACCTATTTAAGCGACGGGAGCCTGCTCAGCGAAGTCAAGGAGATTCACAGAGATGCCTCAATCACTGATTAAACAGTTGACCACTTGCCCACTCGTTGTCGCGTTGGTTTTGCTCAGCGCCCACGCGAGAGCGGATTCAGTGCCGGGCGGGGTTTACGTTTGGCCAATACCCAGCGGCGCCACGGCGGTCAGGTTTGAAAACAAGCCCGTCTTTCAAATCGGCAACGTGGCGATCATTGGCATCCCTATTTCAACGCCACCCGGTCAAAAGACACTACAGTATCAACGTAAAGACCAACCCTTGACCCACGACTTCAAGGTCACAGATAAACAGTACACAGAGCAGCACATCACGCTCGAGAACCAGAACATGGTCGATCCACCAGCGGCAACGCTCGCACGCATACGCGAAGAGTCCGCACGCCAACGCGCCTTGTACAACAGTCACCAGCCCGCTACCGACTTAAGCGCTGGCTTTGTACTGCCGCTAGAGGGTATCACCACCAGTTTGTACGGACACCGTCGATTCTTCAACGGACAACCGCGCAGTCCACATAGTGGATTGGATATTGCCGCCCCGGAAGGTACTCCCATTGCGGCCGCCGCATCAGGCGTCGTAACGTTGGCTGACAATCTCTACTTCAACGGCAACACGTTGTTTGTGGATCACGGACAGGGGTTGATCACCATGTATTGTCACATGTCCGAAATCCTCGTGAACAATGGCGCAGAGGTCAAACAAGGCGAAACGATTGGTTTAGTCGGCTCTACGGGCCGCGCCACCGGCCCTCACCTGCATTGGTCGGTCAGCCTCAACGGTTCTCGCGTAGATCCCGAAATGTTGATGCAGGCCGTGAATACCACGGTGGGCGTGGCTACTTCTTACGATGCCGAATAACCCGTTCGCGTCGATGTTGCTGTCTGGGGGTCAGTTTATTTCGACGCCCAGCAAAGGGATTGTCTGAGTCTCGAAACTGAACACGAACCGGGTTACCCACAAGGTTGAGCGCTTCGCGGAAACCATTTTCCAGAAAGCGCCGATAACTTGAAGGTAAAGAGTCTAACTGATTGCCATGTAATATGACCGTTGGTGGATGACTCCCAGCACGAGTCGCAACTTTGATTTTAATCTGGCGTCCCCGGACCGAAGGCGTCGGGTGCGCATCGACTAAACTCCTCACCAGTCGTGTTAGCAGCGACGTGGCCACATCAAACGTACCCGCTTCATAAACCTCTTTGATCAACGCAAACAAATGACCCACGCCGGTCCCATGTAATGCTGAGATCCGCAAGGTCGGGACCCAGGGCACAAAATTGAGCCGCCGATCAACGGTTTGCTGCACATGCTCGCGTTGATCTGAATCCAAGCCATCCCATTTATTGATGGCAACAACCATTGCCGCACCCGCATCCAGCGCGTATTGCAACACATGCAAGTCTTGCTCGACTACCCCCTCACTGGCATCTATCACCAAAATAACCACGTGGGCTCGCTCCATCGCCTGCAACGCTTTTACCACCGAAAATTTTTCTGTGATTTCATCCACCCTGCCTTTGCGTCGCACGCCCGCGGTATCAATCAGCGTGTAATCCTGATCGTCGCGGGTAAAAGGAATATCGATCGCATCCTTGGTGGTGCCAGGCATATCAAAAACCACTTGGCGTTCTTCTCCGAGCAATCTGTTGATGAGGGTAGATTTACCCACATTCGGACGCCCCACCACCGCGACTCTTATGCCGTGCGGAATATCCTCGTCTTCAGCCTCGTCGAGTGCACCACCTGCCGTCAAAGCCTTCAGCATGGCCTCCTGAAGGCTCTTTAATCCCCGGCTATGACTCGCAGAAATCATGACCGGTGCTACAAAACCAAACTGCGCGACCTCAATCAATGCCTGGTCTTCACCCACACCATCGATTTTGTTAACCACCGCCATAAAGGGCACATTCGATTTACGCAGGTAGTCCACTACCTCTTCATCCGCGGTGGTGGTCCCTTCACGACCATCAAGCAACAAAACCACAAGATCTGCTTCGTCCACCGCTAATTGCGTTTGGCGTGTTAACGAGTCCGACAAGACGTCGTCACCAAAGAGCCCACCGGTATCGATCAGCGTGACCATTTGTCCATCTAATGCGCAACGACCGTAGCGCCTATCTCTGGTCAATCCAGGGACGTCGGCGACAAGTGCATCACGACTTCGCGTCAGCTTATTGAACAGCGTGGATTTGCCCACATTCGGACGGCCCACCAGGGCGATGGTGGGAAGCATACTTACTTCAACTCTATCTCAAACGACTGTAATGAACCGGAATTCCCCAGCACATAGACAATAGAGTTCGCAACAATGGCCATGCTGCGAATGCCGTCGCCGTCGACTTTACGTCGACCAAGATGACGACCATCACGCTGGGCAATGACGTGCAGGTACCCTTCAGCGTCTCCAAATACCAAATAGTTCGAAAAGGCCAAAGGTGGACTAAGCAGGCGGCGCTTAAAATCCTCCTGTTCCCAGGCCACTTCTCCTGTTTGTTGTTCAATAGCCGTAACAACGTCATTTTCATCAATGGCGTAGACTTGACCGTAGCCTTCAGCCAAATCCAAAAAAGTAGAAATTTCTCGTTCCCACAGCGCACGTCCATCTCGACGAGACAACGACTTCACCCGCCCTTGGTAAGCACCAATAAACACAGACGGACCACTGAGGAGCGCTTTGGTGTCTACATCGACCATGCGCTCAAGCTCTGAGCGTCCTTCTGGCAACATGACACGGTGCTCCCATATCGGCTCACCGTTGGTTGCTCGTAATGCCACCAATTTCCCATTGGCAAACCCCGCATAAACAATGCCGGCGTCCACGACTGGTGAACTGGTGCCGCGCAACGTTAGGATCGGGAGCTGGTTGTCATAGGTCCATCGCAGTTCACCGGTTTCACGATCCAGGGCGACCAACCGGCCGTCAGCACTTTGCGCGTATACCATTCCCTCCGCAATGGCGGCGGCAGATAACATTTCGCTTCCCAGATCGGTTCGCCACTGTTCTGCACCGGTGGCGGCGTCTAGAGCGATGATAAAACCCAGGGTGGTACCCAGCACAATCAATCCGTCTCCGCTACCCACTCCTCCAGAGACAAAACTCGGATCTTTACGATCCAAAAAATTGAATGCGGAAAACCAACCACTGTCTACCTCGCCGATTTTCGCTTGCCAAATTCGCTTTCCTGAAAAGCGATCCAGCGCCTCAACTTCGCCATACCCGTCTGCGGCGATGATGGTGTCGGCGACTACAACGGGCATTAGACGTAAATATTTTTTGCCCAGTCCTTCGCCAATCTTCGCCTTCCACTGCCGCTGCAGGCTGAGCTCAGGCGTAAAATCCACCAACTCCGCAGGTTTCGTCTCTTCTTTGTCTTCATCTTCGCCCACCCAGGGCAGCCAATTAAACCAACTACAGCCTCCCATCAGTAGGACAAGGCAGGTCATGGGCAACCATCGACGTTTCAGATCCATTCTAGTGCTACTCGTCATTCGAGATGCCACGGCTATCATTACTGTTCTCGTTGTCTGCGCTATCTGTCGTGATGCCTTCCTCCAGAGTCGCCTTGGCGGCGTCCAGCGCTTGCGTCAAGGTGTCGGTCAGCGGCACAAAATTACCATCCACTGGTGTCACGTTCTTAAGCTTCATGGCGAGAATAGGACGCTGGGTTTCCGCACCCAAACTCTCAGACGCTGCTGTATAGGCTTCATAGGCCAGCTCGATTTGTCCCAACGCGACGTGAATATCACCTTTGGCCTCCAGGCCCCAGGCTCGATAGCCTTCATTTTCAATAGTGGCTAACGTCGCCAACGCCTGCGTTGAGCGATCCTGTGCTTGTTGAATCTTGGCCAGACGAATCTTCGCCAAATCCACCAGCAAGCTGCTGGCACCGGATGCAACCACTTCCTCTAACTGACTCTCCGCCGTAGCGAGATCACCGTTGTCCTGGGCCAGCCGGGCTTCGTTGAGCAGGACTAGATATCGATAATTGCTCTGCGAATATTCACTCGCTAACCGCGCCGCCGCGTCTGCCTTGTCCGCACCGTCTGTCTCGACATAGGCCACATACGCCTCTGACGCTGCATAAGTTTGATCTTGCTGGTAATTGCCATACCAGTTCCACCCAAACAGAGCCGCTACAGCGGCGACCACACCCGTTATCAGCGCTGTACCATTTTCGTCCCACCAGGACTTCATTTTGGCAACTTGCTCTTCTTCGCTCAGATACTCAGACACCCGATCATCCTTCTATTAATTTGCTTACCGCGCCGCCTTCACCCAGCGTTATCTGAGTCCCGTCGCGTAAATCCTTTAATGTCACCTGGTTCGCCGCGCGTTCTTCTTGGCCAAGCAATATCGCCCACCGTGCGCCGCTGGCATTGGCTTTCTTCAACTGCTTCTTGAAGTTGCCCCCACCCATATGAACCCTCAGCTTCCATGTCCGTCCGCCCTGATCATGCAACGCCTGGCGCAGACGTATCCCCAACTCCTGGGCCGCCGCCGATAACTCAGCCGCACCATAACAAACATAGACGTCGACTGCGTGCGCGGGCGATTCCGGGTGCGCCACTTCATGCAACAATGCTACCCGGTCCAATCCTAGAGCAAAGCCCGCCGCCGCAGTCGGTTTGCCGCCTAAGCGTTCGACCAGCCCATTGTAACGTCCACCCGCGCACACCGCGCCTTGTGCACCTAAATCTTCTGTCAGCCACTCGAACACAGTATGCGTGTAGTAATCAAGCCCTCGGACCAAATTAGGGTTACACGTAAAACCTATGCCTAATTGAGTCAAGGTCTCCTGCAACTGCTCAAAGTGCTGCTGACTCTCCGCGTCGACAAACTCTGGCAAACGCGGCGCATCCGCTAACAGCAATTGAGTGCCTGGGTCTTTACTGTCCAGAATTCGTAACGGGTTGGTGTTTAATCGCCTTTGGCTATCTTCATCCAATTGCGGCGCGAGTGGGGTCAAGTAGTCTAGCAGTGCGGACCGATATGCTTCACGCGCACCACCCGAACCCAGCGTGTTGATGTGTAACTGCACCCGGTCAGCTATACCCAGCGCATCCCAACATTGCGCACCCAGAACGATAAGCTCAGCGTCGACGTCCGGGCCATCGAAGCCAAAGGCTTCGGCACCAATTTGGTAAAATTGCCGGTAACGCCCTTTCTGGGGTTTTTCATACCGAAACATCGGGCCACTATAAAAAACCCGCTGGGTTTGGTTGTACAGCAAGCCATGCTCTTGCAGGGCACGCACGCAACTTGCTGTGCCTTCAGGACGCAAACTCAGGCTGTCTCCATCGCGATCCGCCAGGCTATACATCTCCTTCTCAACGATGTCCGTGGCCTCTCCCACCCCCCGCGCAAACAGCTCGGTAAACTCCAGCAGCGGTAGGTGGATCTCTTCGTAGGCGAAGCTGTGCAACACCTCCTGCACCTGATCTTCAATCAAGCGCCAACGACGAGCCTCCTGGGGGAGCACATCACGCATACCTCTGACGGCCTGAACCATAGTGACTCCTACTGTCCCAGTATCAGATTGGCAACGTTGTTGCGTGTATGCGGGCCAAGCGCAACGATTTCACCATTGAAGGTCATGGTCACTCCGGGGGCATACCCTAATTTAATCTTGAACGGCGCTGCGCCAACAAACTCCCAGCGGCGAGTCGCCCGACCGAGGTCGCCAAACAGCGCCTGTTCATCAATATCACGGATGTCTACCCAACAATCTTCTGTAAACTCGAGAGACAACCTGTCCTCGCCGACGTCAGTCAACCGGCGTGCTGGATCCTGGCGTTGGGGCAAAGAGGCGGCGTCTGCAACCACAGTAATCAAACGCTCATCAGGGGGCGTCTGTTCAGCTACTGAACTCTCTTTGGACGATTCGACCGCAGGGACCATCTCATTGGACCGGACACCAATCTCAGAACCGGAAGAACGGCTGCTCGATGCTCCTTTGACTTCCTCAGAGTGCGTGCTGTCGATGGGGAGATCCGGTACACCGGGAACATTTTGGCGCTCAGACGACGCGTCCACGGTTGTAGCGTCGCTCGCGACGGTGCCCATATCTTGGGCAATATCCTCTGGATCTTCCCCCGTACTCAGCAGCACCAGCAGTATCATCAGGGTCAAAACAATACCCGCGAAGACAGCCAGATTACGGGGCTGCAGCACTTTTTGTAGATCCAACCCGGGCGGAAGGCCGATTGAAAAACCCGAGGTAGTGGCGTTAGTTGCGGGGCCTACTCCAACGCTTTCCGGTTCTGACGACGCCTCTACCATCGCTGCGACCAAGGGTTCCGGATCCAATTCCAGCAGCTTGGCGTAAGCGCGTACGTACCCGCGAGCAAACACCGGGGCCGGCAGGCGCTCTGCGTCACCGGTTTCCAGGGCAATCACCGTATCCAGCGAGAGGTTCAGCGCTTCAGACACCTCACGCTGAGACACGCCTAACGATTCTCGCGCTTGAGCGAGAATTTCGCCCGGAGGATTCACCTCTGCTCCAGACACTGATCAGCCACCGCCGGATAGAGATTTTTTAGCGCAATCGAATTGCTCGCCACGAGATCCTGATCATTGAGCCCCAGACCCACCTTAACACCCAGGCATAGACTTCTTGCATTACGACCCGCCATATTCCTGAAGTTTCTTAACAGCACGTTGGCTTGCTCGTAGTCGCGCTGCTCTATCGCCAGGTAGGCCAACTCTAACGTGGCACCCGGCTGCCGCGGATTCAGTTCTATCGACCGCGCGAACGAGGCTTGCGCTGCCTCCCCATCGCCCATTTGTAACTGTGCCATACCTAGGTTTTCAAACGCCTGAGAGCGTGCCCGGTAAGACGTATCCTCTACCAACCTCGACAGCGGACCAGTGGCATCCTCATACCGTTCCATGGCATACAGGAAAGTACCGTAGTTGTTCAATGCCTGAGCATTACGCGGATCAATACGCAACGCAGTTTTGTAATGTTTTTCAGCCAATTCGTCGTCATTTTGCGCATGCAAAACCACCGCACTCAGGACATGAGCACCAACATTCCTCGGATCAATTTCCAGGGCCGTTTCGAGCGCTGGCTTAGCTCGCTCGAAATCCTGCTGTTCCAGATACCCACGGGCAAGATCTAAGTGTGCCTGTACTCGATCGCTGGTCGATGCTGGCGGAGGCAACCCACCGCTACTTTCGGTCACACAGCCACTCGTGACCAACAGGATTGCCATCAAAACCGCCATCGGGACAATGTGACTGGTCATACAATTTCCTCAGGTGAAGCGGCTTTGACCTTAGCCAAATAACGAGTTTGTCGCTTGGTGCGGTCCTTGACCTGCCCAACGAGTTGACCGCAGGCAGCGTTGATGTCGTCGCCACGCGTTGTGCGCAGCA
>Ga0181559_10005607_pt1 | contig 11968 bp, 7 predicted proteins | sample 011ome_21_FD_133752 | JGI IMG/M metagenome (GOLD analysis project Ga0181559, IMG submission 133752) | Coastal salt marsh microbial communities from the Groves Creek Marsh, Skidaway Island, Georgia - 011508AT metaG (megahit assembly) | ecosystem: Environmental > Aquatic > Marine > Intertidal zone...
ATCGAGCTCGGGATGTTCATCCTTGTACTTGTCGTCTTTACTGATGTATTCGGTGGCAACCTGCCAGTAACCGGTGTATTCGCTTAGCCAGCGGCCGCTGAGCTGGTGAATCACACCGCGCTCGGCAATGACCCTGGGTGCGTAGGTAGCGTCGTAGTTGGGCGCCAGATTCATGTAGATGGGCACAGTAATGTCGACGCCGCCGCGGGTGTCGGTACCGATATCGGGAAACAGCAATCCGGTTTTGCGGCGGTCATCGATGGGGAATTGCACCCAGGGCATGTAGAACACGGGCACATCGGCAATTTCGAGGGTGGCTCCGTAGGCGGTGCCGATGCCCTCATCGGGTTCAAGCTCAATCTCTGATGACTTCAGCATCCAAGCGGGGTCATCAGGGGCACAGAAGGTTACTGCCCCCTTTTGCACGGCTATGTCGCCGTTTGCTTGGCGCGTTAATTGCCCCGCAGCGCCACTGAGGTGTTGGTTGTGGAGCGCAAAGCGGGCGTTGTGGATGTCGGCCTGGTCATTCTGTGAGTCGTAGACGGCGGTGTCGCCAATCATGACGAGACCCGGCTCGCGTAAGGTGATGTTGCCGTAGGCGTTGCCCACTTGGGATGCGCGATCAAAGGTCACGCGATCGGCGCGCATACTGCGGCTGCCCTGGGCCACGGTAACATTGCCCTCAAAAATCAGCTCCGTCTCGGTGACATTGCTAGTGGCCGAGTCTATCTCTATGTCGGTAGTTAAGGGATCGGTGTTGGGCTTATTGGCAAGTGGGTCGACAAAGGTCCCCTCGCACTGACGACATCGGCGATCTTGCTGGGGTCGGGGTACCAGCGCTAAAGGGCGCCAGTCTAGGGACGCGGCGATGGTTTCTGAACTCAGATTATCTGCGTTACAGCTGGAAGCAGCAAGAACAGCAACTGGAAGCAACCTAAAGGTGAAGGCTCTTGGGCGCCGAATTGTTTTCTTGAGCCTCAATGGCGACTAGCCTCGGTTATCATTAGTTTGGCGTCTGACTCTACAAGGGGTGTATCCTAGGTGATTTTGGCGGTCCGTTGAAGGGTCAGTCAGCATCAGAGTGCTGGATCGCTGTAAATTAGATGCCGGATAACTGTAGTCAACCCGTCTGTGTGAGCTACTAGGTATGGAGTTCAGTACGTTGGAGCACCGTTTGCGCCATAAGCAAGATTGTGAACCTTGTGAGAAGAGCGTTCAAAACCAACTCTGTTGTTACCAATGACTAGTACAGAGGCGACTAATTTGGACAACCTGATCTTAATGGCCACCAAGGATGGCATGCCCTATCTACCAGCGCAGATTAAAAGCCTACAGCAGCAAGTCAACTCAAATTGGCAGTTGCTGGTACGCGACGATGGTTCGACAGATGGTACGTTTGAGCTACTTACAAAAGTGGCAAGTAAGGACTCCAGGATCTCAATTCATCCGACATCTGGGCAAGAAAGCGGATCTGCCCGAAACAATTTTTGTCGGTTGTTAGAAAGTGCTGCTGATATTCCCGCTAAGGCTATTTTTCTCTGTGACCAAGACGACATTTGGTGGCCAAGTAAGCTAGAGATCATGGCTGAAAAGTTGTCAGTGTCTGATGAGTTACCGACTCTAGTAGTGAGCGATCTGAGAATAGTGGCGGCTTCAGGTGAGCCGGTTGGCTCAACATTTTGGGCTAGCCACAGAGCAGCAGCTCTGATTGAAACGCCGTCTAGGCTGCTTGAGGAGCTATGCACTAGAAACATTTTTCCTGGGTGTTCCATGGCATTTAACCGCCACCTATTACAACAGATTCTTCCTCTCCCCGAGGCCGCAATAATGCATGATTGGTGGATTGCGCTGATTGCAGCGGTTGTGGGAGAAATCCAGATCATTGGTGATCCTTTATTGGATTATCGGCAGCACACCTCAAACGAGATTGGTGAAACAAATTTGTTCGCCTTAGCTTCAAGCTTGGCGTTCTCGCCTTCAAACTGGGTTAAAGTAAAAGCGGATTTCGAGTTAACATTCAAGCAGGTTTGTGCGGCAAAACTAGCCACCACTCGAATCAACACTGACTTAGCAACGGAGAACACATTGTCCAAACAGCAAACATTAGAGTGGTATCTGGCTCTGCGGCATTTGTCGCCATTTGGCAGCGTACGCAGTGCTTGGAAAAGTGGCGTTCGTGAGGTAAGTACGCCACTTCGATTGGCACTTTTACTCCATCTGTTTCTGATGAAGCGAGGTTCCTGTAAGGTCTAGGTGGTTGGTTAACGAAACCTAAACCGCACACCTCAAATTTTCTACTGAATTCGATTCCTGGATAATTGCGACGGAGATGGAAATGTCAAAACGTGTATGTTACTTCTGTCCGCCGATTTGCGGATCCACACTCCTCAGGCCCAGCGCTTGGTGCGTGCTCGTAGCCTTGGTGTCTAACGTGGCGATTAGTCAAACCCTCACGCTGACTTATCCAACTGAACCGTTAACGTTTGCAGAAGGTGATGATTTTTTCGTTGATGTACTGAAAAGTCGGTTGGATTTTGACAAGCGCCGAGACATTTTATGGGAAGTGTATTTTGACGAGGCATCTATTGGTGTCTCAGGTGGCACATGGACCGGCACCTACTCTAGTGAGGTTCAAGTTTCTCCCACCACGGTGTCTGGAGCCCGAATTTTCCCTTTATTTCCCGGATTTGGGGATGATCCCGACACCGCCGATATAAATGAATCGGCCCTGAACTTAGGTTTGGTAGGGGCAAACTTCCCGATCGATACGACTAAATACACTTTGGTTTCTTATGTAGACCGAGTATCTGAGCGTTCGCGAAGATCTGTGCGATGGTCTAAAACTATAGGTTTTCCCGACCCCGCAAACTACTACCCAGGCTCAAGCGATGGTTTCAGGGCGCCACCACTAGGTGTGCCTTTATTTCCAAGCAATGCCAGTTTGTTGCCAATCTATGATTTAACCCAAATCCCTGAGTGGTCAGACGGCCCGGTCTATGGACTACGGATTGACTCTTCTTCTGATGGTGGCGAAGGCACAAACATTTCGTATGACTGGCTGCGTCTGTCCGATCCAACTTCAGCTGCAACGTTACCTATTACATGGTCGATGGCTGATATTGCAACCCCGGACAAGCCTTTTATAACGCCGCTTGTTTATGTGTACCTTGATTCCGACACTGAAGGTTTCGACGGCGCATTGCTTGCGAGATGGAGACCAAATAACAATGCCAGCTTTCCACCCTCATTAGGCGAGTTATCAACGAGCGCGTACGAGGAGTTAAGTTATGACATGCCCGTTGCAGCATTACCGCCTGGAGAGCACTTTTTTTACTTGGAAATCCATACTGTGGACGAAGTGGCGCCCGAGGTATACGAGCCAATACTTTTAGCAAGGTCAAACTACTCTGCCAAAGTCACCATTAACTCCAAGCCCGAGGTCACCATTCTGACTCCCTCTGCAGCTAGTGGGCCTGAGTATGCAAGAGATGTAGTCGGCAACCCTTGGGATATGGAAGATACGATTGACGTCGCGAATTTAGACGAACAACTAGCGTTTAAAGCGTTTCAAGGAGAAGTATTTGCTGACGGAGTATTTACCGCCGAAGCCATCATCTTGGATGGTGCTCCTCAGTCCCAGTCAGACTCGCAGATCTGGCTTAATGTTGACAGTAACGCCCCTATAGACACCTCTATATTTCGCTACTTAAGCTTCACAATGTCCATTGATGAAACCGGCTACGGCGATATTTCAGATAAGGTAGCCAATGGCTGGGTTGCGCGCCTAGCTTGGTGGAATACAGATCTGCAAACCGATGGCTCTCAGACCAACGATATTGTCATCTACGAGGGCGTCAATACTTATACTGTTGACTTAGCGGCTGAAGGCATATTGGAGGCCGATGCATCACTTCCGGCGCAAACAGGGTGGCTTAGCAATACCAGTGTGGCAAATCTCCGAATTGATACCACCGAGGTCTATGTGCCGACCTTGTTTTCGATTCATGATGTTATTTTGACTGGTAATCCGGCGCCAACCCCCGAAGGTCTAATTACGCTGGATCTTGAGGTGAAGGATGCAGATTCAGCGGTTGTAGATATCGCCATTTATTTAGATTCAGACAATAAAGGAGCTGACGGCCAACTCGTCAACGGTCCATTTGAGCTTGCCCCCGGTCAGCACAAGATCACCGTTGATGTGTCTGGTGTTGGCGAAGCGGACCAGTATTTCTATGTCGTCGCGAATGACGGCTTGTCCGAGACTGTAAGTTATGCGGATGTGCCCATAACGTTTGCTTATACTCAGGTTGAGGCAGCGCTGGTTCCAACCGCCCCAGAAATTTCATCGATAACAGCAGCAGACGGTGTTTTGACTGTGGTACTGGCGCCGGGCAACGTTGCAGATGAAATCACTGAGTATTCTGTGACGTGTACAGGTGCAAATGAGCTAACGGTGACCTCACCTTCATCACCGGTCGCTGTGACCGGTTTGACAAATGGCGTTATTTACAGTTGTGTTGCTATATCCTCTAACACTGTAGGTTCAAGTTTGCCCTCGTCCGCGGTGACAGCTATCCCAGGGCTAGACAGTGATGGTGATGGTACGGTTGATGACTTAGACCCTTATCCCAACGATTCTACAAACGGTGATCCAGACAGAGATGGCTTGTTTGAGGATGAAGAGCAGGCGCTGGGCACTGATCCCAACAACCCCGATACTGACGACGACGGTTTTACTGATGGTGAGGAAGTTGCCAGTGGAAGTGATCCCCTCAATCCTCAGGATCAACCCATTGCCTCGGGTTTACCTTCATGGCTCTTGTACGAGGCAAGTTCAACAAAAAATTAAACAGCGATAAAGAGGATCCTATCGCTTTTGTTGCTTGGATGAGGTGAAGAAATCTAAAACGGCGCGCCAAGCTCCGGATAGCGCGGTGAAATCTCTCGACCACAGTGATCGGATCAATAAGCCAGTTAACCGTGCTGCAATTACGGTCGGCAAATACTTGGGATTGGTTGCAGCGCTGTAGCGAAAGCACGCCAAGGCGGCGTAGTAGTGTGGATTGGGTGCTTTTGGGACGTTGGCCACAGTCCAGCCACCAATATGCGTCGATTTGGCTTCTAAGCATACTCCCTGAGTCTCTCCCACAGCCATATGGCGTTTGAGGTTGAGTTCCTCGAAATACAGAAAATTATCGGTAGGTATGCCTCTGATTCGCTGCAAAAAAGCGCCTTTTACGACCATCACTGCCCCCGAGATGTAATCGGGGACTAGCTGGGGATCTTGATTAGGACGCGCGTAACCTAGCCAATTGTTGTAGGTATAACCGCCATAACATTGAAGGGAGCTGGTTGCTTCCTCAAAAATCGTGACGCCAGTAATGGCCTGATCAGGGTTTGCGTAGAAGTGACTGCTCAAGGCACAAAAAAAATCAGGATCGACTTCAACGTCATTATTGAGCAATACAAACTTGTCGACATTCGATTGGTCGGGATGAAGAACCCCTACGTTCATCCCTTTGGCGAAGCCAAGGTTAGCCGTTACCCTTAGGATACGCCAATCGGCGTTTCTCTCGGCGTAACTGCCCAAAATTGCTGCATCATCTGGCGTCGAACCGTTGTCTACGAAAAGCTTCTTATACCTGATTTTGGCGCAGCGGCTCGCAGCCAAATTTACGGCGTCAGCACATCGCGTGGTGCGCACAGCACCATTCCAATTTAGTACAATCACAGCCCAAGTCTCCATGAGCCATATCATACCGTGGATTGATACTAGAGGAGATGCGGTAAACACCTCGAGACCGGCTAGCTATTATTCACAGCACCAACACTAAAATCGAACTAGGCAGTTAAATGTATAAAAGTGGCGCTTCAAATATCAAATACTTTGCTCTGTTAAGGACCAAAATAGGTCTTAATCTGAGGGCAGAGGCAGATCGCTACAAACTTGGCTATCTGTGGTGGATTTTAGAGCCCCTCTTATTCGCCGCGGCAATGTATGTAGTGTTTGTAATCTATCTCGGGTTGCGTACTGACGATGTGGTAGCGTTCCTCCTTACAGGAATGATCCCTTTTCAATGGTTTGCCAAAAGCGTCAGTAACTCGATGGGTAGCATCAAGGGTGCTAAGGGTCTGCTCATAAATTTCCCAATTAATCCCGCGTTCTTCCCTCTGGTACACATGGGGCAGGATGCGGTTAAACAGGTTTTTACTTTTGGTTTTCTTTTAGTGTTTTTGCTTTTATACGGCATGCCCATGACGTATTTTTGGTTGCTGATTCCCGTAACCATGCTGCTTCAACTGATGCTCATAGTGCCGATTGGTTGCTTTGTGGCAGGACTTATCCCCATGTTGGAGGACTTGCGTTTTTTGGTGTCCACATCGATAACGATGACACTATTTGCATCGGGCATATTCTATAATCCCAGAGAAGTGATTGATGGAAACCTGCTGCCAATATTTTATGCAAATCCTATGGCAAGTCTGCTACAGATCTATCGAGATCTTTTCATGTATGCTAAGTATCCCGATCCGCTAAATGTCTACTTTGTCTTGTTGTGGGCGCTTTTATTCACGCTTCTAAGCACACTGCTGCTGGGTCGAATGCGAAATCAGTACGCTAGGCTGGTGATGCAGTGACTACAAGTCCAATAATCAGCCTAGAGAATGTTCGCTTTTCCTATCGAATAAAACAAAGTTGGTTCTCATCTTGGAGTGAAGAGGTGCTGGAAAACGTGACGTTTTCAGTGGCACCGGGTGAAACTCTGGGTATTGTCGGCCGTAACGGCTCTGGAAAGTCCACTTTGCTGAAGATTCTGGCCGGTATTTTGAAGCCTGACTCCGGCAGCGTAACGAGTCGCGCCGATAAAATATCCTTGATGGCGCTACAGCTTGGCTTTGATAACTTGCTTAGCGGGCGCGATAATGCAGTTTTTGGCGGTATGCTGCTTGGATTTTCTCGGCAGGAAGTTGAGGCCAAGCTAGACCAAATACAATCCTTTAGTGGGTTAGGGCGAGCGTTTTATGCGCCGGTTAAGAGTTACTCTAGTGGTATGTCATCGCGCCTTAAGTTTGCTGTAGCCATTAATTTGGCGCCTGACATTATGCTGCTCGATGAGGTTTTAGCTGTGGGTGATATGTCTTTTCGCAAAAAGGCCGCGGCAGCGATGCACTCCAAGATTAATTCCGATCAAACGACTATTTTAGTGACGCATAATCCAGGAGAGGTCCAAAAGCTATGTGATCGCGCCATTCTTTTGGAGCGAGGCAAGATTATGGCTGAAGGTCATCCCGACGAAGTAATCGACCAGTACCAATCTTTACTTGAAGCAACGATGAACTGAATCGACTTGATGCTAGCGATTCAAGCCATTTTGGCGAAATCGGCCTAATCTTGGAGTTTACTAGCGCTTTATTTTTGCCATCGATGCAAAGTTATATGTGTCGAAAGAGACCCTTTTTGAGCTGCAATATGGATCTAGATTTTATAAAGCATAGGGTAACTGCCGGTATTAGAGATGAGGGTGGGTTGCTTCCGGCGATAAAAAAAGCCGTGGCCTTACTTGCAGGCAAAGGTATGCACGGCTTGCTTTATGGTGAGCATTACCAGCCTCAAACGTCCTATGAGCAATGGGTCGCAATGCATGACACGCTGGATGACGAGGATCGAGAGCAGATACGAAATGCTATCGAGCACTTTGACTATCAGCCAATGCTCTCGATAGTAGTACCGACCTATAACGGCAACCTTGCTTATCTCAAAGAAGCAGTTCAGTCCGTGCAGGTTCAGCTATACCCTAGCGTTGAATTATGTATCGCAGATGATGCCAGCACTGATCAGAAAGTACTCAGTTACCTTCATGAGTTACAAAGTAGTGGTGCTGCAAAGGTATTTTTTCGGAAAGAAAATGGTCACATCTCAGAAAATACTAACTCGGCTTTGTCCCTAGCGACTGGGGACTGGGTGTTGTTTCTTGATCATGACGACAAGTTAACCGAGGATGCCTGCTTTCAGTTCGCAAAGACCATCAACGAAAACCCGTCTTTGCGCATGATTTACAGCGATGAGGACAAGCTGGACAGAAAGGGAAATCGAGCTCGTGCTTACTTTAAACCGGGCTTTAACTTGGAGTTGTTACGAGGGAACAACTATATCTGCCACTTGGTTGGATATCGCCGTGATTTCGTTCAGCAACTGGGTGGTTTGCGTGTTGGTTACGAAGGCGCACAGGATCATGACCTGGCACTTCGTGCGGCCGAAATATTACCGCCTTCTGAGATAGCTCACATTCCACTTATTCTCTATCACTGGCGTGAGCATGAAGAGAGCACCGCCAGTGGCATGGGAGCCAAATCTTATGCCATCAACGCTGGGTTGACCGCGGTGAGAGAGCATTTGGCACGGTGTAATATTCCGGCGGAAGTGCGAAGCAGCTCCCGTGGTTACTATTCGGTGAAGTACAAGTTACCCGCCGCGCAGCCATCCGTGGCTATCGTGATTCCAACCAGGGACCAGCTGCATCTCTTGCGCCAATGCATAGAGAGCATACGCCTACTAACAACCTACAAAAATTATGACATTGTTGTTGTGGACAATTGCAGCGAGGACAAAGCGACGCTTGAGTATCTCGATAATCTACACAACACCGGTTCGATAACCATTATTAAAGACAGTGGCACATTCAATTTCTCACGGATCAATAACGACGCTATTCGTGAACTCCACCATGATTTTGTATTGCTACTTAACAATGATACCGAGGTCTTAGCACCCGATTGGTTAGAGGAATTGGTGGCGACTGCGTCTGTTCCCGGAGTGGGTGTTGTTGGTGCTCGTTTGTTGTACCCCGATGACTGCGTGCAGCACAGTGGCATTGTCTTGGGCATCGGTGGTAGCGCTGGGCATGCATTTAAGGGAGCCGTAGACGGTGATCCCGGTTATTGGTTCAGAGCAGCTATTAAGAGTGAGTTTAGTGCTCTCACGGGCGCGTGCCTGCTAGTTGAGCGTGAACTATTTTGGGCGGTGGGTGGCATGGACGAGCATCAGTTCCCTATTGCATTTAATGACGTGGATTTTTGTTTAAAAGTCCAGCAAATGGGGCGGCGTAATGTGCTTTGTCCAGAAGCGGTGCTCAGACATCACGAATCTAAATCCCGCGGTTACGAAGACTCACCAGAAAAGCAGTATCGATTCGGCCGTGAACGCGCACGGCTGCGTCAAAAATGGTTTGCACTAATTGCTGATGACCCTTCCTACAACCCGAATCTCCGCAGAGATCATGAGCACTTTTTGCACAATAGGGACCTCGGCCTGAGGAAAGGTAAACCGCTTGCAATTTCAGCTGGTGAAGACGACTTCGACGTGTTGGGTGCATTGGCTTCTGCGGACTTGATTCAGCAATTCAAAGTACTTGAGCGGGCATCTTCTAGTGATTATGTCGCTGTGCTGTTAATTGGGCCAAAGTTTCTAGATCTTGCGATGGCGATTGAGCAAATTCGCCCGTCATGGCTTGTAGGTTTGGTGTCATTTGGCGATGGTCCGGAGATTGGTAAACCTTCGGACCTCTTGGTTTATGAAAGTTACAATCAGGTCCAAGCTCAGCCCGAGTGGGCTTTGGTTGTTGCTGATCACACCATTCAGTCAAACACTGAGTTAGCAGGATTTATATCTTATAAGAGAGCTCAGGGAGCCATTGTTAATGTCCAGCCAGCCAACTGAGAACGGCGACGCGCTAATCAATCACCGGATGCCTTCGGTAATTCTCTGCGGATATGAGCGTGGCGGCACTACGTTGCTATCGCAAATTTTTCGCGAAAATGGCTATGTGGGAGGTTTTGAAGTTGGCGCATTGATGTGCGAGACGCCTGCGCATTTCCTTTCGTACAAACCATATATTGATATGTTGCGACCGGGTTGGAAGCTGGGAAATCGAATTGAAATGAAAGACTTGTGCTCGGGAAGTTTCGAGGATTTTTACCACAAGCTCGTAAGTACTGCCTTTCCCAAGGCCATTAAGAAGAAGGCATTCGATAAAACACCAATCTACATGCGCAAGCTAGGAACCGTCCTCCACCGTGCTCCGTTTGTGAAAAAAGCCGTTGTTATAACAAGAGATCCCAGAGCTGTATTCACTTCTTGGGCTCGGAGGGCATGTCCTGAGGGAGCACCCGTGAGTCGAGTAGAACGGGAAGTGCAGAATCGAATGAAGCAATACGCTGAACGCTATTTAGATTACTTTTACGGTGCAATAGCGCACGAGCATAATCCCAGAGTGCTTTTCATTGCCTTCGAACAGCTGTGCCTAAGCCAGTCTAATAGTCTTAAGCAGCTAGGGATTTTTTGTCGTGGACGCCCTTTTCGGCTCAAGGAGCTCAACCACAAATTTAAAAACATCCAAGGTAAAAGTATCAGCATAAAGAATGTGTTGGAATTTGAAGGTTACCTTTCAAATGAAACGCAAGCGGCTATTCTGGAGCTCACTCATGAGGCGGCTGCGTTCTTCTGTGATACTTCGCTGCAAATCAGATATGGAGACAGGTGGCGGGAGCTCAACTCGGCAGTTGATGAAATCTTGGACCGAGAAGCGCTAGATGAACTGTCTTACCAGATTGATGGGGTATACCTCGAACCTAGGACATACCTCTTGCGAAACCGTGATGTGCTTCAATCCGGAATGAGTCCAGTTTCGCATTTCAAGCAATATGGCCTTGCCGAAGGACGCTCCGGCGCCTAGCGTAATCTGCGAACTATCGACCAAAAGATATTTTGCATCTTATGTAGAAGCCCGACGAATACACTTTCGTCGGTAGGCCTATGCGACGTTAGAGATTCAAGCGACTGGAGCCGCTCTCGCCATTTTGGCTCATCAGGTTGTATTTTCACTAGGGCTTCTAGAAGATAAACCGCATCATCTGAGTGGATTGGTCGACCCTGCTCAAAGTGAGAGATAATGCGATCAAATCTGCCGATGTTAGGACGTAATAGGCTCTGCGCTAGAGATCCGACGACGATAGATAACTGTTCATCACTGAATGTATTGCCGCTATCAATAAGTGCATTGTCTGACGTCGGTAGTTTGTTAAAGGGTTCAACTCTAATCTTCTCATCGGGGCGTAGCTGCTCGTTAATTTTCGTAATGACGGATAAGTTTTTAGCTACCGCTATGTCGTATATGTCTCTAGTGATTCTTGGCACTTCAGCTGCGATATTGGGTAGCTGATTGACTAACTGGTCGCTCACGAAGCTTGATGTGGGTTCGTTAAAGTGGACGTTGAACAGCCGTTGCAGCTCATACTCGGATAGGGTTAATGAGCGATTCACCCGGTGAGCTGGCGGTGCATGGCTGTCAGTCGGAGAATTATTACCGAGTTCCAGGCCAGTTTTAAAAAAATGTTCGCAGATAGAGGTTTTGTGTCTGCTGTAGTTAAACACCCTGAGTTCAAAACCAAGCTCATTTTGCCAATCTAACCACTCAGCTAATTTGTTTAGATGTCCGCCATAATGCTTGAGCAAAAAGAAATCGTAAGGTTTGGTATATCGGGCTCTTTTAATATGTTGGCCCCAAGCAGATGCGGCATGGTCAAGAAAATCACGGGTATAGCAGATAAACACCACGTCCTGAAGGCAGCGTTCAATGATATTGATAACGTCGTCCTTACGGAGTTTACCGAAGAGTGTTTCGTCTGAGTAGAGCGATAAGCCCTGGGGAATGACATGGTCCGAGTCAAGGAGTAGACGGCCATTACCGGAACTCACTTTCCCTTGTGCGGCCCATTCTACTGAGCGGTGGTAGGGGTAGCTTATATTGAAATCTGCGCTCAAGACGTCGCGAACTTGGGCGCAGTAGGACTGAATTGCGCTTGAGCCAGTTTTTCCGTGACCCACATGAATGTAGGTTTTTTTGTTGTGCATCGTAAGACTGCTTCCATTCGCTTGGCCGCTGAGGGGCAATGTAAAATTTTGGATAAT
>Ga0181559_10005619_pt1 | contig 11959 bp, 10 predicted proteins | sample 011ome_21_FD_133752 | JGI IMG/M metagenome (GOLD analysis project Ga0181559, IMG submission 133752) | Coastal salt marsh microbial communities from the Groves Creek Marsh, Skidaway Island, Georgia - 011508AT metaG (megahit assembly) | ecosystem: Environmental > Aquatic > Marine > Intertidal...
ACATTAAATAAATGGACATTCTCGTTTGGTTTTCTATTCATAACCCCCTTGGGGATTCCTGCATTAATGAGCGCCAATTTCAATGCCATTCCCAATCCCATTTGGGGTAAAATCATTTACATATTGGTCGTAATGAGTTTTCTCGTTTATTTCATGAATGCATATGCCGTAAAAATCGCCGGTCCCACGCTCACTGGAATTTACATTTACTTACAACCCCTATTGGCCACTATTATTGCATTCATACTTCAAACAGATTCTGTTAGCTTAATGAAAGTTGTATGGATATTGGTGGTTCTGATTGCTACATTTTACGCAACACGAAAATCCCCAAAAGCGAAAATCGTCGTTGCAACACCTGATTAAAATATGTAATTTTGCAAATTAATTTTAAGACACATGCGCAATCCAAAAGGAAACGAAATCCTAAAAAAGCTTATCAGCGAAGTTGAAAATACCGGTATTAGTGCGGCTATGATAGCTCCTTTACAAGAAGCAAGAGAATTGGCAAAAGCAGAAAATGACCCGCTTATCACACGTTCTTTGCGTTTGTTATGGCAGCATATCGAAGCCAACAATGGTTTTGAAATTCCATTGGCGGAAGAAATTGAAAGTGCTACCGACAACTTGGTTTTCTTTATCAGTTTGTGCGTGAAAAGCGACAATGAGTTGAATCGCGACGAATTGAGGGTAATGACCCAACAATTGCAAGAAATGGCATAAACTTGAAATCTAAGTCGTACATAGCGTTATTCCTGCTAAGCAGCTTCTCACTTTGGCAGCTTTCTGTGAATCACACCCACCACGACGTCCATTCAAAACACACTCATTCTGAGGTCCACAAAAACGATCCTAACGGAGCTCACAACTCCGTTGAAGAAGACTGTCCTATATGTGACTTTTATGTACCTCTCGCTGAATCTCCCTTAACTTGTCAACTTGCTGCATTTTCAGGAAAAAGCAATTTAATATCAACGCATCCCCTTTGCAGCCTTATTTCTAATTGGGCTCCCCATTCAAAAAACAAATCGCCTCCAATAGTGTGATGCTCAGGTAAATAATCGGTCAACCCGATTGTAATTCTCCAAACATCACACTTATGAAAATTAGATTTAAAAATGCACCCCAATGGGGTGTTGGGTTGTTATCCATTTTATATATCACCTCTTCTATCGCTCAGACGCCGCTTTGTGATAAGGAAATTCATGTGCGAATTTTGAATCATAGCCAACAGCCTATAATTCAAGCAGAGGTATTTATTGAGGATTTGCACATTTTGCAAAAAACAGATGCGCAAGGATTTGCACATTTTACAAAATTGTGCGAAGCCCAATACGAATTGGATATTTGGTTTAACGGTATCCACCAGCATAAAGGCATCTCAAGTCAAAAAGAAATCCAAATAATCTATTGGGAAATTGATTCCATCTCGGTACTTCCAGTAACCCATGTTTCTCAACACCATATACATATTGCCGCTGATCACCTGCATTTGGCCCAATTGCCGTCAACACATTCTAGCAGTATCAGTGAACAACTTGCTGAAATCCCTATGGTAAGATTACAACGTACCGGAAATAGCATTCAAAAACCCATGCTCCAAGGACTTACGGGATTGAGACTCCCATTATTCCAGGATGGATTGCGAATTCAAGGACAGGCTTGGGGGAGCGATCACGCCCCGGAACTAGGACGCCTAGGAGCTCAAGAAATTACCATTGCCAAAGGAACCGAAGCCCTAAAACGAAGTTCAGACGGTTGGGGGAACTTCCTCGAAATATCCTACCGCCCACAATACCATGCTTTCGAAAATAACGCTGAGATTTCCACAGGATACCAAAGCAATTCTCAATCCTGGCAAAGTGGTGTCACATACTCCCAGGGTGGCGATGAAGAACGGGATGGATTCTACCTTAGTGCACAGCATCAAAATGCCGGCGATTATTGCATCCCAGTTGGAATTCTTCCCAATACAGCTTACCAAGAAACCAGCCTCTATAGCGGTATAAGTAAAAAAACGAGCAAAGCCATTCATTTCATTGATGGCTCGTATTTTAATTTTATTGGGGGAATTTATTTAGGAAGTCACATTGGTAACACTACCGATTTAGCCAATGCCATCAATGCAACGATACCCCTGATAATACGTAATACAAATTCTCGTGACATCGGAAAACCGCGACAAGAAGCCACACACACGCGCATCAGTTGGGAACGTAAGGCAATTTCCCCCGAAGGAATACATTTTAAACTGGGATACCAAAGAAACCAACGCAAAGAATTTGACCCTCACCGGAATTCACAACTCGATTTTCCTCAATTAAACATTTGGGTACACAGCCTTCAGCTCTATTTGCACCAGTCGATACAATTAGGATCATGGAATACCCAATGGGGAGTGCAACACGAATACCGCAACCAAGATTGGGGTGGGTTTTATTTAGCGCCATCCTATCGTGGAAATGATGCTGCAGCCTTTTTAAATGTAAAAATACCATCAAAAAAGCCCCAAATAAATCAAAATATAGCCCTGAGGTACGACTTTACACAGCGTCAAACACTAATAAAAAATACCGCCCAATTAGAAACTTTTGGAGGCGTATCAGCAGCCTACTCATTAATTTGGAACCAACGAAATCAAAAAAATGAATTTCATATTTCTTTAGGGAATAGAGCCCCATCCGTTAATGAACGCTTCAGCGCTGGTGTGCATCACGGAAGTGCAAGCTATGAAGAAGGAAATGCGCTGTTGCCTATGGAACGCGGAATTAAAATAGATTGGGAATACCAATACAGAGGAAAGGCAAACTCTTGGCGCAGCAATGTGTATGCGCTTCATTCCAATAATTACATCCATTTAAATCCACAAACAAGGCCCTTACTCACCATTCGAGGTGCGTTTCCGTATTATATATATGAATCCTTACCCAGCACAATCGCCGGTATGAATCTAATCTGGATTCACAGTTACTCATTTGGGAATTTAGAAATTAGCGGCGATGCCATTTGGGGACGTATTTGGAATCCGAATCGATACCCCACTCAAATACCTCCGCTCAGCGCACGCATTCAATGGCAACATTATTGGAATAAATGGCAAATAACCCTGCGACAAAGTGCTGTGGCACCCACCTTGTTTTTTACAGAAGGCACCGACTTGATGGCACCACCTCCTGGCTATCTACTAACCGATGTCTTTGTTCAAAGTCCAGGAATCTTAAAATCCATTGATTTACGAATCAAACTCGGAATACAAAATTGTTTCAACACGGAATACCGCGACTATCTTGATAGATTTCGATATTTCACTCCGCAGGCGGGTCGCAATATCAGTCTGCAAATTACCGCCAACCTCCATCACCACCGCAAGCATGAAAAACATTAATAAAACAATTTCAAACAAAACAAATAATATGAAAAAACATATCCAAAAATCCCTGCTTTGGGCATTAATGGCAAGCAGTCTGCTTTTCAGTGCCTGCGAAGATCATGATGACGATCACAAACATGACGAAGGCGAACTTATTAATGCAATTGAACTTGAGTTCAAACAACCTAATGATACGGCGATGAATTTTTCTGTAATGTGGTCCGATGAAGACGGCATTGGCGGCAATGACCCGATTTTATCCGATACCATATTTTTGGTGAAAGATTCTGTTTATGAAGTTACGGCTAAATTCTATCATATCAACGATGGTGAAAAAGAAGAAGTCAATACTGAAATCCTAAAAGAAGCCAACGATCATTTAATTTGCTATACCAATTTAAGTCTTGCCACTGTTGTTCATTTAGAGTTAAAAAGAACCGACTTTGACCCACAAAACCGAGAATTGGGAATAAATACTACTTGGAAAGGGCTTTTCCCCCATACAAGCGGGATGATGGTATCCTTGAAACACCAACCTAATATAAAAAATGGATCCTGTGATATTGGCGAAACCGATGTGGAAGTTGCTTTCCCCTATCGCGTTAAGTAAGTCAGAAATAAGCATTACCAATCACAATAACTTTGCTTTTAACATTTCGTCAAACATAAGAGAGCCTCACGTGTTTTTCGTACATTTGCAAACATGACACAAGGAGAATTGTTGAAGACCACAGCATTAACCCAAACGCATCGTGATTTGGGAGCAAAAATGGTACCCTTTGCCGGATACGACATGCCGGTTTTATATACGAATCTAATTCAAGAACATCATGCTGTGCGCAATAGCGTAGGCGTTTTCGATGTCAGTCATATGGGTGAGGTTTTCGTAACAGGTCCTAAAGCCTATGATTTTGTTGAATATCTTACTAGTAATGATGTAAGTGCACTCGTTGATGGTAAAGTACAATATTCTTGTATGCCTAACAACGATGGGGGAATTGTTGACGATTTATTGGTTTATCGTTTTTCTTCAGAGAAGTACCTTCTGGTAATCAACGCGTCGAATATTGACAAAGACTTGAATTGGATGCATGAAATCAATAAGAATTTCGGTGCAGAAATCACCAATCATTCGGATGCTTTTTCTTTACTTGCCGTTCAAGGTCCTAACGCTCATAAGGTTATCCAAAAGATTACCGAAACACAATTAGAATCTATTCCGTATTATGCATTTGAAGAAGGTAAAATTGCGGGTTGCGATGCGATAATTTCCAATACTGGATATACAGGTGCGGGCGGTTTTGAATTGTACGTGTCAAATGAAAATGCACTAGCTGTTTGGAACGCCGTTTTTGAAGCCGGTAAAGAATTCGAAATCATGCCTTGTGGTTTGGGAGCGCGTGATACCTTGCGCCTAGAAAAAGGATTCTGTTTGTATGGCAACGATATCAACGATACCACATCTCCAATTGAGGCAGGTTTAGGTTGGATCACGAAATTCAAAAACCCTTTCAATAATCACGAGTACCATTTGAATATTAAAGAAAACAAACCAACTAAAAAATTAGTAGGATTTGTACTTCAGGATAGAGGCATACCCCGCCAACATTATCCAATTTGCACGGCAGAGGGAACAGTAATTGGTGAAGTAACCAGTGGAACCATGAGCCCTACTTTATCTCAAGCTATTGGAATGGGATATGTTGAATCCGCACATGCCAAAGCAGGATCTGAAATCTTTATCGAAGTAAGAGGAAAATTATTAAAATCGGTTGTAACCAAGTTGCCATTTTTGGCATAATACACCAATTTCCCCAAATCGGGAAAATGCATTAAGGCACGATGTTACCCATCGTGCCTTAATGCTTCTATAGGATTTAATTTAGCTGCTTTATTGGCTGGGTATATTCCCGCTACGAGTCCTACAAACAGAGAAACAATTAAAGCCACAAAAATCCAGAACCATGGAGCTATAAAACCACTACCTAGAAAATAACCAACGGCATTACCTAAGCTTATTCCTAGAATAATACCCGCTATTCCTCCGATTTGACAAATCACCAAGGCTTCTATTAAAAACTGATTTCTAATTCCTACGGAAGTTGCGCCTAATGATTTTCGCAACCCTATTTCCTTAGTTCGTTCGGTTACAGAAACGAGCATGATATTCATTAAGCTCACAGCGGCACCCAAGAGGGTTATGATTCCGATTAATACGCCCACACCTGAAACCATTGACAATTGTTTTTTTACATCGTTTGCAAGTGCGTCGCTTCGTGTCATAGTGAAGTTGGGAGGATCTGTAGGCCGAAGTCTCCGAACCCTTCGAAGCACATTTTGAGCCTGGATCATATCCGCATCCAAGTTTTCAACGTTATCACTTAATACTGTAATAGTAACGTTGTTCTGTGCTTGGGTAAATACTTGACGTGCTTTTTGTATGCCAATAAAAACCTGTCTATCTCCGCCTGACATTCCAAAGCTCGATCCCTTTTTAGATAACTCTCCGATAACCCTGAAAGGCACTCCATCGATAGAAACTTCTTTACCAATACTCATACCAGGGGTGATATCAACTCCAAAAAGTTGCACCAGAACATCAGAACCCAAAATCACCCAAGGCATTCCAAGGTGGATATCTTCAGGTGTAAAATTTCGCCCCCCAGACAATTCAAAACTCGAAACAGTAAGATAGTTTTCATCCACCCCAAGCACTCGAATATTAGGATTGGTTTCAACGCTGTTAAAACGCAAACGAGAATTAAAACCCGCATTAATTGCAAATGAGGTTGTGGCTGAATTATCAAATAAATTTCTAAACTGACTGGCTTGGGCATAGGTTAACTCTTCGTATGAGTTTCGTCTGCCGTATTTAGAAACACTAATATTATTGGTAATGGTAAAACTTCTGGCACCAAAACGGGTCATGGTTTTGGTAATGGCGTTTCCCATTGCATCAATAGAAGTAAGAATTCCAACCAGAGCTGTTATTCCAATTGCAATAATAGAAGCAGTAATTACCGCCCGTAAGCGGTGTGACTTTAACGAGCTAATGCCCTGCCGTATGTGTTCTAAAATAATCATGGGTAGGGCTTTAACAATGAATTAAGCTGAAAAGGATTGACCGCAACCGCAAGTCTCGCTAGCATTCGGATTATTGAAGGAAAAGCCACGGTTATTTAAACCCGTTTCCCAATCAACCTCCATGCCTAAAACATACATCACATGGGCTTTTTTCATCACAACAGGAATACCCTCTAACTCGTAATGCGTATCGTCTTCTTCTTTTTTATCAAATGCCAATAAATAACTCAAACCAGAACACCCTCCTCCTTTTACGCCAACACGTAAAACGGTTTCATCTGTAACTTCAAGTTCTTTATACAGGCGATGTAATTCTTGAAGAGCCGAAGGTGTAAATCCAATAGGTGGCTTCTCCAATTTCACATTGTCGTTTTGAGTTTCAATTACCTGATTCATAAATACAAATTTAAGGGAATTCGATGAACCCCGGCGTTTAAGTGTCTTTGGTTGTGCGTCAAAGCCATTATCTTTGTCGAAAAGTTCTATGGATAACCAATTTATCATGAGCCTAGCCATGGTTATAGCCACGGGAGTATTAATCATCGTCGCAGCCTATGTGGTGCTCAGCAGCATGTCAAAAAACTTAGAAAAAACATTACGATCTGAAATCATACGTCAGAATAACAAGGATTTTGCAAAACTCAAAATGGCAGCATACGAACGATTGGCTCTTTTATTAGAAAGAAACAGCATTCCTGCACTCATTCAAAAATTCACAAAGTCTGCGGGCAGTCCTCAGCAAATTTCTGAAATGATGCAACATGCCATTCATGAAGAATTCAATTACAATCTGTCTCAACAAGTTTATGTAAGTGCACAAACTTGGACTACCCTAAAAGTGGTTAAAGAACAAACCTTACTCTTTATTAAAACCACCGAAAAAACATTGCCAGAAAATGCAACAAAAGCGGACTTTTTGGGTAGTTTAATTGTGAAAATGCAGGAAAGCGGAGAAATCCCTCATGAAAAAGGACTCCAAATGATACGATCTGAAATTGAATTACTCTTTAATTAAATCATGTCAATATGAAAAAGAATAGCAGCGGAATAGAGATTCAGAACATATACAACGAATTCAACGGCGATAATACTCCTGCAGGACAGTTTCCTTTTAAAAGAGGTGTACGAGAAGATATGTACCGTGGACGTCTTTGGACGATGCGTCAATATGCAGGATTTAGTACAGCTGAAGAAAGCAATAAACGTTACCATTACCTATTAAATCAGGGCACAACCGGCCTTTCTGTTGCTTTTGACTTGCCGACACAAATTGGTTACGATAGCGATCATGCTATGAGTGAAGGTGAAGTGGGCAAAGTGGGTGTTGCAATTGATTCCTTGTCCGATATGGAAACGCTATTCAATGGAATCACATTAGAAAATGTAACCACAAGCATGACCATAAATGCAACAGCGAGTACTTTATTAAGTATGTACGTAGCTCTTGCGAAAAAACAAGGAGCCGATCTTTCCAAAATTGGAGGAACCATACAAAACGATTTATTGAAGGAATACGCAGCTCGTGGTACCTATATTTATCCCGTGAGGCCGAGTATGCGCATAATTACGGACATATTCGAATGGTGCAGTCAAGAATTGCCAAAATGGAACACCATCAGTATTAGCGGTTACCACATTAGAGAGGCAGGAAGTACAGCGGTTCAAGAATTAGCCTTTACTTTGGCTAATGGCAAAGCCTATGTAGAAAGTGCAATAGAAAAAGGATTGGACATCAATGTTTTTGGAAAAAGGCTTTCTTTCTTCTTCAATGCACACAACGATTTCTTTGAGGAAATTTCAAAATTCCGTGCGGCTAGGGTTTTATGGGCTCAAATCATGAAAGATTTAGGCGCTACAGACCCAAAAGCTATGATGTGTCGCTTTCATACCCAAACAGGAGGAAGCACCTTAACCGCACAACAACCTGAAAACAATATTACACGAGTTACTTTACAAGCTTTATCGGCTGTCTTAGGAGGTACTCAAAGTCTTCATACCAATGGATATGACGAGGCATTAAATTTACCCACAGAGAAAGCGGCTAGAATTGCATTGAGAACCCAACAAATAATTGGTTACGAAAGTGGAGTGGTAAATACGGTGGATCCATTGGGAGGAAGTTATTATGTAGAATCACTAACCGACTCCATGGTACAGAATGCCAAAGCCCTTATGAATGAAATCGACAAAATGGGCGGAGCGGTATCGGCAGTTGAAAAAGGTTGGATGCAAGAAGAAATCGCAAGAAGTTCCTACGAATTCCAAAAAAGTATGGAATCCAAAGAACAAATCATTGTAGGGGTTAATCAATTTCAAACTGAGGAATCCGGGGATGCGCCATCATTCAAAATAGATGATAGCATTCGACAACAACAATCCGAAAAAATCCAACAGATTAAAAATCAACGTAACTCAAATGAAGTCCAAAATAATTTAGAAAAATTATCTCAGGCTTGTCAAAATGGAGAAAATCTGATGCCAAAAATTCTCGAATCCGTGGAAAGCTATGCCACGCTTGGAGAAATTGCAGACACCATGAGAAATGTGTTCGGGGAATACCAAATTCTATAATCAAAAATTTCAATTTTTCAAGTAAAATAAATTGGATTTTTGAGAATTTTCTCTCTTTCTTTACACCTTCAAATGTGAATAACTACTGCCTCTGTGAATCAAGCAGTTAAGTTTAGTTATTCACAGACTACTGAACACAACGGAACAAGCAACATATGGAAAGAAAAGCTCACGAATCTATTTGGCAAGAATGCCTCGAAATCTTCCGGGATAACGTCAACCCTCAAAGCTTTAAAACTTGGTTTGAACCTATAAAACCCGTTAGACTTTCAAACAAGGTATTAACCATTCAGGTTCCAAGTCAGTTTTTCTACGAATGGCTCGAAGAGCATTATGTACAAATCCTACACAAAACCTTAAAAAAAGTAATTGGCCCAAGTGCCAAACTAGAATACTCAATTATCGTTGAGAACAATCAATCCGATCGTCAACCTTTGACAATCAACCTACCTACGGGTAATTCTTCACGACCTGTTAATAATGAGTTGGGTATGCCTATCAACATGGAAACACCGATAAAAAATCCTTTTATCATTCCAGGTTTGAAGCGCATGAATATCGATAGCCAATTGAATCCTCGTTATACCTTTGATAACTTCGTTGAAGGAGAGTGCAACAAACTTGCTCGTAATGCAGGATTGGCAATCGCCAACAATCCAGGAGGCACGGCTTTCAATCCACTAATGATTTTCGGTGGTTGCGGCTTAGGCAAAACGCACCTTTCGCATGCTATCGGAAACTTAATAAAGCAACAACACAAACAAAAGGTTGTCGTTTTTGTAAGCGCAGAGAAATTCATCAATCAGTTTATTGATTCTGCGCGTCAAGGCAACAACAATCAATTTGTAAATTTCTACCAATACTTAGATGTATTAATTGTTGATGATGTTCAGTTCTTCGCGAAAAAAGAACGTACACAGGAGGTCTTCTTCCAAATCTTCAACCATTTACATCAAAACGGCAAACAAATCATCTTAACGTGCGACCGTCCTCCTAAAGATTTGAAAAATATGGACGAGCGTTTATTAAGTCGATTCAAATGGGGGTTATCTGCCGATTTGAACACACCGGATTTTGATACACGTGTTTCTATTTTAGAGAATAAAATGTACCAAGACGGAATCACCCTACATAAAGATGTGGTTGAATACTTGGCACACAATATCGATACCAATATCCGTGAACTCGAAGGCGCCCTTATTTCTTTATTGGCTCAAGGTTCTCTTACTCGTAAACATTTAGATATCAATCTAGCCAAACAGATCGTAAAGAATTTCGTTAAGAATTCTACTCGTGAAATCAGCATTGATTATATCCAGAAATTGGTTTGTGATTTCTATAATATTCCCGTTGAGGCGGTTAAATCTAAAACACGTAAGCGTGAAATCGTTCAGGCACGTCAAATTGCTATGTACTTCACGAAAGACCTAACCAAAGCATCCCTAAAAAATATAGGTATTTACTTTGGTGGCCGAGATCACAGTACCGTTATCCATGCCTGCCAAACGGTTAACGATTTAATCGAAACGGATAAAAAATTCCGCCAAGATGTAGAGGAAATCGAAAAACGAATCAAAATAAACACCTTCTAATTAAAAGCCCCGCAATGCGGGGCTTTTTTCATTGTATCGGTATCGGATATATTTGAAATTTGAACCTACATTTGTTGAAATGAAACGATTTTACCAATCCTTTAAATATGCCCTGAATGGATTGATTCTTTTGATCAAAACCGAACGTAATTTTCAAATCATTGTTGGTTGTATGATTATCACGCTGATAGTTGGATTTGGCCTCGATAATTACGGACAACACTTGAATCGCTTTGAATGGGCTATTTTATGGATAGCCATGGGCCTTATTTTTGTTTCAGAGGCGTTGAATACTGCCCTTGAGAAAGCCCTAGACGGATTGCATCCCGGTAAGATTGAATTTGTTGGAAAAGCAAAAGACATGGCAGCAGCGGCTACCTTAGTAGCTTCGACCATTGCTATTATTGTAGGTGCCTATATTCTCTTGCCCAGAATTATTGCGGCCTTTACGCTTTAAATGCAAACAAGCAAGCCTAAAATTAGACTTGCCTGTTTCCTTGATCATTTAAAAATTATTCTTTTGAATGGATATCCAAATCCTCAAGTTGTTCTCGTGTTAACGCGCTTGGTGCATCGATCATTACATCTCTACCGTTATTATTTTTCGGGAAGGCAATGAAGTCACGTATGCTATCGCTACCTCCAAACATGCTGCACAAACGATCAAAACCTAATGCGATACCACCATGTGGTGGAGCACCGTATTTGAATGCATTCATTAAAAATCCGAACTGAGCCTCAGCTTCTTCCGCAGTAAATCCAAGCAATTCGAACATTTCTTGTTGCAATTCACGGTCATGAATACGGATGGAACCACCTCCGATTTCAACTCCGTTGATAACCAAATCGTAGGCATTTGCCTTTACATCCTTCGGATTTGATTTCATCTTATCCCGATCTTCCAATAGTGGGCTTGTGAATGGGTGGTGCATAGCATGGAACCTGCCATTTTCTTCATCCCATTCCAACAAAGGAAAATCAACCACCCATAATGGGGCAAATTGATTCTTATCGCGCAAACCTTGTAAGTCGGCAACGTGTAATCTCAGTTCATTCAATTGCTTTCTGACCTTATTCAAATCTCCAGCTAGAATTAACACTAAATCTCCCTCTATAGTTGAAAAAGCTTCGCTCCATTTTGATAGAGCCTCAGCGTCGTAAAATTTATCTACAGATGATTTCAAATTTCCATCACTTTCATGTCGGAAATAAATCATTCCAGTGGCACCAATCTGTGGTTTTTTAACGAAGTCCGTTATGGCATCAATCTGTTTGCGCGTATAGGTAGCCGCTCCATCAACTTTAATTCCAATTACAGCTTCTGCATTATCGAAAACGGGAA
>Ga0181559_10005623_pt1 | contig 11956 bp, 8 predicted proteins | sample 011ome_21_FD_133752 | JGI IMG/M metagenome (GOLD analysis project Ga0181559, IMG submission 133752) | Coastal salt marsh microbial communities from the Groves Creek Marsh, Skidaway Island, Georgia - 011508AT metaG (megahit assembly) | ecosystem: Environmental > Aquatic > Marine > Intertidal zone...
CGCTCGCGGCGCGTCAACCTGATGTCCCCGCTCGGGTGGCACGCGCACGGCGTGCGCTTCCACCCCGTGATGTCCCGCCCGGACCGCTCGGGAGAGGACGCCGTGCTCCGCGCCGTCGTCGGCCTCGCCGACCAGGCGGAGCGCGAGCTTTTGCTGTGCATGGGCTTCGCCGCGCCGCACACGCCGCTCATCGACGCGCTGCGCCGCGCTTGCGCGCGCGGCGTGCGCGTGCGCGTGCTGCTCAACTCGCAGTACTCCGCGGACCTGCAGACGCCCATGGGCGACCTCGCCGCCGGCGCGCGCGCGATGCTCGTGGGCGCGCCGAAGGTTGAGCTGTTCCTGACCGGCCCGCGGAAGAGCCAGCGGTTCGACGTCGGGAAGGGCGCGCACGCGTTTCAGCACGGCAAGTTTTGCGTCGCCGACCGGCGTCTGTGCTCGGTGGGGAGCTGGAACGCCTGGGCGAGGTCGGCGTTCCACGAGATGGAACTGAACGTGTGCTTCGACTCTGCCGACCTCGCGGAGCGGCTCGCCGAGAAGTGGGCGCGCGCGGCGGCGGAGTGCGCGCGGGTGAGGGACCCCGCCGACCTCACGCCGGGGCGGGGCCGCTTCGCGCCCCTCGGGTGCGAGATGTGCGCGCCGTTCGGGAAGTTCTGCGAGGACGCGCTGGCGCGCGCCAGGGAGTGGGCGAGCGAGACCGCGTGCGCGCCGTGCCAGGCGTCGTGACACGACGCCACCTGGAACACTCTGGAACACTCTTCCACGAGCGACGCAGCTCTGGACGAGCGTTCATTCATTCATTCGCGAGTAGTACCGTAGCTACGTATCATAATTTTAGCTACACGTACAACCGCGCGCAGGTCACAAACGCGTTTTCTTCTCGTCTCGCCGCGTCTCGCCGCGCGTCGCGGCATCCGACGCCGTTCGCGCTACTCGTCGCCTCGAGCGTCGTCGCCGAGGATGGTATCCTCCGCGGTATCCGCCGGTTCCGCGCCGTCAACGCACCGCGCCGCGAGGCTCGCCGCGGCGGCGGCGAACTGCCACATGTTCTCGTCCCTCCGCGCGTGTCCGGTTTCGCAGACGCGCGTCCAGGCGCGCTCCGCGCGCTCGCCCGCGTCTCCGGGGCCGACGACGGCGACCACCACGAACCCCGACCCCTCGCCGCTTGCGTGCACGCCGGTGGCGCGGTGGAATGAAGGCCCGGCGGCGCCCACCTCGGCGATGCCCCAGTCCGCGCCGCACCTCAGCCGCACGTCCCGCGCCGCCGAAGTCGCCCAAACGACCCGGCTCTCCCAGTACCTCTCCGGCGACGCGTAGTTATCCGAGCCGCGAACCAGCTCCAGCGCGCGGAGTTCGTCGTGCGTTCCCGGAACGAGCGCCTGACGCGCCACGGCGGCGTAGGCGACGGCGCCGCCGGTGAAGTACGCGGACGCGCCGGGGAGGGAAAGCAGAGACGCGGCGAGCAGGCCTCCCGACGTGCACTCGCTCACCGCCACCGTGTGCCCGCGCTTTTTCAGCGCCTCCGGGAGACCGGCGGCGACCGATTCGAGGGTCCACCCGTGTCCGCCCGACGTGGAGGGCGGGGGCGACGCCGGCGCCGGGAACGTGCGAATGCGATCGCGCATGCGCGTCGCGTCTCGTCGACCCTCACCACCGAACCGCGTGCGTCCGGACGCGCGTCCCGAAATGCCGATCTCTCGGAGATGGTTTGTCGACGTTTTTCGTCGTGGGGCGTTTTGTGCCAAAAGAAGCGTTTCGACACGGACATCCATGTCGCGCGCGGACGATGACGCGCCCGCGGAGACGACGCATTCCGCTTCCGCCGCTTCCGCGCTTCGCGCCCTCGACTCGGACGTGGCGCGCACCGTGAACCTCACGCGTCGTGCGGACGCCCCGTCCCTCGGGACGCCGTCGATCGCCTCGCTCGCGCGCGCGATCGCCCGAGCCGAGTGCGTCGTGACAGTCAACCTCTCGGGCCAACGCCTGGACGTCGCCGCGTGCCACGCGCTGTCGCGCGCCGCCGCGGACGGGGCGTCGTTCCGCGTGCTCGACTGCGGCGACTGCGGCGTCGGCGACGCGGGCGCGGCCGAGCTCGCGGAGGTGCTCATCCTGAACGCGAGGCTCGAGCGCCTGTACGCACCCTCCAACGGCGTGGGGCGCGAAGGCGCCGAAGCCGTCGCCGCGGGCGCGTCGGCGCGACCGGGTCCGAGACTTCGAACGCTTGATCTCAGCGATAACGAAGCGCTCGGGGATGCGGGTGCGATCGCGTTGGCGGGCGCGTGTCGCCCGGAGGTGGCGCCGAGCGAGCTGCGGCTCGCCGCGTGCGGCATAGGCGACGCCGGCGCGCGCGCGCTGGCCGGGACGTTTTTTCCTTCCCGGAAGAACGACCGAACCTCGGCGCTCGCCCTGCACCGCAACCCGCGCGTCTCCGCGGCGGCTCGGCTCGATGTGGCCACCGCCGCGCGCGAAGCCGGGGTCAGGCTGACCGTGTTTTTGTGAGAGAGAAGCACGCGCGCGTTCGGTGTGAAACGCCGTCGTCACAGGTCTAATAACAAACGTCGCAATGGCGAATCGTCGCTCCTCTCTCCGACGGCGCTCTCAAACGAAACCAATCATCGTGTTTTTTCGCAAATAGCCGCGCGCGAATCCTCCGACCCTCCCATCGACCCTCGCCGCCTTAAGCCTCCTGGAGCTTGTGGGGGATGGTCTTGCCCACGATCTTCGAGGGCGCGATCCTCAGGAGGTTCCCCCGCTTCCCCGGCACGCTTCCCTTGACGATGATGCAGTCGTCCTCCACGCGCATAACCTTCAGCTTCTTGGCAGTCACCAACTCGTTACCCATCTGCGAGTGCATCTTCTTACCGGGGAAGATGCGGCCGGGCGAGGTGCCGGCGCCGACGGAACCGTGCTGCCTGTGCGACTTGGAGCCGTGCGTCATCAAACCGCGCGAGAAGCCGTACTTCTTCACGGCGCCCTGCCAGCCCTTACCGATGGAAGTGCCGCGGATGTCCACGACGTCGTCGACCTTGAAGATGTCGCTGGGGTTGAGCTGCGCGCCGAGCTCGTGCGTGGGCGCGCCAACGAGGCGGAACTCCTCGAGGTGGCGCATGGGGGGCACGCCAGCCTTGGCGCAGTGGCCAACCTCGGGCTTGGTGATCTTGTAATCAGCCACCGAGTCGTACCCAACCTGCACGGCGTTGTAGCCGTCGGTGTCCTCGGTCTTGACCTGTTTTTTTTTTTTTCATACGGGACGGCAGCGCGAACAGGTGAAAAAGGAAAGCGTGGATAAGGACCGTCAGCGTCCGAGCTTTCGAGCGGCGCGCGTGCTTTTGAGGGGGGGCGCGATGACGCGCGCGTGCGCCGCGGCGGTGACCCCGCGAGCGCCGCAGGCGCCACGGGCGCCGCGGGCGCGTCGCGCGATCGTCGGCGCGGTCGCGTTCCAGCGGCGGCGGGCGCGTCGATTCGCGCGGCGTGGTCAGGCGCGGGCGGAGCAGATCACGCCACCGCCCGAGCGGTGGCCGCGCTCGCCAGTGCCCTAAACCCTCTGATGTGCCGGCGAAAGGTCGCGCCGGTTCGCGGCGCGCGTCGCGCGCGCCGAGCTCACGTTCGGGTCACGCGCGCGGCGCATCGGAGGGAAGATTCGCTCGCGTTCGCGATAGCGCGAGAGTCGCTAGATGACGCACCTGAGTCACGACGTTGCCCGCCTGGACCGCGATGACGGTCACGGGGACGCACAGGCCCTCCTCCGTGAAGAGCTGCGTCATGCCAGCCTTGTTCCCGAAAACCCCCACACCCGCGTCGTACTTGGCCTCGACCTTGAGGCCACCGGCCGCAGCGGTGCGCACGGAGCGCGCGGGCGCGGCGACGCGGGCGCCCATGAACGAGGACGAGGACGAGGTCGCCTTCAGGGACTTCGCGGCGGACGCCGGCGTGCGCACGCCGGCGGCAAATTGGATAGAGGCGATAGCAGCCATCTGTGCGTCTCTTCCGCGCGCGGTGAGAGTGTGTGGTCGACGGGACTTAGCGCGAACTAGAGTCTCCGGAGTTTATACGCGACCTGAACGCGAGGTTCGAGCGGCGTCCTCTACGAGTCGTCGCAACGAGCGCGGCGTCGAGTAGAATGCCGGGAGGGCTCGCGCGATTCGCTTTTTACGCGCACGCTCAAACGCGAGGCTCGAAACGTGGCATTCGAGGCGACCGGCGCGAACCAAGCCCTAATTTTTATTTTTCGCTTTTTCTCGAACTGCATCTCTGTGAAGATAATATTTTTTTTTTTCCAGACCAGTGCTCCGTTGAAGAGTGCAAAAAGCGAGTCGCTTTTTTTAACAACGAACGCCTGGAGCCATCCGTAATCGGACGCGCGCGCCCACCCGCGCGCAGATCTCGCGGCGCGCGCGCCGGATTTCGTCGGGTCGCGGCGCGGTACAGCGGGACGCGCGCGACGAACGCGTCGGGCAGGCGAACGGCGAACGCGCGTGGGCGACGGGGGGAAGGGCAGAGGGCTCGAAGCGTCGTGCTTCTTGGAAAAGCACGCGCGCCGCTTGGAGAAAGTATCGGAATCGGGCGATCGACGGGTCGGACGTGGGACGAGAGGAGAGATAACGCTTCTCATCGAGGCGACCACAGTCGTCGCGTCGTGTCCGACCGCCCCGTGCCACCTGTGAGAGACCGGACGAGCGTTTCCGCGCCTTCCCTCCCGACGCGAGCATGGAGATGGAGCTGAGCGCGTCCGATGATTCTCCCCCGACCGCCGGACTCCGGTCGCGGGACGATCGCCGCGCGGGGGGCGTGCCCGTGTACGTGATGCTCCCGCTGGACACGGTGTCCCGCGAGGGCGAGCTGCGCGCGGTGGAGCAGCTCGCACCGCGCCTGGAGCAGATGCGCGACGCGGGCGTGGAGGGCGTCATGATCGACGTGTGGTGGGGCATCGTCGAGCGGCGCGCGCCTCGGACGTACGACTGGGCCCCGTACGTCGCGCTCGCCGCGCTTTTGCGGCGCCTCGAGATGAAGCTGCACGTGGTGTTATCGTTCCACGCCTGCGGCGCGAACCGCGACGACGACTACCACGTTCCGCTGCCGCCCTGGGTCGAGGACGCCGTCGAGCGCGACCCCGACGGTCTGCTGTTCCAGGACCGCGCCGGCACGCGGAGCGACGAGTACCTCAGCCTCTGGGCGGACGACGCGCCCGTGCCCGTGTTTCGCGCCGGCGAAAAAGACGGCGACGACGAAAACGGCGCGCACCCCCCGCGCTCGCCCTTGGAGTGCTACCGCGACATGATGCGCGCCTTCCGCGCGACGTTCGAGGACGCGCTCAAAGAGGGCGGGCTCATCACGGAGGTGCTGGTGGGGTGCGGGCCGTGCGGCGAGCTGCGGTTCCCGGCGTACGCCATGAGCCGCGGGTGGCGTTTCCCGGGCGTCGGCGAGTTCCAGTGCTACGACCGCCGCGCGCTCGAGAGCCTGGCGCTGGCGGCGGCGGCGGCGGGGCGCCCGGAGTGGGGCAAGGGGGGGCCGCACGACGCCGGGACGTACAACAGCCGGCCGGACGAGACGGGTTTTTTCGCCAACGGCGCCGACGACGAAAAGTCGACTGCGTTTTTCGGGGGTGGGTTTTTCGCGTCGAACGCGTCGAACGCGATTTCGAAAAACGAATTCGAAAAACTCCACGGCTCGCGCTCGATGCTCCTGCCGACGACGCTCGCGCCGGATTCGCCGGTCGGGCGAGTCCCCGAGAAGGGGCACTCGCCCCCGTCGGGGACCGGCGGGATCGGCGCGAGCGGCGCGCCGAACGGACGATCGTTCGCCGCGGCGCGCGCCAGGTCGCTGGACGACCTGACCATCTCCCGGGAACCTGGCAGCGCGCGAGCTGACGGCCGCTGGGACAGCGAGTACGGCCGGTTCTTCCTGGGGTGGTACAGCGGCGAGCTCGCGGCGCACGGCGAGCGCGTGATGCGCGCCGCGGGCGAGTGCTTCGCGGGGTGCGCCGCGCGGCTGGCGCTCAAGTGCGCGGGCATCCACTGGTGGTACCGCACGCGCAGCCACGCCGCCGAGCTCACCACCGGGTACTACAACGTTTCGAGGGCGGGCGGGAGTTTCGAGGGCGGGAACAGCGAGAGCGCGCCGTTCGCGAGTTTCGCGAACGGCGCGGACGCGCGACGCGCGAGCGTGGACGGGTGGGTCCCCGGCGGCGAAAAAAACGCGCGCGGCGCGCAGAGCCGCCCGAGCTTCGACGGGCTGGGCTCGCCCCCGCGCGGGGGCGGTTTGTCCCAGAACCAGTCGCTCGGGAGTTTCGGGAGCATCGCCAGCGTGGACGAGTCGCGGGAATCGCGAGGCGGGCCCGCTTCGTTCGGCGCCAACCGACCGAGCGGGTACGACCGCGTGATGGCGGTGGCCAAGTCCGCGGGCGCCTCCGTGACGTTCACGTGCGCGGAGATGAGCGACCGCGAGCACGACCCCGAACATAGATGCGGGCCGGAGGGGCTGATGCGCCAGGTGGTGCGCTGCGCGGCGCGGCACGGCGTGGACGTCGCCGCCGAAAACGCGCTGTACCGGTGCGACGCGACGGCGTTCAAGCAGATGGTGCGCAATTGCAAGCGCGGCGGCGGAGAGAGCTCGGGCGCCGGCATGACCTCGTTCACGTTCCTGCGCATGTGCGACTCGCTGTTCGAGGAGCGCAACTTTCGCGAGTTCGCGACGTTCGTCGGGGACCTGAGCGGGAACGACGGTCGCGCGGGGTCGCCGTGACGCGCGACGAGCGCCGCTCGCGTTCGTTCACGTCGTCGCCGAAACGCGGATCGAGACGTGAGCGAAAACGAAAACGCGCTCCGAATGAACGCGCGTACAGATTACATTGTACCCGTACGTACAACGTATCTACGTATAGCGTCGTAAAAAAAATCGAAACGCGTCGCGAAAGCTACTCGTCGCTCGTCGTCTCCAGCCACTTGACCATGAGCGTCTCGTCGCGCGTCGCCGGCTTCTTGCCGAATCCGAGCGCGCGCCCCGACGGGAACTTCAGCGGGAACGAGTCCATCAACGTTTGCGTCGTCGAGACGGCGTTCGTTTCGCGAAACCGTTTCGCGTCGCCTCCCCCCGCGCCGTCGCGAAGGTCCGCGACGGAGACGTACCCGGCTTTGCCGTACAAACCGACGGCGGGGGCGTTTTCGTCGCGCACGTGCAGAGCGACGCAGCTCGGTCGCGGGTCGAGCCGCGCGGCGATTTCCTGCGCTTCGCGGAGCAGCGCGTCCCCGATCCCCCCCCGGCGCATGGACGCGGGGACGACCATCCCGGTGAGGTACAGGAAGTGCGCGTCCTCCGGCAAACCCAACTGCGCCGGGACATCCGCGACGAGGCCCTCCTTGCTTTTCTTGTCGCCGCCCGCGGGCAACAGCGTGAGGTCGCACGCGCCCACCATCGCGCTCCCGTCGCTCCCGTCGTCCGCCACCAGGCAGATGAAGTTGCCGCCGCTCCAGCGCACCTTCTGCACGAGGCCGTTCAGCAGGTCCTTGCTGCTGCGCCCGCTGGCGTTGAACCCGTCCGCCAGCAGGTCAGCCACCTCGCGAAGCTGGTCCAGCAGCACCTTGCCGTCGCCGTACACCTGACGCACGCGCCACGTCCGCGCGTCGGATCCGGCGCCCGCGTCCGCGACCGCGCCGAGCCACGCGCGCCGCCGGGGCGCGAGCGCGCGCCGAGAGCGGGAGACGCGCGGTGCGCGGGCATCGCGGGGTCCCGCGACGACAACCGAGGCGGGCACGCCCCCGACCGCGTGCATCGCGCTGTGCGGGGGCGGACGGGGTTTGCAAGACTTGCGGGGCGATCCACGACTTGAGTCTATTTGGAGTAGAAATTCCGTGGACTACGATGTAGCCGCCCACTCCTCCGCGCGCAGCCCCCCTCGTCGGCCGCGCGATGGCGATGCGAGGCGCGCGCGGCGTCTCTACGGGCGAGCGGCGAAGCGTGGAGTTCGCGGACGCGCCCGGTGGGAAGCCGCACGCGCGCGAGGCGTCCGAGCGAGTCGACGGCCGGGTGGAGGCTTCCAGGCGTGCGCTGGAGCGCGCGACCGTCGAGGACGTTCGGTCGGAGACGTCCTCCCGGGGCGAGCCGGCCGCCGGCCGAGCCGTGCGCTCGAGTGCCTCGGACACGCGCACGCCCTCCTCCGAGCGCAGCGACGGGGAGTACACGTACACGCCCACCTCGACGAGCGAGCGGTCGACGGCGTTTTCCGAATCGGATCCTCCGTGGTCGGACGTCGGGCCCGGCGCGCCGTTCCCGGAGACCTTCGAGGCGCGCGAGGCGCGCCTGCTCGGCACACTCAACGCCGCGATGACCACCACCATGCGGTACTGGGACAGGGAGGAGGAGATGGCGCACGTAGAGCCCGTGCCCGTGGTCGCCGCGGACTCGAGTCTCGACGCGAATCTCGCCGCGCGACGCGCCACCGCCGACGCGTGGGCGGCTCCGTCCGACGACGACGCGTCGGTCGGCGCGGACGCCGGCGGGTCTTTGTCCGGGGACTCGGGGGACCGCGTGTTCCACGAGCTCGGAGACTTCGAGTCCGCGCATGACCTGGCGACGCCGTGGAACGACCGCCCGAAGGTGATCGCGCGGCGGATCGTGCGCCACGTCGTCAACCGCGCGCTGCGCGAAAAATTCCCGCCGAAGCCGTCCTTCGCGGCGGCGTGCTTCGGGTGCGCGACGCCGCCGGACGGGGACGCGCGCGAGAGGAGGAGGAGGGCGAGGAGGCGGTGAGGCGTGGGTACGGGCGAGGAGGCGTACGCGTCGGCGTGTTGTGTGATACCACGTGTATAGACTACCGGCCGCTGGCTCTCGCCCTTTTTTGTTTTCTAAAACGGCGCTCGTCACGAGACGAACCGCACGTCGGCCACCATCGGGAGGTGGTCGCTCGGGAACTCGTCGTTAGGCAGCGCGGTTTGCCTGGTGACCGCCTCGAGCGGAGGCATGGGCGCGTGCGCGACGGGGACCATCGCCGCGCCGAACGCGGTGTCGCTCGAGGTGTCGCACCACACGTAATCCAGAGCGCCCCGGAACCCGCCCACGAAATTCGTCCACTCGGGGTCTCCGCACGCCGAGCGCAGGCGCAGCGGATGCCGCAAGTGCATGGCGCTCGCACCGACCTCCGCGGCGGCCCACCCGCCCGCCTCGGCGTCCGCGCGCTCGAGCGCGCCCATCGCCTCGCGCTCCAGCGCGAGCGCCGATTCCTGGACCGCGCGCAAACCCGCGCGGTGCGCGTCCAGCGCCTCCCTCGCCGCCGCCGACGCCGCCGCGACGTCCGGCGACGTCGACGCGTCGGCGGAACGCTCGACACCCGGATCCGCCGGCGCGGGGTCTCCGTCCGAATCGACGTCGCCGGGGGCGTCGCCGGGGATACCGTCGCCCCCGGGGCCCGGGGCGGAGGCGGGCGCGTCCCCCCGAGCCCACTCTGGACCCATGCCCGCGCGCTTCGCGGGCCCGCCCCCGCCCCCACCCCCCGAGTCGGGCTCGGGAGACGCGCGCGCCTCGGCGCCCGGCCAGCGCGCGGCGGCGACGCCGGCGAGCTCGACGCCCGGCGGCATGCCGGCGTCGCGGCGGAACGTCCACGCCGCGACCGCGGAGCACGTCTTGAACGTGCACCCGTTTCGGGCGTGGTGCCGCGCGATCGAGAAAGGGTCGCCGTCCTCAAGGATGGCTCCGTCGTTCGAAACGACGGGGTCCTCGGCCACCGACCCGTTCGCGCCGCCGCGGGAAGAGGGCGGCGGCGAAGGCGGCGGCGCCGCCGCCGACGCGCACCGAGCGCGCTCGCCGCGCTCCGCCTCCGCGCACAGGCGCCAGCACGCCGCCATCCTCCCCAGCTTTTGGTGCGTCGCCGTCAAGCGGCCCGTCACGCTCCCTGAACGCGCCGCGCTCGGCTCGTCCCGGGGCGCGCGGGACGCGCTCGCGAGCTCCGCGGCCGCGGCGCGAGAGGACGTGCCCCCCCAGCGGAACACCGAGCCGAGCGCCCAGTCGGCGTCGCCGGCGCTCAGGACCCCCTCGGCGGCGAACCGCGCGGCGGCGTCGAACGGCTCGGCGTTGAAGTCGCCGCAGACGACCAGACCGATTTTTCGCGGCTCACGTGGCTCGTCACCGGGTGTCTCCCCGGGAGCTTTTGCCGCGGCGCGCGCGTACGTCTCGCGCGCTTTCTGCGCGTGACGCAGCAGCCACCGCGTCTGCAGCGCGCGGACGTGCGTGGCGCCGGGGTGGAAGAACAGATGCGCGTTGGCCACCACCAGAGCCCGCCGTTTGTCCGCGTCGCGTCTCGGCTCGAGCGTGGCGACGAGCCCCACGGTGGAGATCTTCTCCAGCGCCTCGCGCAGGTGCGGCTGCGACGCGACGAACGCCGCGGTGGCCCCCTCCTCGGGCATCGGGCCGGGGCGCTTCAGGGAGACAACCGCCGCGTCCACCACGCGCCACGCCGCCGCCTTCACGAAGACGCAGCAGCCCTCTCGGGTGAGCCCGGTTTTCTCGGCCAGAGGCCCGGCGGGCGCGTACCCCGCCGCGCGCATCTGCGGCACCCAGAACGCGCCGTACCACTTGCGGTCCACCTCCTGCAGCGCCACGATCTCGGGCGAGGCCAGCAGGATGTCCTGCATCGCCAGGGGGAGCCGCGCGCGCGGGTCCGCGGCCGCCGCGGAGAGGTACGGGTACAGAGACGCCCAGGTGTGCGCGTACGCGTCCGCCAGCACGTTGTACGTCATGATCCGCGTCGCGGAGGGGTCCGCGGAGGGGCCCGACGCGTCGGGGGCCTCCGCGACGAATCGTGCCATGCGCTTCGACGCGTTCGGTCGCGCGCGCGCGGCCGCCGTCGCGCGCGCCGTCGCGAACGACGCGGGCGCGCCGCAAGGCGCGTCGTCGCCGCTCGGCGGCACGGGAGTCGCCGTCACCGCGAGAACGCGCCCGAGGTCCGCGGTTCCGGGCGTGTACACGCGCCCGGTGCCGACGGGCACGTCGCTCGCGGCGACGGCGCCGCGCGCGGCGCCGTCCGCGCCTTCCCCCGACAGGCGGAACCACTCGTACTCCAGGTCCTCGTCCTCGTCGCAGTGCCGCGCGCCAACCGGGTTCGCGACGAGCGGCGACCCGACGGCGGGGTACCCGAAGACGGCGACGGACTCCAAAGACGGCGCGTTGACCCTGACGCGGAACGAACCCACGCCGTCCACGACCAGCGTCCGACCGCTCACCCACGCATCCACGTTTGTCGTCTCCGGATCCAACTCGGCTCCGGAGCTCGTCTCGCGAAGCGTCGCGGTCGGCGGCGGCGCCGCGCTCGCGCACGCGCCGTCGCCGTCCCTCTTCTTCCGGGACGCGGTCTTCTTCCGCGCCTTCTCGACGGTCGCGCGCAGCCGCGCCAGCGCCTTGCCCGCGGGCTCGTCCGCGGGTCGCTGCAGACGCTTCGTACCGATCGGTGGGGGCAGCGGGATTTCGATCTCGACGCCCCCTCCGGCGTCGAAACGCGCGTCCGCGACGCCGGCCGGGTCGGCCATGCCGGCGGCGGTGCCGAGTCGGCGAGGGAGATTCGGAGTTCCGACGCCTCGACGGGTGGCCACCAGGCGGAGGGGCGCGGAGGCGGGGATGGGGGACCGACGGAGCTCGAGGGAGGCTCGATGCGCCACCGTCAGCCACCTCGCCGCGCTCAGCATGCGCCTGACTGAGGCACGCGCCGCGCGCGTCGCCTCTGACCGTCCCAGGACAAACATCCTCTCTCCGAGACCCGCCAGACCGAAATCCCGTGCCAGAAGTGGGAACTGGCGGACAAGCAACAGTGGAAAGGGGAACAATTCCAAAAAAGTGTCCTCTTCCCGAGTCGGGTCCCCACTCCTAGGTGGCGCCGTTCCGACGCACGCGCCGCTTTCATGGCGGCGGGTCACCCCCCCGTCGGCCTGGAGGGCACATCCCCGCCTCGCGCCCCCGAGCCCGGCGGGACGGGCGC
>Ga0181559_10005628_pt1 | contig 11949 bp, 9 predicted proteins | sample 011ome_21_FD_133752 | JGI IMG/M metagenome (GOLD analysis project Ga0181559, IMG submission 133752) | Coastal salt marsh microbial communities from the Groves Creek Marsh, Skidaway Island, Georgia - 011508AT metaG (megahit assembly) | ecosystem: Environmental > Aquatic > Marine > Intertidal zone...
GATTCACGGTGCGGTTGATGAGTATCAGGGGCGCGGTACACAAACGTACGCGTACGTGTACGGAAGTATCCGTACGGAAGTACCTTCGTATTTATATTTTCATACGGAAGTACTTTAGTACGAAAGTACTTTCGTACTTTCGTACCTACTGTCCTTCCTTTCGGTACTTCCGTATAAATACGAAAGTACGAAATTACCTTCGTAGGAAGTACGTGCGTTGCTTCTTCACATTTCGCAGAATTGGCACCATGAAAACCAACCAAAACCCTTACGAGCCTCACGGCGTTGTACATTTAAGTAAAGCTCTTTGAGTTGCCTTGCAGAAATCGCCCTCTTCAGCAAGCTCTCATACATACACTATAGTCGCGCTTTCTTTCGAATGGCAAACGAGAAGAGAGGAGGATGCAGAGGAAGACGAAGAGAACTAGAAACGTAAGAAGGATTTCCTGCAGACTGTTGACTTGTATTCTTGGGTGGTTCCTAACCTACGTATCTTGCCGTGCGAGTGAAAGAGGGTTCCGAGCGGGAAAATTTCCTCGCGGCAAGTGCAAAAATTTCGTGTTTCGCGAAACAACGCTAGGAACCTCAACACTGTTTTTTCGACGTGGAACGTTAAAGTGTACTGGCGAAAAATTCGGTCGTTTAGGAAACCAACTCATGATAATTACGAACATGATCAACTTTGCGGAGAAGAATTGCTGTAACGTCTTGGTTGACGAAGATATGGTTCCTGGGTGGAATCCGGCCTCTCTGTTCTTGAGGCGGGTGTCGATGTGCGATGCAGCGCATGCAGAAATAGTGACTTGCACTCCTAAAAGTCGCTTTGACTGGTTCTTTCAAGGCCTAGATCCTCCAAATTTTCTCCCTGTCCAACTTGGTGACTGTGCACTACAAAGTCTGAAGACATATTTTAAAATTGACGAACGTGGCGCCTTGGGAAAACAGTGCCCAACTTCCCCCCATGCGGCTTTGCATGTCCGAGCAGGCGATATAGTAGCCGGTACGTACGATTCTATTTCAGGGACGTACCATCCGTCTCCGGGAGTCCACCCAGACTATTGGGTGTATCCAACCTCGTATTACACGTCGGCGATTCGGGAAATTCGTCGACAGAGCGACAAGAAAATCTACGTTATTTGTGAGAACATGGATAATCCTTCATGTGAATTTCTCGCCAAAATATCGGGAGTATATACGAACATCGAATTTCGCGTTGGGCGTGATCTAATAGACGACTTACATATATTGCTATGTGCAAGTGAAGTCGCAACATCATTTGGGAGCTTCCAGCTTATTTTTGGTCTCTCGGAAAAGATTGAAAAACTTCACACCTTCGTTCTCGAGGAGCCGCCCGACAAGAATTGCTTACCTCACTTATCGTCGAGCTTTTACAACAATTTAGTCGTGCCCCAAGCGGTCTTCCACTGGATTACAGACTCGGCAGAGCGAAAGTTGTTTTCACAGGCAGTGAAACCGTGGCACAATACTGCACTTCAGCGTCACATAATCGACGCTAATCGTTCGATCACTTCTTGTTCATCACGTATTTTGCCCTGACGGGTTCGCGGTCCTTGAAAACTTGATAGCAAGCTTGGTGCCAGCGCTCGAAGATGTGATCGCCGACTTCGATCGAACTCTTTTGGGGAGGCACACTCTCTTGGTCGCTGTGCCAACAGCAGAAATACACAGCTCCCCCCTCGCAGTCATGGCTGGATGAGGGCTGGATGTGCGTAGTTCACGCGTACGCACAATATCGCTTCGCGATAGTCAACGAGAGCCAGCTCGAGCCAGCTTATGTGACAGAAAAAAATGTGTCCGCTATCAGCAGTGCTGCGATTTCCTATCTATCTCGGAGACAGCAAAGCTGCACGCGTATTGCTAATCTGGTCAAACGCACCATACCTGGATGTTAACACATTTTGGCAATAAAAAAACCACTCGTTCAAGAATGGGCGTCCGAACAGGTCTGTCTGGCTCGTCGCAGAAAGGTACGTTCACGAATTAGATACAGATCCCGACAGACCCGCAAATGACCTCAACGAATTCGCCGCGAAACACGCTCCCGTGGGCGAGACATTCACGCGCGGTTGCTGAAGAAATTCGAGGTGACCTCAATCGAAGTGCGAACTGTCAGAAAGTGTCACGACCTCTACGAGGAAAGGATGAATTATGCTTCTAGCTTGATAGATGTGCATGTGCAGTGGAATCACGGCATATGATGCCCTCTCCATCTCATTTCGCTACAGCCAAAAAAAATTCACCCATGAGCTTTGGAACTGGATTCGAAGCCGAAAAGCTTCACGCCTCGATCCCGAGCAGTCGGGTCAACTGCGGCGCCGCTACTTTAGCTTGGCGGGAAGATCGCAAAGAATACCCAACGGCGGAAGTTTCCCACTTGCGCGCCACTCGAGAAGGCTCGTGAACCCTCCCACCTCCGTCAAGTTCCCCCCACCTGAGCCAGCCTCTCCCGTCCTCCTCCTCCTTCCTCCTTCGCCCTCCTCTTCCTCTAGCGGAAGCTCGAACGGACTTCGATACGGGTACAACGTCTCTAGGAGCTCGCGCACCTCGGTCAACATGCGCGCCCTCTCGTCCGGCGGCAGCGCGACGTCTAAATCATCGTTCAAGGTCATAAACTTTGGCGGCGCCCCGCGGATTTTCTCCAAGTCGTTCACGATCGCGCTCTGCGCGTCTCGTATCATGTAAAAACGCACGTCTGCAATTTTAGAGAAGCGGAATGAGTGCTCGACCGATTCGTGAAGAAAAACTGCGAGAATGTGTTAACGAGGGTGCATGTCGTAATTCAGGCGCACCGTTTGAATCTGCGATTTCGTACTCGTATTTTTTCTCCTTCGCGACGATCTTATCGATTTTTGCCGCGACCGTTTTGTCCTTCAACAGCGACTCGACGTGCACCGGAAGTGGATCATCTCGATCTAGACCGTCCTGATCAGAGTCGAGGAAAGACATGTTTAACGAGGACGAAAAAATTGCGTCCGCGGCGTCACGCCAGCCTTTGATCTCGATCGCGGCGACTTCCTCCGCCGCCGCGAGCGCTTCCTCCGCGGCGGCGAGACCCGCCTTGAGCTCCTCGTTCGCCGCCTCCTTCGCCTCCTCCACCGTCATCTCCGCCGCCTCCTCCGCCTTATCGAGCTCGTTCTCGCTCGCCCACGCCTTGTCCTCCGCGGCTTTCACGATGCTCTTGTACGCGTCCTCGAGCCTCTGAACTTCGTCCTCGTGCTTGGCCTTCGCGGCGGCGACGTCGTCCGACGCCTTCTGAGTCAAGACCGCAACGAGATGCCTTAGCTCCCGTTTCGAGAGCTTGCCGTCGCCGTCAACGTCGAACGCGCTCACGAACTCGAACGAAGTCCGCCCTCTCTTCGCGTTCATGAGATAGTACAGATACACGGTCTGGTATTGCAGGTCCATCGGGTGACGGAAGTAGTGAGAGGACGTCTGCTCGTGCTCCTCGCGCCATTGGTTTTCCACCTCCCGCATAATCTCCACGTCCACGAGGTGCGGCGCATGCGCTGCGACTTTCCTCTCCACCGGTGCTTCGCCGAACGCGTCGTCTAACAGGTAATTTGCGTACGCGAGCGTCTGCCCGAACACGTCCATTTCAAAAGACGACGCCGGTCGCGGTTCCGCCCACTTCCCTGCTCTGATCTCGTTCTTACATGCGTAGTCGCACGGTGGCGCGATCCAGGACAAATGCACCTTCGTTCCCTTTGCCTCAGTGTAAAAGTCGTCGTAGCCCACGTCCGCGCCTAAGAAGCAATCGTCGTTCATGTACAGAAACGTCTTCGATATTCCCGGTATCGAGTGCAAGTGCGTCTCGATCGCGTTCGAGGAGAACGTCGGGAGGTGCTCCGCGTTTGGGAAAATTTCTGCGTGCGTGACAACCCGCACCTTGGGGTGCGTCAGGTTCAACCAGCTCGGGATCTGGCCATTCGTCACGACGATCACGTTCCGGATCCACGGCGCGTGCATCCACACCGAGCGGAGCGAGTAACGCAGCTCATCGTGGTCGTCGAACCGGTTCTTCGTCAGATTGCTCGCCGTGAGGTTCGCAGCGACGTCCCTCCTCTTCGCTCCCAGCTCGTTCTCGTCGCTCGATTTCGCGCCACTCTCTCCGTTGCCGTGCCCGTCTCCGCGTTTCTCTGCGTCAACTAGCTCCCACTCCGCCTTGCGTCGCGCGAGAGCGTCACGGAACGCGGGGTCGGATCCGTTCACCCACGTGTACACGACGTCGACCGCGCGCGCGGGGGCGAGCGACGACCGCGCCTCGAAGACCGCGCACGGTAGGCACGGGGATTCGCGCGCGACTTCTTCGCGGTCGTGAAGGTCTTCTTCGGAGGCGTGATAGCTCAACGCGTTGAAGGTGATGAGGAACGACACGACGAAAATACCGATAACGCGAAGATACTTCCGCGCGCGCATCATCGCCTAAGGTCATAAGGTACGCATCGTTGCCCTCGCGCGCCTCCGGGAGTGCGCGGGCGCGCGCGACGGAAGTACTTTCGAAAGTACAATCTCGTACCATTCTGAAACTGAGATGGGGAATCAGACAGAATGCAGGCGCCGCCGCCGGCAGTCGAGAGGCGCGCCCCCACCGCACGCGCGATGGCGTCCACGAAGAAGCAGAAGACGTCCCACGACGGCGACGGCGACGACGCTGGCGCCATCATCGCCGCGGACGTCTACGCGAACGTCGCCGCCGCCGCGGAAGAGTACAAGCGCGCGACGCCCTACGCCCACGGCGTCGTCTCCCCGCTGTGCGACGATTCGATGCTGCGCCGAGTGCGCGCGGAGATGAGGGATAACCTCAGCGCGACGTTCAAGGAGACGGACCTGTTCAAGGTGCTCCAGACCGCGGACTTGGTCACGATAGACGACCCGGAAAAGGGCGGCGATCCGGCGATCGCGGCGAAGATCCCCGCGCTCCTCCGCCTCCGAGACGCCATCTACTCGCAAGAGTTCCGCGACATGGTCCAGACGATGACCGGCTGCGCGCCGCTCACGGACCGCATCGACTGCAGCGCGAACGTGTACCCTCGCAGCGGCCACCTCCTGTGCCACGACGACGTCATCGGCACGCGATGCATCTCCTACATCGTCTACCTCACCGACCCGGACGACGCGTGGACGGAAAAGGACGGCGGCGCGCTCGAGCTGTACCCGGTCGAGACGCCAGGGACGCCCGCGGTGGACCCGACCGCGCGCTTGATCCCGAGGTGGAACAGCATGGCGTTCTTCACGGTGCAGCCCGGGCGGAGCTTCCACGCCGTGCAGGAGGTGTTCGCGGAGGATAAGCCGCGGCTGAGCATCTCCGGGTGGTACCACGCGGCGACCGCGCCGGAGGGGAGCGAGAACGCGACGCTGACGCAGCTGCAGACGCGAGCGAGCGAGGACGACGACGTCGCGGGGTTCGTGCCGTTTCAGAGCGCCGTGGACGCGGTCCTCGCCGCGGCGGCGGCCGCGAAGGAGGACGCGAAGGACGACGGCGACGGCGGCGGCGACGGCGGCGGCGGAGAAGAAAAAATAGAAGAAGAAGAAGAAGAAGAAGAAGAAGAAGAAGAAGAGGAGGAGCCGCTCGGGCCGGACGAGGACGACCTCGCGTACCTGTCCCGATGGGTGAACCCGGAGTACCTCGTCCCCGAGAACGTCGCGAGGATACGCGCGAAGATGGAGGAAGACAGCAGCGTGCAGATGCGGGAGTTTTTAAAGCCCGAACTCGCGAACGCGATTCGAGCGGCGACGCGCGCGGAGGACGCGCGCGACGCGCTCGGGCGCGGCGCGATCCCGGCGCGGACCGCGGGCGTCGGGAAAGGATGGCGCGCGATCGGGCCGACGCACAAGCAGCGGTTCTTGCGGTTCGACGACGACAACGACGACGCCGGCGCCCCCGACGAGGCTGGCGCCGGGGCGCTTCTGAGGAAACTGAGAGCGGACGTGTTCGCGTCGGAGGCGTTTGCGCGTCTGCTCACCGCGCTCACGGGCTGGCGCCCGACCGCGCACAAGGGCGACGTGCGACGCTTCCGCCCCGGCCTAGACTACACCGTCGCGCACCACGGGATCCTCACCGTGGACCCTCGGCTGGACGCGACGCTGTGCGTGGTGGACGACGAAGGCGAGGACGACGCACAGGCGTGGGACTTTGGCGAGTGCGGCGGGTTCGAGTGTTACATCGCCGCGGACGAGAGCGGCGTCGCGTCCGCGGCGGCGACCGCGGAGGTGTACAAAGCCGCCGAGGAGGACGACGAGGACGAGCTCTTGAGCGTCAGCGCGACGTTTAACACGCTGTCTCTGGTCGCGAGAGACGAGGGGCTGATGCGGTTCGTGAAGTACGTCTCGCACCTCGCGCCGTCGAGTCGGTGGGACCTCGCGATGCAGTACACCGTCGTTGCCGTGGACGACAGCGACAGCGAGGACGACGAAGACGCGAGCGAGGAGGAGGAGGAGGAGGAGGAGGAGGAGGCGGTAGAGGAGGAAGTAGACGAGGGCGGGCGCATAGAGTGTTGAGATCGCGTCAAGACGCTCGACTGACGATTAGAAAACCCTGAACCTACTCGTAATACGTAATAAAACCTACTTAGAGCGCCGACAACACGGACTGACACTTCGACGCGAGCACGTTCACCGCTTCCTTGAAGATCAGCTCCGGCGGCATCTGCCCCGTGCTCTCCACCGTGAATATGAAGTGATCCTTCTTCTTCAGCAACTGAACCTTCTCCTCCCACCCGGGCTCGCCGCTCAGCGCCCGCACGCGTTCGACGCAAAACTCGCACCCGCGTTCGTTCTTCGCCACCACCCTCCTGTCGCTCCCGACGCGCTCGTAGCACGCGTGGGCGTCGTCGAAGTCCGCGCACTCGCGCATGAACACGTCCGCGTCCTCGCCCGTCAGCGGTCCGCTCGGGAACGTCACCTGCGGGACCATGCGGTACCACGTCGTCCCCACGGGGGACCACTTGGCGTGTTCTTTCCCGTCGCCCTTCGTGCAGTGCGCCTCGAGCTCGATCTCTTGGCCGGCGACCATCTTCACGAGGAGGATGTCGTCGTGCACCGTGGATATGACGTTTGGGTCCTTTCCGTTTCGGTTGAAGTACTCCTTCTCCCCCAGTTCTTTGCTCTCTTTGTTCCGTTTCTTCAGGTACTCGCCCTGGTCGCACGAGAATTGCGTGAACTTCGTCTCCTCGTCCGGCGGCAGCTCGCTCCCGTTCGGCAGCCACACCAACGAGTCCGTGTACACCTTGTCGTTGATGAGCGCGCCCTTCGTGCCGTCCGTGGTCTTCTCCCGCGTGCACTTGACGCACATCTTAAACACGATCGTGTTCTTCTCCGTGGGGGTGTCGCCTTCGCCCCTCAAGTCGAACAGCCGCGGGTCCGCGCGGATCGGAATCAGCCCGAGCCTGTGCGCGAAAACCTCGTCTTGAATCACGGACGTGTTGTTCACCATGAACACCTTCTCTATCGCCATCGTGGGCACTTCCGCTATCAAGATTCTCCTGAACGCGTTCGCGATCGCGGGCGAGAGTCCTTGCATCTCGAACTCCACCTTCTCGTCGTCGAGGTGCGTCACCTCGAGCTTGAACTCGTCGCGGAATTTCTCCGCCGTGAACGCGGAGTCGATCCCTAACGCCGCGTACGCGCCACTGTACGCGTGCTCGTTCACGTGCTTGTTCTCGTCGCTCGCGCACGTCACGAACGCCTTCTGTTTCTGGATCGTCGCCGCGATCTCGTCTAAGGGGTCCTTCTTCGCGGACGCGGCGGATCCTTTCGGGGGCCCCGCGGGCGGCTTTTTGGCGGCCGCTCGCTTCGGCGGCATGCTTCGCGAATCGATCGGACGGATCGGGCGACGCCGGCGCGTTCCGCTCGGGGGGCGCTTCCCACGTCCGTCGGGCGCGCGCGATGGAAGGTCTTCGCGCGGGGTGGGGGATCGCGCCGAGCGCGCGCGGGGGCGTGCGACCGACCTCGCGTCACCGCGAACGCGCCGCGAGCGTGGACAGGTTCTGATGTCGTCGCGCCGCGCCGCGCCGCGCCCGCCACGGCGCGGCGGGCGGAATTTTTTCGGCTCGGCGAGTACGTTCTGTACAACGTACGTGCGAGGACGTACTCGTCAGACTGACTCACATACGAGACAAAAACCCCGGGAAAAAAGGTCACAAGATCGCGACCTTTGACGAGGATGGACGAAAGCGAGGACGTTTGACCTACAACGCCGCGCGCGCTCCTCGAGCGACGCGCGCACGCGGCCGGCGGGTCCTTCTCCGCAACCTCCGCGAACGATAAAATGGCCTCCGTCGAGGACGCGGGCGCGAGGTGCGTCGCCGTCGCGACGCGAACCCCCCGTCTCCCTTTTCGAAAAGAGCGCGCGTCGCCTTTCCTTTCGCTCGCGCGATATTATCGCCGAGACGACCGCGCGGATCTCGCGGCGCGCCGCCTCGTCTTCGCCCGTCCCCGCCCTTCGCCGACGCGCTCCCCACCTCCACCCGCAGCCCTTCGACTCGCGAGCGCGACGACGCGAACGCGAGCCGCCTCGCGAAGCGCCAGCGCGTCGTCGTCGCCGCGGACCGCGCGCCCGAGTCCTCGAAAGACGAGGCTTATCGCCAACGTCCGTCTTCGTCGACGACGCGGACGCTCGCGCGCGTCTGGCGCGTTCCCCCGGGGTCGCCGCCGCCGCTCCTGTCGAAGGAGCCCAGGGCGTCGGAGAGCGCGAGCGACGGCGCGGAGGGCGCCGGCGCCGGCGGCGGCGACGCCGGCGGCGGCGGCGGCGCGGCCGCCGGCGACGACGCCGACGCCCCCGCGGACGAGTTGGACGGCGACGAGGCGTTCGCGCGAAAGCTCCAGGAGGAGGAAAACGCGCGGTGGCGCGCCGAGCGCGAACGCGCCGCGGAACGCGCCGCGGAGTGGCGCCGCTCGCAGGAAGCGCTCGAGGCGACGCTCGCGGAGGTGGACGACGAGTTCGGCGACTCCGACGACGACGGCGACGACGACGACGACGCGAACGGGTTCGACCTCGAGAACGCGCTCGCAGACGCCGCGGCGGGCGCCGGCGGCGGCGCCGGCGGCGGCTCCGCGGACCCTGAACGCGCCGCGAGGGACGCGCGACGACGGACGACCGCCGCGGCGAGACGCGCGCGAGTGATGCAACTCCACCAGATCATGGGCGCGCTGCATCAGCGCGTGTACGCGCTGCAAGGTGTCGCGGGAGCGCGGCCGGAGATCGCCGCGCTCGCGATGAGCGACAGGGACTTCGACGAGGACGACTACGAGAGGCTGCTCGCGCTGGACGACGACGTGAAACGACGCGGGGTGTCCGCCGCCGCGCTCGCGCGCATCCCGGTGTTTCAGTGGAAGGAGAATGGGGAGGAGGAAGCGACCGCGGTCGAGGGCGCGACGGCGCCGGGACCAGGTCCGGGACCGGGACCCTCGGAGGACGCGCCGGCGCCGGCGCCGCCGCCGGCGAAGAAGGCGGTTCGCGTCTGCGAGACGGACGCGAGGTGCGCCGTGTGCCTCGAGACGTACGTCGCCGGGGATGCGCTCCGCAGGCTGCCGTGCCTGCACGCGTACCACAAGGACTGCGTCGACCAGTGGTTCGCGCGCAGCGTGGAGTGCCCGGTGTGCAAGCACGACGTGAACCAAGACGACGTCGCGGCGTGAGCGACGACAGACGCCGAAAACCAAACGCGAGGGACGCGTTCATTCTTTCTCTTTCTCTTCGCTGAAGATGTTGTACGAGTACGATGTACCGAGTAGCCTACGTCTCCGACGCCGTCGGAATTTTATACGAGACGAGTGTACCATCAAAGATCGCGTCGCTTCGTACGCGCGCCTCGACCAGACGAAGTTTGTCGAAGTCGAATTCGTTCGTCGGAAATCGTTGGAAAACGCGCGTCGCGTCGCTACTCTATATCTCCCTATCCCCCCCCCCCAAATCCCATCACGTCACGGAGACGACACCGCGGACCCCGCGCTAGATAAGATGATCCCCACGATCAACCCGTACAGCGCCAACGCCTCCGCGAAGATCAAGATCAGGATCATCCCCGTGAACAGCTTCGGCTGCTGCGCGTTCGCTCTCACCCCCGCGTCGCCGACGATGCCGATGGCCATCCCCGCGGCGAGCCCGGAGAGCCCGCACGAGAGCCCGCTTCCGAGGTGCGCGTACCCTTGGAACAGCGTGTACGTCCCGCCCGGGCTTGTGTTCGTGCTTATGATCACCGCGATGATGAGGCCGTAGATCCCCAACACGCCGGCCATGACGACCGGGACGATGCTCTTCATGACGAGCTCGGGGCGAAAGACGCCCATGGCCGCGATGCCGACGCCGCTCTTCGCGGTGCCGTACGCCGCGCCCATGCCTGCGACGCGACGGGGAGGGGTTCGCGTGGGCAGATAGAGGCGCGATGATGAAGCGTTCGAAGGAGCGTTCGATCGTTGAGCGAACGAACGACGTTGTTATCCAGATGCTGTGTAGATTTCTCGGAGAGATGCATCGCGGATCTGAAGGTCGACGCGCGGCGGGGAACGCTCGAGAGGACGCACACGAAAACAAGAGCGCGGCCATCGCGCCCATGAACCCGAAGAACGGCGCGACCGGGTCGCCCCCGCCGGACGCCGCGTCCGCGCGGGTCACCGAGCACGACAGGACGAGGACGAGGACGAAGAAAACGCTCCTCGTCGCGCTCGCCGTCGCGCCGACGCGAGACATCGCGCGCGCGCGGGCGAAACCCCGGAAACGCGTCGCGAGTCTCGAGGGCTTCCTCCAGGAAGCGCGCGCGCGGTTCAGACGCCGCGCGCGGCGCGAAGTGTCCCCGCGTCGAGTCGCGCGCGCGGGCCAACGACAGCCACGCATTCGTCCAGAGATTTTTTTTTGAGTTTCCGACAGCGACACGCGGCATGTGTTTTTCAACGTTCCGCCGCGCGAAGCGACGCCACTCATCGCTCGCCGCACCGCACGCCACTCATCGCTCGCCGCACCGCACGCACGCTCGACAACACCATGTCCGACCCCGCGCCCGCTCCCCTCGCCAAGAAGCTCTCGAAGGCGGAGACCAAGAAGGCCGCGAAGGCCGCGAGTAAAAAGGCCCCCGAGGCGGCCCCGGCGCCTCCGCCGACGCCGCCGAAGCCGACGAAGCCGGCCGCCTCGGGCGGCGGGATCGACGGTAAGGTCCTCGGCGCGATCGCGGCGATCGCGGCGCTCGCGTTCGTCGTCCTCGGCAAGAAGGAGCCCGAGCCCGTGCCGGTCAAGGGCAAGGGACGCCGCTAGGCGAAGAAGAACTCGGCGGGGACGTGTTTCTGCACGTCCCCAGATCATCCGCGCCGCGCGCTCGCGCGCGAGCGTCTGGTAGACCCCGCGTTGACTACATGGCTTCTAGCGTTTTATTCGATGATTACTGAACGTTTTCCACCGTCTTCGCGCGCCCGATCAACCCGCGCGCGCCCCGGTCCCGCGTCCGCGATCGCTCAGAGCCAGGGGGATCAAAGATCGGCGCCCGCGCGAAAAGCTGACAGATTTAACAGAAAACAACGACCAATCGAGTTCGCGCGAACACGCGTACGGTGAAATTTATATATTTATGTATGAAGTCTAGTCTCAAAAAGAGCCCAAAATCGCGACGATCACGCGCATCCAAAAAAGCGCGCCCAGAAAATAAAAGCGCGCGAGCCGTGGACCGGTTTTTTCGCACGTGTGTCACCGCCGGCTCAACCGCTCGCGCGAGGACGGGACGGGAAAAGCGCCCGGGCCGCAGCCGACGAACGCCGCGCGCGTCGTGGTCTCCCGCTCTTCCAGGCCCACGCCGAGGCGGACGGTCGTCGTCGTCTATCTATCGTCACCCCGCGCCCCCCCCGCGCGCCTGCTCCCCCCCCCCCAGCCCGCCCTCGCCCTCCTTCCCCCCCCCCCCCCCGCCCGCCCCCCCCTGTTCGCCCCCCCTCCCCCCCCCCCGTCGC
>Ga0181559_10005631_pt1 | contig 11945 bp, 6 predicted proteins | sample 011ome_21_FD_133752 | JGI IMG/M metagenome (GOLD analysis project Ga0181559, IMG submission 133752) | Coastal salt marsh microbial communities from the Groves Creek Marsh, Skidaway Island, Georgia - 011508AT metaG (megahit assembly) | ecosystem: Environmental > Aquatic > Marine > Intertidal zone...
CCATCTCGGACTCCGCTCCCTTCATCCCCATCTCCGCGCAGCTCAAGTACAACATCGACGTCGTGTGCGAGTACATCTGCAAGAAGATCCCGGTGCCGAAGCGCGACTTCACGTCCCCGGCGAACATGATCGTGATCCGGTCGTTCGACGTGAACAAGCCGGGCGCGGAGGTGGACGACGTGCAGGGCGGCGTCGCGGGCGGGTCGATCCTCCAGGGCGTCCTCAAGGTTGGCCAGGAGATCGAAGTCCGCCCGGGGATCGTGTCCAAGGACGCGGAGGGGAAGATCAAGTGCCGGAGCATCTCTTCGCGGATCGTCTCGCTGTTCGCGGAGCAGAACCAGCTGCGGTACGCCGTGCCCGGAGGCCTCATCGGCGTCGGCACGACGGTGGACCCCACGCTGACGCGCGCGGATCGCCTCGTCGGGCAAGTCCTCGGCGAGGTCGGGAAGCTCCCGCAGGTGTTCACGGAGCTGGAGGTGAACTTCTTCCTCCTTCGGCGGCTGCTCGGCGTGCGGACGCAAGGGAGCGAGAAGCAAGGGAAGGTTGCGAAGCTCTCCAAGGCGGAGGTGCTCATGCTGAACATCGGGTCGATGTGCACGGGCGCGCGCGTCGTCGCGGTGAAGAGCGATCTCGCGAAGCTGCAGCTCACGTCGCCGGTGTGCACGAAGGAGGGCGAGAAGGTGGCGCTGTCGAGGCGGGTGGAGAAGCACTGGCGGTTGATCGGGTGGGGTCAGATCCAGGCGGGGATCCAGCTCGGGGATTGACTCTGACTCGACGGTCAAGCATCGAGCGCGAGTCGAGAGGGGGAGAGAGAGAGAGAGAGCGCGACGCGGTGGTCGACGTTGTGACGATAACCGAAGGCGTCCTCTGTTTATTTTGTGCGCTCGAGCGTCGGCGTCGTGACGCTCGTTCTCGCGTTCGAGCGTCGAGCTCGCGTTCGCGCGTCGCCGCCGCCGCCGCCGCCGCCGCCGCCGTACGTTTTATCCACGCGCGTCATTTTATCCTCGTGTGCCAACGAGTTTAGTGCCAACAATTCTCGCCGCCGGCACTTCCGCGGCACTTTCGGCGGCGCCGCGAGCGAGCGAGGGAGAGAACGCGCGCGCGCGAGCCGCGGAGGTTTCGTAATAAGGTACGAGCTCTCGCCTCGAGCGCGCGCGCGGTCGGAAGCGCGACGCCGACGACGCACCGCGCGCGAATCGTCGAAGCGAGCGACCCTCTGCCGATTCCGCGAGCGCGAGCCGCGTCACCGCTCGCCGCAGCGTTCGGCGAGCCGCGGACGGCGACTCGCCGTGGCATTGGCGGCGATGTCGCTCGAGTTGACGCAGATGATGTCTAGCAAGGGCGGTGGGACCTCAGAGTCCGACGGCGACGCGGAAAACGCGGGTTCGAACGCCAACGCGAACGCGCCTGCTCCGCATCCCTCGCAATTCGCGCACAATGCGCACGGCGACGCGCCGGCGTTGACGACGCCGACTTCGCCGACGCCGAAGCGCGCGCGGTCCGCGACCGCGCCGAACCCGACGCACGCGGGCGCGAAAAATTTCATCGCGCGGCTGCGAGAGTCCGAGAGCGAGGACGCGACGAGGGCGGCGGCGACGAACGCCGCGGGTGCCAAGGAGGTCTCGCCGCCTCCGTCGCGCGACGACGGCGCCGATGCGTTGACAAACGTCGGCGTGGAGCACGAGAACCGTCTGGACGCGTTCGAAGAAGACGCGATTCACGCCCTGAGCGGGCTGTGTAACACGCAAGACGACGTCACGGAGAACGGCGTGGGCGGCGGCGGCGCGGGCGGCGGCGGCGGTGGCGGCGGAAGCAGAGCGAAGAACACCCCGGCGTCGCCGCAGTCGAAGCGTTCGAAGAAACCGAATCCGTCGTCGACGCCGCGCGCGAAGAACGGCGCCGGCGCCGCCGCGAAATCGGGCTCGGTATCCGCCTCGGACGGCGGCGTCGGCGGCGGCGGTGCGGGCGCGCCCTTTCTGGGAGGGACCGGGCCGTCGAACTCGAGGAAAGCCGCGGACCATCGACGCCTTCTGAAGAGCTACATGAAGGCTCTGTTTCGTCACCTTAAGCTCCCCGCGGATCTGAAACCAGCCGGGGACGCGAGCTACCGCGACCGCATCAACGCCGCGCTGATGTTCTGGTTCGGGGACACGTTCGCGCCCGGGAAGGCGACGAGGGAGTGCAACGCGCTGAAGGTCATGGCGAGCATCGTGTACCTCGCGACGAAAGGGAGGGTGAACGTCGACGCGGACGCCGTGTCGGGCGTGCTGAGGAAAGGCCTCAATTCGAAAAACGCAAACTACACCGTGGACGAGCCGTCGTTGAAGCGTCTGAAGGTGACGACCGCGGAGCTCCGAGCGCTGTTCGAGGGTCCGAGCAGGGTGGACGAGCTCGGGTTCCCGTGCGGGCTTCCTCTGCGGCTGCCGGACGACGACGAGAAGCGACCGCGCGCGGCGACGACGAACGCGCGGCGGGCGGCGGCGGGTTCGGACGCGCCGGCGTCCGAAGCCGTCGTCGTCGTCCGAGGCGCGCGGTCGAAGCGCGAGCGCGGGAGCGTCGGCGGCAACGGCGTCGACGCGAACGGGGCATGGAAACACGCTTCCATCGCCGCCGCGAACGGCACGTCGCTCGCGGCGCGCGAGGAGAAGGAGCCGCCTCTTTCGGCGGCGCCGACGACGAACGGAAAGACGCCGACTCTCGCGGCGAAGACGACGGCGGCCGATTCCGCCGCCGACGCGCCCGCGGACGACGTGAACGCCGCCGACGACCTCGGGTCGCCGCTCTTCTCCCCGACGGGGACGGTCGCCGCCGCGTTCGCGGCCGCGGCGTTGGCGCCGAAGCGCGAGGACCGACGCGCGGAGACGCGGGCGTTCATCGACGGCGCGATGGCGAGCGTCCTCGCGGAGATTTCCGCGCACGCGGTGGACGTGCAGCTGGAGATGCTGAACAGCGCGCAGCGAGAGCTGATGAATTACGCGCAGAGGCTCGCGAAGGAGCAACAGGAGCTCGCGGCGAAGGAGAAGGAGAAGAGCGTCGCGGGAGGGGGGGCCGCGAAGAGGAAGAGAGGTGGAGGGGAGGGGGACGACGCGTGACGAGGAGGAAGACGCGGACTTCGTCGCGGCGTCCCCGACGACAAGATTTTCTTTCGCGTATTATTATGTCCGCCGCGGAGGGACCGTCGCGACGCGACGCGTTCTTCCGCCGCTCGAACCGCGCGCGCCGTTAGACGGCGCGGTGCTTGACGCACCGCTCACGCACACGTGATGCACACGCCGGTTTAATGTAAACGGAGGCGTTCACTCGTCGTCGCCGCTCCCGCGCACATCGATCGACAAACTGGCAAGAGATGTGCACAGACTGGTGCCACTGCGCGCAGCCCGCCGCCGCCGCATTTCACTCAACGCGCCGACATTTCTCCGAGACGCCCCACTCGCCGCCGCGCTCTCGCCAGAGCGCGACCGCAGCCGACCGCGCGTCGAACGCCGCCCCACGCGCGCGTCGTCGTCGTCGTCGTCGTCGTCGTCGCGCAAGCCCCCCCCGCGGGAGGGATGAGCTTCCTCGCCGCGCTCAAGGTGGCCGCGCCCGACGACGACCGCGACGCGTCGGACGCGACCGCGCCGACGTCCAGACCGCGCGCGACCAAGGCGGTCGTCGACGCGAACGCGCTCATCAAAGGCCTCAAGCTGGAGCGCCTCGCCGAGGAGGCGATCACGATCCCGGAGGTGCTGAGCGAGATCAAGGACGCGCAGGCGCGGCGCGCGCTCGCGACGCTGCCGTTCGACCTCGTCGTCCGCGACCCGGACGAGGAATCGATCAAGGTGGTTCGCAGATTCGCGCGCATGACGGGCGATCTCGGCGCGCTGTCCGAGCCGGACGTGAAGGTCATCGCGCTCGCGTACGCGCTCGAGCGCGAAACGCACGGCGTCGCGCACCTGCGCGCGGAGCCGCCGCCGGTGACGCTCTCGAAGCGGACGCACGACTCGCGCGCGAAGAAGCCGGGCTGGGACTTCGTGCCCGACGAGGACGAATGGGCGGAGCTCGACGCGTTGAACGCGGAGGCGGAGCGCGCCGCGGACGAGGTCGCCGGGCGGATGGCGTCCGCGACGATGGACGACGACGCGCTGAAGCGCGCGGAGGCGGCGAGGGACGTGCCGATGAGCGCCGCGGAGCGCAGGAGGGCGGACGAGAGAGCCGCCGTCGCGGCGGCGTCCGAAGCCGCGAAGAAGGCGGCGGCGGCGGCGGACGGCGGCGGCGGCGGCGAGGAAGGCGAGGAAGGCGACGACGGCGACGACGGCGACGGGTGGGAGCAGAACGTGTGCCGGACGACGCGCATTCGGCGGATGAAGCGCGAGGCGCGGAGGAGAGAGGCGGAGGAGGAGGCGGCGAGGGAGGCGGCGCTGGACGCCGCCGCGGGGGTGTCGACGGTCGACGGCGGCGACGGCGGCGACGGCGGCGACGGCGAATCTGCGGACGACGGCGACGATGGCGAATCTGCGGACGACGGCGACGACTGCGAATCCGCGGACGCGCGCGCGGACGAGGCCGCGGCGTTCTTCGCGTCGAACCCGGAGGCGGTCCCCGAGGGCGCGGAGGACGAGGACGACGAGGACGAAGAAGAGGACGAAGAGGACGCCGACGGCGCGTCGACGACGATCGAGTCCACCGTCTCGTGCGTCACCGCGGACTACGCGATGCAAAACGTCATCCTCCAGATGAACCTCAAGCTCCTCACCCCGGACGGGATGCGCATCACGTCGCTCAGGCGGTGGGTGCTTCGGTGCCACGCGTGCGGGGAGGTGACGCGTCAGACGACGCGCGTGTTTTGCCCCAAGTGCGGCAACGCGAGCCTTCAAAAAGTCGAACACACCGTGTCCTCCGACGGCGTCGAACAGTTTGGCGTCCGACGCAAGCACGTCCTGAAGGGCACGCGGTACTCGCTCCCCGCGCCCAAGGGCGGGCGGACGACGAAGCAGCCCATCTTGAGGGAGGATCAGCTCATCGGGATGCGGGCGAAGAGGGACAAGGCGATGGACGACGTCTTCGCGTGCGAGTTCAACGAAGAGAGCTTCGCGGGGAAGTCGCGGGGGTCGGGGAACGGGCGGGACGCCGCGCATCTGTACCGCCAACGCGAGCTCTTGGAGGTGGCGTCGGGGGGGAACCTGAAGAAGAACCCGAACGAGCGGAGGTTCGTGCGGACGAACCGACGGAGGAAGTGACGCGACGGACGCGGCGGGCGTTCTAGGATTGAATTTTTCGGTATCACACGTCACGACTACAAAGGTACAACAAACACGACGCCCGTCCCCAGTCTCGTCACTCTCCCTCGAGACTTTGCCACGGATCGGTCTCGATCGGGACGCCGTACGCGAACTTCCCCTTCTCCGTCCCCGGCTGCTTCGGCGGCGACTCCGTGTCGTATATGCTCACCACGTGATGCACGCTCGTGTACGGCCGCCCTCGTCCGCTCGCGTGGTTGATGTGCGCGTGCGCGGGGGGCTGGTACACGCGTCGGCTCCACGGCGCCTTTCTCGCGCTGAGCTTCTTGTGCCGCGCCTTGAGCTCGTCCAGCGTGATCTTGCCAGCCAGGTCGTTCTTCTCCATCCACTCGCGGTAAAACGCGGTGTTCTCCATGCTCTCTTCGACGTCGCGCGTCCACATCCGTCGGTCGTCCTCGGGCTTCACGGGGAGGTACCCGGTCGGGGTGGGGAAACAGAACTCCGCGTCGTCGTCGGCGTCCGTCGCGTCAGCGGGTTCCTCCTTCTTCTCTTCCTCCTCCTCTATTAGTTTCTTCTCCTGCTCTTCCTCCGCGGTCTTCGAAGCTGCGGGCGGCTCGGCCGCCGCCGCCGCGTCTTCGTCTTTCGCTCCCCCCGTCAACTCCCCCCCCACCTCCGCCGCCGCCTTCTCCGCGACGACCTCCGCCTTCTTCTTCTTCGCCTCCGCCTCCTCCTCCGCCTCCGCCTCCTCCTCCGCGGGCGCGACGACGTCCCCCCCCGACGGCGGCGCCGTCGATAACCACGAGCTCTCGTCGTGTAACCGCCATCGATCCGATCCGAACCGCCCGACGTGCCGCCCGTCGTCCGTCCACACGCTCACGACCGCGTCCTGACCGCACGTCACGAAGAACCCGCGCGTCTCTCCCGGGGCGCCGCCCGCGGGGGCGAGGAAAAACTGGCACGCGCTCACGCACGCGCCGACGGCGTGCGCTTGCCAGTACCCCACGCACATCGCGTCGTCGCGGCCCATGACTCGGCGGTTCCCGACGTGCTTGTTCGGGGAGCCGGCGTCTTGTCCGAACGCGTCGAACGTCTCCGCGAGCGCGGCGCGCGTGATGCGGGAGAAGTCCCACAGTTTGACGCGGCCGACGGCGTCGCCGGTGACGACTTTTTCGCCATCGGCGTCCGCCGCGATGGTCATCACGCTCTCGCCGTCGCGGTGGCCCGCGTGGAAGTCCGCGACGAGCCTCCCCTCGGAGACGTTCCAGACGCGCGCGTGCCCGTCCGCGTACGACGCGGCGACGACCGCGGGCGTGGCTTTATCCTTCGGGAGGTCGCGGCCGAGGAAGACGACGGACTCCGCGGCGCGATCCGACGCCGGCGCGTACGACGCCGCCGCCGCCGAATGAAAAGACGCCGCGTGGCCGTCGTCGAGTTTCTTCGGCAGCGGCGGCGCCGGCAGCTTATGCCGCAGCGCGCCGTTCTCCACGTTCCATATCAACAAATCGCCGCGCGAATCTCCGGTCGCCATGACGTCCGGCGGCGCCGCGGCGACGCACAGCACGTCCGCGTCCCCGTGCGCCTTTTCGCCGCGCATCCGCCGCCGCGGGTTCACCCGCACCCGCGCGTCGTCGTCCCAGAACGTCACCGCGTGGTCCCACCCGACCGCGGCGACGCGCTTGAACGCGAAGGCGTCGTCGCCCTCGCCCATGTGCGCGAGACCCGTGACCTCCGCGGCGCCGTCGCCGGGGACGCAGAGTTTCACCCTGTGGCCGTTGGACGGATTCCAGACCGACACCACGCCGTCGCTCGCGCCGACGCACACGCGCCGCCCGGCCGCGTCGTACGTAATCGCGGTCAGCCTCGCGTCGGCGTCGCCTCCCACCGCGTGCGCGTCCGTGAACCGGTACTCGATCTCGCCGTCGGTGAAGTCCCAGACGCAGACGCAACCGCCGGAGTCGGCGCTCGCGATTTGGGTGAACCCGGGGGAAGGGTTCACGGACACCGCCACCGCCGGGCGGTTGTGGCCCACGCTCGCCGCGCGGTCGATGACCGTGAGCTTCCACAGCTTCGGGGATATCGACGCGGTCAGCAAACGCGAGGTGCCGTGGTCGAAACCGAGCGCGCCGATCGCGTTGACTGGGAAGTACGACGTCTTGTCCTCGAACGACTGCACGCACGCGCGCGACTTGAAATCCCACACCCGCACGTTTTTCTCCACGTCCAGCGATATGATCTGCGACTCGCTCTCGACGAGCATCAGGTGCGAGATGGACGCGCCGTGGCCGTACAACACGTCCACGGGCTTGGACGTCAGCGGGTTCCACAGCAAGATGGTCTTGTCCACGGACGCGGTGAGAAGCAGTTTAAACCTCGGCGACCACGCGACGGCGTTGACGCCCCCCTTGTGCCCTTGCAACGTCCTCGTCCGCGCGCCCAACGCGTTCGGGTCCACGTCCACGAGCTTCACGGTCCTGTCCAGCGACCCGCTGACGATGACATCGTCCTCTTTCACGTACTGCACGGACGTCACCCAGTCGTCGTGGAGCTTCCGCGTCCACTTGTTTTCGAACCGGACTTTGTACTCTGACTGCGCCTTCTCCCCGTCCGTCATGTCTATCGCCTGCAACACGTGCACGTACCCGCCGTCGTCGCCCACGGCGATCCAGTCCATGTCCTTGTGCCCCGGCGCGATCTTCGCGCCGCCGCGCCAGGACGTCATGCACAGCGGCGCGTACTGAAACGTGCTCAGCTGCCCGCAGACTTTCCAGCCCTTGTCGAGAATTTTCACCTTGCGGTCGTGCGACGCCACCGCGAGCCTGCCGCTCGTGTCCAGATGACACCCCGCGGTCAGATACGCGCGCGACCTCAGGTCCACCTTCCTAACGTACTTCACCCCGCCGTCGCTCGAGAGCTGCCACAGGCGCACGGTGCCGTCGTGCGACGTCGTCGCGTACGTGTCTCTCAGCGATGTCATCTTGGTGAGGGACGTCACCACGTCTCGGTGCTTCGCCTCCGGGTCGGATTGCCCCGCGACGCCAACGCGCTGCTCCTTCTCCGGGAGGTACTTCCGCACCGCGTCGAGCGCGCGGAGCTCGCGCGCCGCCTGCCCTTCGAGGAGGACGTACGTCGAGAACTCGTCCCAGTCCACGGCGCCGTCCGCGTTGGCGTCGACGCGGTTGAAGAGCTGACGCAATCGCGCGTCGTTCCCCGACGACTCGCTGCCGTCGCCGAGCGCGGCGGCGAACGCGGCGACGAACTCGTCCTCGTCGAGCGAGCCGCCGCCGTCGAGATCCGCGGACTCGAACGTGGCGCGGAGGGTTTCGAACAAGTCGAGGGTGATCTCGTCGTGCAGCGCGGCGCCCAGCGCGACGGACGCGAGGTCGAGAGACTTGGCGCTCGACGCGCGCGCTGGCGGGGCCTCGTCGTCGTCGCGACCGAATCGCGCGGCGGACGGGGAGCTCGCGGCAGCCATCTCGTCGCCGTCATGACCGCCGCCCGCGCCCGCGGCGGCGCGTCCCGCGGCCATGACGACCGCGCGCTTCTGGATGTACGCCGCGCGCCGTGCGAGTGAGAATCCGATTTCTCGGATTCGCCGCTTCTTTTGGCATCACGCCGCGCCGTCGTCAAACTTTCTCGGAAGCTCTTGAGGTGACGACGGAGGAGGCGAGAGAGGGTCGCGTTTTACGACTGAAAACAAAACGAAACGAAACGTTCAGAGTTCGTGCATAACCCGAGGCGGCGCTCTTATTCAAATCATCATCGCTACGCGCACGCCGTCCCGCGCGATGACCCGATCCCTCGCCCGCCGCCGCGGCTCCGAATCAATCTTTCTCTCTCCACACTTCCTCCGCGCTAATAAAAGTTTCCACCCACGTCCCGCCGCGACCGACGCCGCGATCGATATCCACCGATCGCGCCGCGGCCGCGACGACGCGAACGCGCCGCCGCTCCATCGCGGGTCCCGACGCGAATCGCGCGACACACAAGTCGACGGACGACGACTTACTTGCGGGAGACCTTGTCGAACGTGGAGACGCCGACGACGGCGACGCCGATGGCCGCGAGGACGATCCCACCCGCGACGACGCTGAGGAGCGTGTTCTTGAGCGACGGCGTGATGGCCGCCTCCGCGACGAGCGGGTTCGCGAGGGCCGCGGCCGTGCCGACGGTGACCGCCGCGGTGAGCTTCTCGGTCTTGAGGCTGCGGAGGAAAGGAAGAGAGGAGGTCGTCAGAGCGACGTCGAACGAATCGCAGCGAGCGAGCGAGAAAAACCGCGTGCGAACGAACGCCAGCTGTGCGATGGATCTCGACGGCGGCAGCCGGGATCGATCGTCGCGGATCGATCGGTGCGCGACGCGACGCGTCGCGGTCGCGATCGACGCGCGATCGCGCGACGCGACGTGTCGCGTCGCCCGCGACGCGATGCCGCGCGGCGCGGCCGCGCGGGGTCCCGCGCGCGGCCGCGCCGCGCGATCGATCGCGCCGCGGCGCCGCGGTCTCGAGCGACGATGATCTATCTGTCCGTCCACGCGGGCAGCGCGCGACTGGCGAGACGGGGTCGGGGTCGGGCGCGCACCTCGCGACCGGCTGCGCGCGCACAGCCTTCACCGCCACGGAGCGCTTCACTGCGGAGGGAGAGACGACGGAGGAGGTGACGTCAGCGATCGGGACGCGATCGAGCGACGCGACGCGCCGCGACGCGCCGCGGCGAGGGCGAGAAGGTTATCGAGTCTCGAGAGGCACAGATTTATTTTTTCGACGGATCGATCGATGGACGCGCGCGCACCGGGAAGCGCGACGGCCTTCTTGGCGGACAGCGAGCGGACCGCGACCTTGGAGGGCGCGGCGACGGCGAAGTTGGAGGCGACGATGGCGGCCATTTTGCTAGCGTTGAGGTGGTATTAACGTGCGGTTAACGGGTGCTTGAATGACGGCCCGCGAGCGATGCGCGCGAGTAAAAACAGTATCGACGCGCGCAGAAGGGGCCAATCAGAGGTGAGATCGCGCCCGGATCGAGTTGACTCGGAAACGACGAGTCATCCGCGCGCGTTGAAACGACCGACCGCGAAAATTCGTCCCGTCGCCGCGCGTTCAAAACGACGTCGCCAGCCCCCAGATTCGCGCGCGCCGGTCGACGCGATGGCCGCGCACGCGACGGACGCCGTCGTCGCGGCCGCGTCCGCGCGCGGCGACGACGCGGCGGGGAAGGGAGTCGACGCGGACGCGGACGCGACGACGACGGCGCCGTCGCCGAATCCGCCTCCGCCTCCGAAGACGACCACCTCCGCCCATGGCGCCATCCGCGCCATCGCCCCCGACGCGGTGCACCGCATCTGCAGCGGGCAGGTCGTCCTCGACCTCGCGTCCGCGGTGAAGGAGCTCGTGGAGAACGCGCTCGACGCGGGCGCGACGAACGTCGAGGTGCGCGTCCGAGAGCACGGCGTGGAGTGCGTCGAGGTCGTGGACAACGGCGCGGGCGTCTCCGAGGAAAACTTCGCGGCGCTGACGACAAAGTACGCGACGTCGAAGATCGCCGCGTTCGACGACCTCGCGTCGCTGCGATCGTTCGGGTTCAGAGGCGAGGCGCTGTCGTCCCTGTGCGCGATGTCGACGCTGGTCGTGACGACGAAGACGAAGGACGACGACGCGGGGAGTCGGATCGAGTACGACCGCTCGGGGATGATCGTTCGCGTCGAAACCGTCGCGAGGGCGACGGGGACGACGGTGACGCTCCGCGACGTCTTCGCGCCGCTCCCGGTGCGAAGGAAAGAGTTCGTTCGTAACGCGAAGCGCGAGTACGCGAAGCTCCTGAGGCTGCTGCAGGCGTACGCGATGATAAGCGCGGGGGTGAGGATCGTGTGTTCGCATCAACGCGCCGAGGGCGTCCGTGGCGGCGGAAACGGCGGCGGCAGGGAAACCGTCGTCAACACGCGGGGGGGCGTCCACGCCGACGTGCGCTCGAACGTCGCGTGCGTGTTCGGCGCCAAGGCGGTGCAGGGTCTGACGCCCGTGGACGCGGTGCTGGGTGCCGACTTGGGGTGCCGAGTCGTCGGGCTCGTGTCCAAGGCGCAGGCGGAGTGCGGGCGCGCCGGCGGCGACCGGCAATTTTTTTACGTCAACGGGAGACCGGTGGACCTCCCCAAGGCGACGAAGGCGCTGAACGAGACGTACCGCGCGCAGTTCAGCGTCGCGATAACGCGCGCGCCGTTCGCGGTGCTGGACTTTCGGCTGCCCACGAACGCGTACGACGTGAACGTCACCCCGGACAAGCGCGAGGTGTTGCTGCACAGCGAGAAAGAGATCATGGCCGAGTTAAGGCGCGTCCTCCTCAGACTGGTCTCCATACGACCGCGTCGGCGCGGTGAACGCCGATACTTAAGGACTTCATCTCCCGGCGCATCTCTCCGCCCGCCCCTCGCGTTCAATCCCGACACACCTCGGCGCATTTCAACTCCGCTTCTGACGCCTTTCAACTCCACCCCGATATCATCGCTTTGTATGGAACGACCCTCAGAGCCGCGTTGGAGCGGACGTGGGCTCCGGCCAAGTACACGTACGCGGTCGGCGGCGGGACGTGCCTCCTCGGGGACGGCGGCGTCGGCGGCGTGGAGACGACGACGACGACGACGACGGGCGGCGGCGTGAAGGCGGAGCCGATGGACGCGGACGTGAACGTGGGGCGCGCGGAGTCGGAGGGGACGGCGCTCGTTCCCGCGGGAGAGGAGGAG
>Ga0181559_10005634_pt1 | contig 11943 bp, 9 predicted proteins | sample 011ome_21_FD_133752 | JGI IMG/M metagenome (GOLD analysis project Ga0181559, IMG submission 133752) | Coastal salt marsh microbial communities from the Groves Creek Marsh, Skidaway Island, Georgia - 011508AT metaG (megahit assembly) | ecosystem: Environmental > Aquatic > Marine > Intertidal zone...
TATCCGATCAAAGCCAATGGTCATGGAGGCAGGCAGGTTCGGGGTAACCCCGCCAATGATCCTGACTGGAAGGAACATGGGGAGATCTACGACCATCACTTTGTAGAGTTTGAGTACGCCGATGGGTTCCGTATGTACAGCCAGTGCCGGCACATCAGTAATTGCTGGCAAAATGTTTCCGAGCATATTTATGGTTCTGAAGGTAATAGTGCTATTAGTCGCCATCAAATTTTCCCAAAATCAGGCGATCCATGGCGCTACCCAGGCAAAAGAGTGGGTGGACATCAGCAAGAGCAACTCAATATGATCGATGCACTCGCCAAGGGAGAAGTCTACAATGAGGGAGATTATGGAGCGAAGAGCACCATGACCAACATTTTGGGTAGATGTGCCACTTATTCGGGTAAGGAGATAAGCTGGAATCAGGCACTCACCTCTAAGGTTGAGCTTTGTCCGGGGATCGACTCATTAACTTGGGAGAGTGAGGCACCCGTTCAACCTAATTCGGCTGGTGGCTATGATGCTCCCGTGCCTGGTAAAACGCGTGTGGTGTAATTTACACCCCCCTCAGTTTATCCAGTATAGATTTATTTGTGACCCTGAGTTTACTGCTCAGGGTCGCTTTGTTTTGACCCGAAGGAATTAAGCTTTAGCAAAGAAATCATGATACTTTCAGACGGAGCCATTCTGGATGCAATCGATCGTGGAGATATTGTGATCGAGCCTTACGACCGATCCTGCCTGGGAACTAATAGTTACGATGTCCATCTTTCACCTCATTTAGCCTGCTATGTCGATGAAGTGATCGATGCCCGTAAGCACAACCAGGTGGAGCACTTTTCTATTCCGGAGGAAGGATATGTTTTACGGCCTGGGCAGACTTATCTGGGCTCGACCCTCGAGTACACCGAAACCCGCCGTTATGTTCCCTTTCTTGAGGGAAAATCGAGTGTGGGTAGGTTGGGCATTGATATTCACGCAACTGCCGGAAAAGGGGATGTTGGCTTCTGCAATCATTGGACCTTAGAGATTTCGGTCTCCCAGCCGGTCAGGGTTTACGCGAGAATGCCCATTGGCCAATTAATTTACTTCCTTGTCGAAGGAGAAGTGGAGGTGGATTACTCCAACAAAGCCTCCGCCAAATACAACCAGCGATCTTCCCTGCCCGTTGAATCGATGATGTGGAAGAACGCGTTTTAGTGAGCACGGACCAGAGTTTTCTCCGTGATATTCTCGAGGAACATGCCCTCAATCCGTTTGGGCGAGGATCCATCGCTCATCCATCGCACTCTTCGGAATGGATCAGTACAAAGACTGGGAATATATGCCGGGTGGAAATAAGAATCGAGAATGACCGATTGGTTGAACTGGTGGCTAATGTGCAGGGCTCTGCTCTTGCAAAGGCATGCGCCTCTATCATGTGTGCTTCCCTCACAGGGGATGAACTTAGGGATACCCGGTCCACTCTCTCTGAAATTAGAGAATGGGTTGAGCACCATAAATCTCCAGGGGAGTGGGTTGGCGATTTAAAGGTTTATCAATCCATCGTGCAGTTTCCTGAACGGGTTGATTGTGCGATGCTTTGCTGGATGGCTCTGGGCGAAGCTTTGGGAGATTAGGAGTTAGAAATTATTATATTTTCGGTATCCGCCGCCGGATTTCCCCCAGCCTGAGCTTCCGAATGCTCTTTCTTTGCCGTAGCGGTGATGGGAGTGAGCATTGATTAATTCATACCTTGATTCGGGCAGTTCCTTGATGAAGCGGCTTTGCATCAGCCGTACCGGCGTGCCTTTTTGGTTGGCTAGGGTAGGGAAGAGAAGGTGTAAGGATCGTTCTGCTCGGGTGGATGCCACATAGAACAATCTTCTTTCCTCCTCCAGGTCTCCCTCGCCATCGATGGCCCGCTTGTTGGGAAAGAGTCCATCGGCCAGTCCGATGATAAACACATGGGGGTATTCGAGGCCTTTAGACTGGTGAATGGTAGAGAGCCGAATACACCGTTCTCCCTGCTTAACCACCCGGTCCCCGGATTCTGAACTGAGCAAAACCAATTGGGACAACATTTCAGCGAGACTTTCGTGCTTGGACGCAAAGTCAATTAGGCTCTCTAAATCCTCCTCGCGCCTTGGCCAATTTTCATAGGTGGCCCGGAGAAAAGTTTGATACCATCCGCTAATCGCTTCTTCAACCACAACAGAGGGTGCCGCATTTCCTGCTACCTCATGCACATGGGAGAGGGTGTCAGACATATCCTTCCAGTCATCGATCGCATCCTTGGGCACTTTAGCCAGCACCTTCTCATCACCAAGTGCCTGGCAAAGTGATTTCTTATTTTCGGTGGCGATCGAAGAGGCAATCTTAAGAAGTTTAATAGCTGTTTTCTCCCCGACCTTGGGCAGGAGGCATGCAAAGCGCAAAAACGCGGTGCTGTCTTTGGGGTTGGCCACAAACCTGAGTTGGGAGACCAAGTCTTTTACATGGGCCTGCTCAAAAAATCGTAAGCCGCTGGTAATGAGAAAGGGGAGCCCCCTTCGGGAAAGCTCGACCTGCAATTCCATCGCATGGTAATGGGCACGATAGAGAATGGCAACCTGGTCGTAGTTAACCCCAGAGTCATAGAGGTCCTCAATTTTTGAAATGACATAATCTGCCTGTTGGTATGCATCTAGGGTGGGAATGACCTGAGGTAAATCGTGATGGGGGCGTGATGCCTTTAATTCCTTGCTAAAACTTTTCTCTGCGGTCCTGTTTGCCAGGATGCCATTGGCAAGTTTCAGAATCTCCGGTGAGCTTCGATAATTGGTTTCAATCTTGTAAATCTTGGCCCCAGGGTGGCGTTCGGGAAACGAAAGGATCTGGTCAAGGTCTGCCCCGCGCCAGGTGTAGATACATTGAGCATCATCCCCAACTGCCATGACTTGGTGGTTGGACGCAACGCAGTCAACAATACGTGCCTGGAGAGAATTTACATCTTGATACTCATCGACCAGGACATGGGAGAATCGATTCTGGAAATAGGATCTGGCATCCTCATGCTTCTCCATCAGATCGAGCCAAAAGACTAGTAGGTCATCATAATCCGTGAGTCCACGGCTTAATTTTGTTTGGGTGTAGATTTCAAAAAATTGATCCATCTTGGTGATCAATTCCCGGTTCGATGGGTAGCGGGCTCGGGCGACTTCCTGGACATCTTTTCCTACATTTCGGGCGTAGCTTATTAAGCCTTTAATAGGTTTGGCCTTGGGGTTTTCTTTTGCTTTGAAGAAATCTGGATCGATATCTCGGATTACTTCATTGAGGAGGGCATCGGAATCTCCATCGTCCAAAATAGTGAAACTTCTGGGCAATCCAAGAAGGTCACCAAAGAGCCGTAATGCTTGTCCTCCGACATGATGGAAGGTGCCACCCAGGAAGCGGTGGCCACCCACGCCTGTTAATTCTTCGACCCGCTCGAGCATTTGCTTGGATGCCTTATTAGTAAAGGTAAGGAGGAGGATCGCTTCGGGTTGAATGCCTTGTTCCAATAAGTAGGCTACGCGGTAGGTAAGGGTCCGGGTTTTGCCAGAACCGGCACCAGCAAGCACAAGGGCGGGGCCAAATGGTGCGGTGACTGCTCGGTACTGATCATTGTTTAATTCATTTTTAAAATCAATCTTCTGCTGAGCAACAGGGCTGGATACTTGCGGAGGTGGGCCGAATAAATCGTCCTCTTCATCTTCATAGTCGTACATTATTAATTTTCCGAAGGGTCACATTTATTGATCAGGGGAGCCAGGAAGTCTCGATGGACAACTTCGGGTCGGTTGCTCCACGAATGAATTTTCAAAATGGTTTCATTGTCGGATCCAATGACTTGCTCAAGTTCATGGCTGGCAAAGCGGGATATCCCCCGGGCAATAATTTTTCCTAGTGGGTTGATAATGGAAACAACCTCTGACCTGCCAAAGAGGCCGCTTGCCCGAACGATTCCGCTGGCAAGAAGGTTGGCTCCTTTATCGAGAATGGCTTCGCATGCCCCTTGATCAATTTCGATCGAACCCTTGGGGTTGGGAAAAAAAGCCAGCCATTTCTTTCGCTGGTTAAGATCCAATCCAGCAGGAGCAAAAAAAGTGCCCTCTGCCTTGCCATCAATAATCTGGGGGAGCCTGCCAGGCGTTTCTCCGCTGCCAATAAATACAGCACAACCGGATTTTGTGGCCACTTTTGCCGCTTCAATTTTGGTTGCCATTCCACCCACTGCTGTGGAACTGGTGGTGCCTTCTGCCATGCCCTCTATCTCGGGGGTGATTTCACTGACGAAAGGGACAAGGACTCCAGAGCTTGCGTGAGTCATCAATCCCTTCGCTGTGGTCAGTATGATCAGTAACTCGGCGAGGCAAAGGGAGGCGAGTAGGGCAGAGAGCACATCATTATCGCCAAACTTTAACTCTTCATCACTGATGGAGTCATTCTCGTTGATTACAGGCACAACTCCCCGGGCAAGCAGAGTCTCTATTGTTTCTTGCACCTTGCGGGATCTTGTTTGTTGGTTGAAATCTTCCCGGGTAAGTAAAATTTGGGCAGTCATAATACCATGATTGCTAAAGGCGGATTTCCACGCGTGCATTAACTCACTCTGGCCGATCGAGGCGCAGGAGCGAAGCAAGGAGAGCTCAGTAGGTCTCGACTCAAGACCGAGCTTACCCATGCCTAAGCCGACCGCACCAGAGCTAACAATTATGACCTCCGTGCCCTGATCCTTTAACGATTCTATACCCGAACAAATTTGGGATACTCGTTCTTCCCGAATATTACCATCTCCAGCGGACAATAGTCCGGTTCCCAATTTAATTACCACTCTACTCATCCGAATACACCTGTGTGTAAAAGATGGGCGAAAAGTAAGCTAGGGCAATCCCAACCTCAAAGATAATCGGATTTTTGAGGGAAACAGAGGAGGACTGCTTAAACTTTTCGTAGATCAGATTCCTTGGAGGACAATGCACGATTGATTTCATTGACACTATCATCGGTCAATTTCTGCACTTCCTTTTCGGCTCGTTTAAAGTCATCTTCAGGGAGTCCATCTTTCTGTAGTGCCTTCAGTGCATCCAGCCCATCCTTGCGGGAGGCCCGTACTCCAATTCTGCCATTTTCCGCGAACCCCTGGGCCATCTTGCACAACTCCTCCCTTCTTTCTCCGCTGAGTTCCGGGATGGGCAGACGAATCAATTCTCCGGTAAGAAGGGGCGTAATGCCGAGCTTGGCTTCTAGCAATGCCTTTTCAATCGGGCCAACCGTTCCCTTGTCCCACGCCTGAATTTGTATGGTGCGCGAATCAGGTGTAGTGATGGCAGCCACATCACGAAGTTTCATGCTTGAGCCGTAGACATCAACAGTCACCCCCTCAACCATGGATGGATTGGCTTTGCCAGTATGAAGGGTGGAAAATTCATGAAGGACATGATCGACAGATTTTCTCATGTCCTCATCTAATTTTTTAAAAACGAGTTCAGTATCCATAGGTAAATTGAGTTTGGTTAAAGGTTAGGTTACGGGCAATTTATATTAATGTACGATGGTGCCTATTTGCTCTCCGCAAACTGCCTTCCGTATCGATTCTTCTTCCTGAAGATTGAAGACAAGGATGGGCATCTTATTGTCCATGCAGAGGGAAAATGCGGTCGAATCCATAACTGAAAGCCGTTTTTCCAGACAGTCCATGTATGAGAGGGCAGAAAATTTCGACGCATCCTCATATTTGTGAGGATCTTTATCGTAAATACCGTCCACTTTGGTTGCTTTAAGAATGATGTCCGCAGAAATTTCGTTAGCCCGGAGGGCGGCTGTGGTATCAGTAGAGAAATAGGGATTTCCAGTACCGGCAACGAAAATAACAATTCTTTCCCTTTCAAGGTGCCTGATCGCACGGCGTTGAATGTATGGTTCGGCCAACTTGTCCATCGGGATTGCACTTTGAACACGCACCACTGCACCCATCTTTTCGAGGCGGTCCATCAGGGCAAGGCCATTGATCACCGTGGCAAGCATTCCCATGGAATCTCCGGTGGTTCGATCAATTCCTTTATCGGCACCCTGTAAACCTCGAAATATATTTCCTCCTCCCACAACCAATCCGACCTCAACCCCCATATCGGCAACCGCCTTGACCTCGCCACATATCTTTTCTAAAGACTCGGCAAAAATTGGCTCACCGGCACTCCGACTGCCAAGGATTTCTCCACTTATTTTTAAGATGATGCGCTTGTACTTGGGCTTGGACATAATAGGTTGGTATTGAAAATGTAGTTCCTTGACTTCAGCGTGTTTAAGGGCTAGAGAATTGATCTTTAGCCTGGTGGTGTAATGGTAGCACAGAGGTTTTTGGTACCTTTAGTTGGGGTTCGAGTCCCTGCCGGGCTGCCACTCCATATTTAGCGGGTAAAAGAAGTGAGCGACCCAACTGCAGTTACTGATCGAATGGATCAAATGCAGGTGGTGGTGGTGGGGTATCAGTAGGGGCAGGTTCATTTCCATCCTGAACATTGCTGTCTCCGGAATTATCAAACGGATCAAATGTAGCGGAAGGCGGTGGTGGCGGCGGGGTGCCAAAAACATCTTCTAGCGGAACTTGGGGTGAATTCTCTTCAATATCCGGTTCCGGAGCTTCTGCAAAAGGATCAAAGGTGGGCGGGAGTGGCGGGGCTGCCGGCAGTTCACCAAACGGGTCTTTATTTTGTGGAGGTGCAGTCGGGGATAATTCCTCATCGGATTGGGTCGGAGTAGGTAAAGGTGCGTCATCGAACGGGCTACTTTCACTGGATGCACTGAAAGGATCAAAGGAAGGGGGGGGCGGTGGTGCGGAGGGTATGACCGCTTCAGGTTCTGGCACAGAGGGGTCGGGCAAGGCTGTGTCATGCTTCGGTGTTTCCGCGATGGCGTCTTCAGGAGCAAGAGGAGGGGGGGCATCGCTTTCTCCAGTATCAGAAGTGAGTTCGCCGGCGGGAGGAAGAGGGCTAACTTGATTCGCTACTGGTAATTCTTCAACCGCCTGGGCAGGTTCATTAGCGGGTGGTTGAAGTGCTTTCTGAGGTTGTGCCAAAGGAGGCGTGTTTTCAGGCTCAGGTTGATCCGAGGGGGGGGGAGGAGTATCTTTAGTAATAGGTGCAACGATTCGTCTCCCTGCAAGCAAATCTTGCACGGGCACGCCATCCGTGAAGCGGATTTCGGAAATTTTTTCACCCAGTTCGTTCCATTCGGTACAAATTCCATGCTCTAAGTTGTTTTTGAAATTATAGTCAAACTGCTGTTGTCCGTTTTCAAACCAACCCTTGGAGTTCCCCTCCATCTTGTTGTCAACAAACTGGGCGGAGAGCCTTTTACGGCCGTTCTCGTACCAGACCGTTCGGTTGCCGTGCTGCTCGTCCCTCTGATAAAATAAGCCAACTTTCTGCTGACCGTTGGGGTGCCATTCGCTGGATGGCCCTTCCCTGAGACCATGTCTGTAAATGGTCGAAGATTTTCGGTTGCCGTCGGGATACCATTCCAGCATTTCTCCGTGTGGTTTTCCGGATTTCATCGTGACTTCAAAGATTTTTGATCCATTGGGGTGCCACTCAGATTTTGTTCCATTCAATTTGCCATCTTCGTAGCTTTCTTCGAAGTGCAATTCACCAGTAATTCTGTACTCACGGGAAATGCCTTCCCTCACACCATTTGAATATTCAATGACAGTTCTTTTTCTGCCGTTGTAGAAATATTCAGTGGTTTCTCCATGACGCCTGCCTTCTTTCCATGAAGAAACTGACTTGGTGGGACTTTGTTCGAATGTCTCAATTGCTCGACCTGTGAAAGGGTTACCAATTCTGGTGGAATTGCCGTCTAAATCCCCATCCTCCCTCACGACTCCAGAAGAATCGACCTCAAGCCAGTGCAGCATAACCGTATTTTCGGCAGACAAAGAAGAGCCTCTTGTGGAAATGCTTGATTTGGAACAAGAGGAAATAAGAGCAAAGAAACCTAATAGGAGAGGCAAATGAAAAGACTTATTCATAAGAAAAGTAATGTCTTTGCCCTTTCGCCGTGGCAAGCGGTTTCTTAGTCTTTCGATTGATCCTCAATTTGGTATGGCCATGGCCATACTTTCAGTGAAGTCCTTGATGATATAACGAATCAATCTTCCTCTGTAGGGTAGAGGAATTCCTGCAAATCCCTACGCTGTTTTTTGGTCGGACGCCCAATCCCCTTTTTAGTCATGATAGTGGGCTTAATCGCAATTTTTTTTTCAAGTGCCAATCTTTGTTCATCAGGCGGGGTAAGGTCTTTAAAAATATTCTGTGCCAAACTCGCAGACAATCGGCGTGGAGCCAGTTCAATCACTTGAATTTCTTTGGTCAATGGGCCCATCTTTACGGATAAAATATCCATCGGCTTGATTTCCTTGGACGGTTTGATTGGGTATCCGTCTAATTTTACCCAGTTCTTTTTGCATGCCTCTGTGGCAAGGCTTCGGGTTTTGTAATGTCGAGAAACCCAGAGCCATTTATCGACACGCATCAGATTATCTCCTATTCTTTACTGAGACAGCAAACAGAGGGCAGTTATTCGGATCGGTCAAGAATGCGTGCACGGAAAAGCTCTTTTTTGAGAAAGGTTTGGTTGCTCTCATTGCCTTCAGTCGCGGACATAGGCGAAATTTCCAAAATAAAGGAGGCATCGGATGAATGAAAGAAATCTGGTTGGAGGCTAGGAATAGGTGCCAATTCCTGCCTAGTTTTCGGTGGCAGTTGGAGAAAAAAAGATTCAGCTTTCTCCCAGTTAAAGTAAAGCCATCCCAGACCAAGTCCGGATAGTAGGAGAACCGCGAGGAGAGTGAGAGATCCAACCACGCTGGATGGGTTGGAGGAACTTTCGGGCTCTACCGCATCCCGCTTCTTCTCGATCAAGGTGCCTATGAGAATGGAAATTTCATAAAGGAAATAGAGGGGAATGGTCAGAATGCAAAGGCTCACAGGATCACCGCCGGGAGTAATCAGTGCAGCAGAAATCATCAAGATGACCAGTACAATTCTTCTACTTGAGCGCAGACTGGAAACAGATAATAGACCGATGCGGATTAGTAGGATCAAAACCAGGGGAAACTGAAACGCCAGTCCGACAGCGAAGGTCATCCAAATTACAGTGCTGTAGTAATTTCCTGCCTCGGGGCGGTAAATTTCCAGTCCCAGGACATTAAAGCTGAAATCGATAGTAAAAGCCAAGGACAGAGGAAGGATGAAAAAGTAAGTCATTCCTGCCCCGGTAAGAAAGAGCAGGGTCGAAGCGATGCAACCGGGAAAAAAGATCTTTTTCTCCCTGGGGGTTAGTCCGGGGAGTACAAACCCACTAATGAAGTAAAGCATAAAGGGGAGAGAGATGCCCAGACCGCCGAGGAAGCAAATTTTCATAGCGATGAAAATGGGGGAGTAGGATCGGATTACCTGCAACAAATTACGATCCTTCCCTCCGGCAAAATGAATAAGTAACCTAAGCCTGTGCTGAGGGTCAGCAATCCCCCAGCGGATCAAGTCTCTCTCGGTGGCTTGGACCAACTCGGTAAGACCGATGCCCTGTTCTTCAAGCGTGTTGCGATACTGGGAAAGGCCACTGGATTCCAAGTCGATAGCAATGCTACCAAAATCATGAACCGCAGAGATCAGGGGTCTTTGTAGTAAACGAACCGATTCATCCAAAAATACGGCAACGGTAATACAGCCCAAAAGAAAAACGACCACTACTTTGAGGATGACCCAACGCATTTCCTCAAGATGCTCAAGAAAATGCATTTTATTTGGGTCAGTCTTACCTTTTTGCTTCTTGGCTAATGCACCCACGAGCCCTCTTTTCTTAAAGCGCTCACCAAAAGTCTTGGGCTCTTCGTGATTGGATGGATCGTTCATGCCAGATAAATTTACGAGAAAGGTTTCGGGTAGGTAAATGATCAATTCTGATGAAAAAAGAAATGATGGTCTAGCTTGGAATCAGATGAATCCCTCAATATTTATACAAGCAAACTTGCCCAGATCGTTTGATCGTGGTTCCGGATGCAAATGGTTAAGGTTGCGTCCGTGAGAGGATTTTAAGGCAATCTCGTTGTCAAAGTGCTCCGTTGACAACAGGCTCAAATGTTTAGATATTCATCGATTTGTTATTTTAAACGCACTTGAGATTATTCTCCTACAGGAGAAAAGTTTCTTTCCTTAAAACATAAACCAATCACTCAGAAATGGCCCAAAAAAAGAAGACTAAAACAGCCAAAGCGGTTAAAAAAGCCCCTGCCTCCAAAGCAAAGAAAACAAAAGACATCAAGTATGTCTACGATTTCGGGAAGAAAACGGACGGCGATGCCAAGCAGCGTGAGCTACTGGGGGGGAAGGGTGCCAACCTTGCTGAGATGGCCCGCATCGGGCTTCCAGTTCCTCCTGGATTTACCATTACCACAGAAGTTTGCACCTACTATTACACTAACAAAAAGTCCTACCCAAAAATTTTGGATGCTCAGATTCGTAAGTCGGTTGCTTTGATGGAGAAGCAGCTGGGCAAGAATCTGGGTGATTTGAAAAAGCCTTTGCTGCTGTCCGTCCGCTCCGGTGCCCGCGATTCGATGCCCGGGATGATGGATACGATCTTAAACCTAGGCTTGAATGATGAAACGGTCGAAGCACTCGCCACTTCTTCAGGCAACGAGAGATTCGCTTGGGATTGCTACCGCAGATTTATTCAAATGTTTGGTGATGTGGTCATGGGTGTGCAAAAACTGCCTTCGGAGGATCACGATCCATTTGAGGAGGTCATCGAAAAATTCAAAGCAGAAATCTTTCCCAAAGAAAAAGGCGAGGTGGATGACTCAAAAATCTCCGCATCGCAAATGAAAGAACTTGTCCAGCGTTTTAAGTCCCTTGTCAAAAAGCGCACCGGTAAAGATTTCCCCACTTGCCCATGGGAGCAACTTGAGGGTTCTGTGGGTGCCGTATTCAGTTCCTGGATGAACGACCGGGCCATTGTCTATCGCCGCAAATACGGAATCCCTGCAGAATGGGGCACCGCGGTGAATGTACAGGCTATGGTTTTCGGCAATACCGGAAAGAAATCAGGTTCCGGCGTTGCATTTACCAGAGACCCTGCATCGGGAGAAAAGGTTCTCTACGGGGAATTTTTAACCGATGCTCAGGGGGAAGATGTGGTTGCAGGTGTGCGTACGCCACGCCCGGTTGCCCAACTCCAAAAAGTTTTACCCAAGCCCTTCAAGGAGCTGACCGCTGTCCAGAAAAAATTGGAAAAGCATTTCAAGGACATGCAAGACTTCGAGTTTACTATCGAAGACGAAAAGCTTTACATGCTACAGACCCGCAACGGCAAACGTACAGGTTTGGCGGCGGTGCGGATCGCGGTGGAAATGGTGAAGGAACGCTTGATTGACTGGAAAACCGCAATTAAGCGTGTGCCCGCTGATCAGTTGGACCAAGTGCTATCTCCGGTTTTTGATGCCGCTGCTCAAAAAGCAGCAGATACGCTTTGCAAGGGCTTGCCCGCGGGTCCTGGGGCAGCTTCGGGTCGGGTTTGTCTCAATGCCGAGCGTGCAGTGGAAGCGGCCAAGCAGGGTAAAGTTCTGCTTGTCCGTCAGGAAACATCTCCCGAGGACTTGAGAGGCATGATTGCCGCTGAAGGCATCCTCACCGCTCGTGGAGGGGTTTCCTCCCATGCAGCTTTGGTGGCTCGCCAAATGGGGAAAGTATGTGTCTGCGGGGCTGCTCAATTAGAGATCGACTATCATTCCCGTACCGTCAAGGTCGGCAAGAAGACTTTCAAGGAAGGTGACTTTATGTCCATTAACGGAACCACCGGTGAGGTTTTTGGAGGAGAGCTTAAGACGGCTCCCTCCGAAATAATTCAGGTATTGATAGATAAGAAATTGAGCCCCAAGAA
>Ga0181559_10005637_pt1 | contig 11939 bp, 5 predicted proteins | sample 011ome_21_FD_133752 | JGI IMG/M metagenome (GOLD analysis project Ga0181559, IMG submission 133752) | Coastal salt marsh microbial communities from the Groves Creek Marsh, Skidaway Island, Georgia - 011508AT metaG (megahit assembly) | ecosystem: Environmental > Aquatic > Marine > Intertidal zone...
GCTACATCGCCGAGCGAGTCGCGATCATCAAAGAAGATTTGGAGCTTTTTAAGGACATCATGGACCACCGTGAAAGCAGCAAATTGGAATGGATCATCATCCTGCTCATCCTGGTGGAGGTCATCGATGTGTTTGTGTTGCGGATTTTAAATCATTTCTGACGCCGCATCAGTAGGGAAGTGATGATTGATTTCCGGTTGCGCGGATGTAGGCTGCGATGCAATCGGCGTGTTCGTCGCGCACATCGACTTGTACAGTTCTGATTGTCGCAATTTCAGTTGTAGTATTCAAGATAATGATGACTGTAAGAAATTAACTACATTCACATTTCCATTTTGTCTGATGCTTCGTTGCCAATCTCTTACACGCGCGCTCATTTGTTGTGCCCTGTCCATCATTTGGATTCATACTTGGGGGCAAGCTCCTTTAGCATCGATCCAGACGACTCCGGTTGGTTTGGAAGGCAATGCGGTTTGTGAAAATTCCACCGTCACATTCATCAGTTCCTCTCAGGATGTCGGGGATACAACGAGTTACGATTGGTTAATCGCTTACGGATCGACTCCTCAGAGTCTGGAAGGTCCCGGTCCACATGAGGTGACGTTCACTTCTGTGGGGCCACAATCCGTTATTCTTTTGGTCAACAATCACAATGGGACGCCCATTTCTACAGCGCAATTGGATTTTGATGTGGTCGCACCTCCTGTACCGTCAGTTCAGGGACCAGAGGGGACGGTTTGTATGGATGCAACGTTTAGTCTGAGTGCGGAAACGGTGCAAGACGAGGCGGGTCTGGTGGAGAATTGTGGGGATTCCTTGCAGCGATTTTGGTCCATTTCGAATGACCTTGCTTTTTCGGTGGTTTCGGGAAATTTGGGGTCGAGCAATGGGGCGCTCGGAGAAGCCTACGCATGCGGGGCATGGGCGCCAGGATCGGAAGTATTGGAATTATCAGCGCAAGAAGCCGGTACGTTTGAAGCGTGGCTTTTCGTCGGCAGCAGTTGCGGATATGATTCTGTGATGTACAACTGCAATGTCCTTGCTTCGGGCAATATCCACCTCTCGGGGGATGCATGGATTGCCAATGGTATTGAGGTCTGCAGCGGAGATTCGATCGGTGCCTTTGACTTGCTTTCAACTTCTAACGGTGATTCCATATTTTGGGAAATGGACGTGCCCGATGCGATCGATGGAGTTGAGATCCTATCAGGATCAGGCGTGGCACCCATTTCCATTCCAAATTGGACGTTGAGCAATAACTCTTTCAGTCCCAAAACGGTGGATTTGTATGTTTCCCATGGATGTAGCACCGAACAACAGGTTTATTCAATTGAAGTACAACCGGTGATATCGATTTTCTTGGGGCCTTCGAACTTGCCGGACACGATTTGCTCTGGAGAATCGCTTTTCGTTTTGGTGAACACAACGGTTCACGACATTTATGTCGGATGGGAAGCGGAAGATGAATCATTGGTTGAAGGGGGAAATGATGGGTCCACCGACAGTGGCCCCATCATAGTAGATCAATTGACCAATGAAACGGATACCCTGCAATCATTGACCTATACATTCACTACGCCGACTTCGTCCTGTCCAGCGGAACCGTTGATCTTCGAGGTGACAGTGGTGCCGAATTATGAGCTCCCCTTGCCGTTTGACTCCCTCGCGGTTTGCCCGGGAGATTCCGTAGCCATTCCGTCGTATGAAGTAGCCCTTGATCAGATCGAGTATACGTGGGTCCTCTCGGGAGACGCCATTGGCATAGAGTCCGAAGGTGAAGGATACTTAGAGGGATTTGTAGCGGATAACGATTCAGACGAACAACTTTCGGCGACCCTATTTCTGCAGACCGATGTGAGGGGGTGCTCGGACGAGACGTCGATGCATGTGGCAGTCCTGCCGCGACCGATACTTTCTTTGGCTACAGACTCCAATGTCATTTGTTCCAGTGAGCCATTTGAAGCGGTGTTGAACAGCACCATCGTCGATGCCGAGATTGTATGGGAACGTGAATTTGCTGGAGCCATTGCATCCGATAGCGATGGAGCAGGATATCCACCTTTGCAAGTAATCGATACCCTGGTGAATGCTTCGGGTATGGCGGACACGGCCCTGTATACCTTCACCACGCCAGGCTATGCCTGTCCGAGTGTACCGGTCAATTGGTCCGTGCATGTAGTTCCATCGCTGGAATTACCAGACCTGGAAGATGTCACGGTTTGCCACGGTGATCTGGTGACCTTGCAGGATGCACACCTGGGCATCGACGGTGTTGCTTACGGCTGGGCAATCGCAGATAGCGGTAGTGTCGGCTTGCCCTTTCAAGGGGACAGTCTGCTTCTCAATTGGGTGGCCAACTCGGAAACGAATGAAGCTGTGACTTCCGCTCTTATTGAACTCACTGCAACGTTGGATGGGTGCAGTGACACCTCGGGCTTTGTTGTGAGTGTCCATCCCATTCCTGCCGTGCTGTTGAACGGATTGGATTCATTGTACTGCTCGGGTGATTCCGTGGTCGTCGAAGTGAACGAAACAACGGCTACGGGCACAGTATGGTGGTCAGCAACTGCGGCTGGCAACCTCAACGGGTTCTCCACCGGATCAGGAGATTCCTTGCTTCACGTGTTGAACAACATGGGCAGCCAACGAGATAGTGTCACTTATACGTTTGGGGTGGATGGAGCAATTTGCGCCTCGGATACGATGCAAGTAGTTGTGGAGGTTTGGCCCAATTTTTCGATGGACTCCTTGCCTCAGCTTGAATGGTGCAATGGTGATTCAGCATTGATTGAAGGTTATGCGCCAGGGGCTGAAGGAGTGCAATTGGCTTGGACAAATTCCAACGTCACCATCGGCTTGCCCGAGTCAGGAATTGGGAATGTTCCACCATGGGAAGCGGTAAACGGTGCGGACACCACAGCCCTAGCTACGTTGACCTTGGATGCGAGTTTGGCAACTTGTCCGAGTGAATATTTGGAAATCGAATGCGCCATCCATCCCACGCCAGTGCTCATTTCAAACGTAGGGCCAAACAATGGTTTGGATTGCCAAACCGGAACGGCATTCATCGAAGGATTTGCTTCCACAGGAACGGGGCAATTCACCTTCGCCGGACCATCTGTGGTTTCGGAACAGGGCTCAATTGCCGAGGTCGCCTCGAGCGGTACGTATAACATGGCGTTTATAGACGGAACAACGGGATGCACAGCGACACTGGAAGTGTATGTTGCGGAACCGGTTCCTGTGGTAATTGCTGACCAGTGGGTCGACTCGTTGCTGTGCTACGGCATAGACAATGCGGTTCTCGGCGTTGATGCTGGCGGTGGTGCTGATTTGCTGTATCAGTGGTCACCACCCGTAAGCACCGGGCCTCAGGCCGAAGGTCTAGGGCCGGGCATGTACAATCTGGTCGTGATCAATGCTTCAAATTGCGAGTCAGAAGTGTCGTTTGAGTTGGACCCTATCGATCCCATTGTTATTTCCCTGATTGATATGGGGCCTGCGCTCTGTGGCGTATCCAACGGTTACCTCGAAGTATTAGCAACAGGAGGTAACGGTGAATTCACCTATGCGTGGGACGAATCCGCCGGTGCGTATTGGTGGGGTGCACCGGCAGGATTGCACCGGCTGGAAGTCACTGATGCAACCAATTGCGTAGTCGACACCACCTTCGGTGTGTCATGCGAAGAAGAAATCCCAGTGGGCGTTAATCAATTGCTCACCCCAAATGGAGACGGGAAAAACGACCGCTGGGTTTTGGAGGATTTGTACTTGTATCCTGACCATCGGGTTCGGGTGTATAATCGCTGGGGAACCTTAGTTTATGAGGCATCACCTTACCTCAATGACTGGTTTGGAACTTGGGAATCAGGCAACGGAGTTGGCCAGCCCTTACCTAGCGCGACGTATTACTTCTTATTCGAATCGGGATTGGAATTTGTGCCGCCCAGTCGCGGGTTCATTGAAATTCAAAACGAAGGAAGATGAATCGGTACGTACTCACCCTCGGTGCGATTTTCTGCACAATTTTGAGCTGGTCTCAACAAGACCCGCAGGTCACGCTGTACCTGAGGAATCCGGTGCAATACAATCCGGCACATGCGGGTCTTGATGGGACGTTACGGGCAACGGCGATCACCCGCATCCAATGGACCGGGTGGGAGGGGGCTCCTCGGAGCCAATTTTTCTCTGCGCACGCACCAGCCTGGCGAGAACAAGTGGGTTTGGGCATTTCCATGATGAATGATGTGAGCGGTGTGAGAGTGCAGCGAGAGGTTATGGGGCAAGCGTCATATCGACTGCCAGAACTTTGGAGAGGCATTCGGGCATCTGCAGGTCTATCTCTTGGATTTGAGTCCGCTGGATTTGATTTCCAAAGGTTGGATATGACGCATGCAGACGACCCGATTGCGAACCAGCCTTTCAACCAAACGTGGTTCGCAGCGGGATTTGGTATGCTGGTGCATTCTGACGCATGGTACATTAGCCTCGCCCTTCCTCAATTGATGGAACGTCAATTGGGACAGTTCCAGCCGCAAGGATCATCTAAACGCCACCGATATATCTCCGGAGGATACACGTACGAAGCCAATGCATTCGTGTCGCTTCGTGGGGCTGCGTTGTGGAAGTGGGCCGTCGATGCGCCCATGGCATGGGACGTGAACGTGGAATGCTGGCTATACGATGTGCTTTCACTCGGCGTTTTTGCGCGAATAAATGAAGGTGCGGGGGTTCAGGCCACATATCTCGTAAACGGAGGGCTACGGGTGCATTATGGGGTTGACTTTCCGACCAACGGACTCATGCACCGAAGTTTCGGGTCCCATGAGATTGGTGTTGCATGGGATTACGGGCAACGTTCAGTTCATTATGTAAGTCCCCGGCATTTTTGATCATGAAATACTTGATTCGAAATACAGGATTTGGTTGGTTGGTGATGTTCGCATGCACAACTGTTTCGACGGCGCAGATGAATCCTGTTCTCACGGCAGCTGAGTGCATGGAAACACACCAATATTTCAAGGCATATGAACTTTGGTCGGCTCTCGTCGAAGAAACAGATTCAACGGATTTTCGCCGCGTACAATTTGCGCGCGCAGCTGTGGATGCGGCCATCAAATCTGAACAATATGCCGAGGCGTTGGAATGGAGTGTCTTCATGATTGAACAATCCGATCCAACCCCTCGGGATTGGCAAATTCATGTGGAATTGCTGCGTCACCATGGTCGTGCCGATGAGATTCCGTCTTTGCTTCAGGGTGAACACGCGTCTCAATTGCCGCGGCACAAATTGAACGCAATAATTGCCGCGGCACAGGCTGTCCAGGGTTTGGAAGGCGATTCTACTGCATTTTCAATTCAGCGTTTTCGTCCGCAAGCCGTGGCCGATGAATTCGCCGCAGTCCCATTTGGAGCGGGGCTCGTCTTCCAATCAACAGAAGCGGATATTGGCCTTGCACCGAAAAAAGAGGGACGGACCGGCGGACATTTTTCAAGGTTAATGTTCCTTTCGGATACAGCGAGTCCGGCAGTGGAATTTACATGGAAAGAGCTGCTGCAGCGAAAAGATCAATTTTTGGCCATGGGACGAACCCGGGCCCATGACGGTCCTGTGGCTTTTGACGCAGAGCAGGATTTTGCGGTGCTGACGCGGAATCATTCGACACGTGATGAATCGGTAAAATCAGAGGTGGTGCGCTTGCGTATGGATTTTTTCTGGAAGCGCCCTTGGGGATGGGAGCCTGCTCATCCGTTTCCCTGGAATTCGACAGCATATTCATGCGGACACGGAACTTTTGATTCGGAGGGAAACGTGGTGTTCATGTCCGACATGCCTGGCGGCTACGGGGGGATGGATTTGTACTACACACGCTGGGAAAACGGGGCTTGGTCGCGTCCCGAAAATTTGGGTCCGGCCGTCAATACTACCGGAAATGAAGCCTATCCGTTCATGACTGCTGCCGGTTTTTTGTATTTCGCCTCCGACGGCCATTTAGGGACGGGTGGGCTGGATGTGTTTGTTCATCCCAAGGGAGCTGATCGTTCCGAGCGCTTGGGTAAGCCCATCAATTCAACCGCGGATGATTTTGCCTTTGTTTGGGAAGATGCAACAAGGTCGGGGTGGCTCAGTTCGAACCGCGAAGACGGTCAGGATGCGATTTACCGTGTTGAGGGGCCTGCGACTGTGGGCAAGATTGAGGCGACAGTCCGCGCTTGCGACGGTTCACCTGTCGATTCCGTAGAAATTCAGTTTACCGACCAAGAGAACGGCACCGTGATTTCAGCGCGGACCGATGCTTTAGGCCGGGCGCAATTGCATGGTTGGCTCGGTCATCGGTATGCTGTTGATTTGAAGCCTTTCAAAGGGATGCGCGCACCTCCGGAGCAGTTCGTCGTTCCAACGGATTCCGTCTCGGAATTGCTCATCGACATGAATTTCGCTTCCAAAGCAAATTCACTGGTTGTTTTGGATGAGACCGGAGTTCCAGCAGAAGGGGTGTTATTGATGTTTGAAGATGCAAGCGGTCGCAGCGCAAATTTCGTAACCGATGGAAACGGTCAATTTACCTGGCAGGCGGCATCCCAAGTGGAAGACTATGTCCAAGTTACCGCGGCGTTAATCAATTACAACGACCTGGAGCACCGCTTCAGTGAACCGCCGTCAGGGTGCTTGATTTCCATCTCGGATACATTGACCTTGGTGCCCTGGACTGCGGATCTGGACCGAATTGATTTGGCCAATATTTTCTACGATTCCGGCAGTTCCGAGCTGAGAGCTGCGAGCAAGATTGAACTCGATAAGCTTACTTCCTATATGCTAGACCGTCCGGGAATCCGGGTTGAATTGAGTTCTCATACCGACTGCCGGGACGATGAAGCATCCAACCTGGTGCTCTCTCAAGCGAGAGCAGATGCATGCGTCGAATACATTATTGGACAAGGCATCCAGGCGGATCGCATCCTTGCCAAAGGGTACGGTGAGTCCCAACTTTTGAACCAATGCAGCGATGTATCTACCTGCGGTTGTGCCCCATTAAATACAGTGGGGTGCGAGCCGTGTTCGGAGTCATTGCATCAACAAAATAGAAGAACCGAATTGCGATTGCTGGCAGATTAATCTTGCCCATTCGGCCCAATGTTTAAAACCAAATTATCATGAAATATTTATCAATACATTCCGCTAGTGCAATAGGCTTATTTGCCTGTTGTTTGGGGGTTCTCCCAACGGACGTTCAGGCCCAATTGGACGTTAATCAGGGCTACACAATCGAGGAATACGTCAATGAAGTACTGCTTGGTGAAGGCGTTACTGCGTTCAACATCTCCTACGCTGGCGGCATGGACCAGCTGGGGCAACTCGTCAACGGAAACGACTCCGAATACGCTTTCGATGAAGGCCTGGTGATGAGTACAGCGAATTCTTTAGGCATCGGATGTTCATCTTCAACGTGCAGCGATTGCCTCGGCGATGCAATGACAGATTCTGCCTTGTTGACGCTCGCCAATTCTGTTCCAGAACTCATCGGTCAATCCTTCTCGGTCGAATCCCTTCACGACATCAGCATCCTGGAATTTGATTTCATCGTCACTGGCGATTCTATTGGGTTTGATTACATTTTCGGATCAGACGAGTACGAGCAGTGGATTAACACACCTTACAACGATGTTTTTGGTTTTTTCCTGAGCGGTCCCGGCATTGAAGGGCCGTTTGAAAGCCCCATTGGTTTTCCAGGTGGAGCCATCAACATTGCCGGTGTGCCCGGGAGTGACCCTAATTTACCCATCACCGTTTCCTCGGTGAACAGTACGTTAAACTCGGAGTTTTACGTGCCCAATTTGCCTTACGACGGCATTTGTATCAACGGATACACAGCGGTTTTTCATGCCGGATATCCCGTACAATGTGGTGAGGTATATCACATCAAACTGGCAATTGCGGACGGATCCGATACCGGGTTGGAATCGGTGGTGATCTTGGAACAGGGGTCTTTTGTTTCCAACGTTCCGGTTCAGGTCTCTGAATCATTGGATGTTGGCGGCGAAGGAGAGAATGTCATCTTTGAAGGTTGCGGCATGTTGACCTGGACCTTCGAGCGCCCGTCAACGGTGGATTTGGCTGAAGAATATTTGGTGTTGCTGGGCTTCGACGAAGGCGCCGCAGTGAATGGCGAGGATTTTGGCCAAATGCTTCCTGACGGAACGATTCAACCATTCTCAGATACCTTGTTTTTTCCCGCTGGCGTGGCTTCGCAGGAACTCACGCTCATCGCGTTAACTGATACGTTGGCCGAAGGCAATGAATCCCTCATCTTGACCATTGCATCACAGAATAGCTGTTCGGATGGGTTTATGTATCTCACGTATGAAGTTTCAGACGGTCCGGATCCTATTGAAATCGATGGGTTCAACACCATTGCTTGTTCCAATGTGCAAATCATTGTGGAGCCTGAGGTGACGGGAGGTATCGGAAACTATGAATACAGTTGGTCGTGCAGTACGTCGAGTGCCGCGACCATTACCGTGACCACGGATGAGGATTGGAGTTGCATTTTGACCGTTACAGATACGTGCGGAATTGCTCCTGTGTCAGCAGTGAATACCATTTCGCTGCTTGACAGTGAACCGTTGGTTGTTGATTTGAGCCCCGATAGCATTGAAATCATCGCAGGTGACAGCGTTTTCACATCCGTGTCTATTGATGGGGGATTGAGTTTCGGTGGCAATTATTCGACAAGTTGGTTTGTGAACGGCGGCCTGGTTCAGGCGGGTTTTGACACGCTGTTTGAATTTCAGCCTGATTTGTTTGATATGCTGACCGTTGAAGTTGAGGACGGATGTGGAAACGAGGCGATGGACGAGTTGTTTATCGATGCATTTTATTATGTGGATGCGGTGATCACGGTGCTGGATTCGTCGTTGGCAGGGCCCGACAGTGCTGCGTTTTACGCCTGTTCGGACATCGATTTGGCATTTAGCCCTTCCGCTTCCATTTCCATCAGCGAAACTGTGGCATTCTACGGATGGAACTGGGGCGATGGCAGCATTGAGTACACATTGGCCGATACGGTCACACACGAATGGGATGAGCCGGGGGTGTATGCTGTCACGCTCCTGATGGGCGACGACTATGGCAATACCGATGAGTCCGAGCCGATATACATCACCGTATTCCCACGCCCAAGTGTCCAATTCCTTGCTGATACGCCGATTTGCCTGGGGGGATTCGGTGAGGCAGAAGTCAACGTTCAGCCGGCTTCCATGATGCAGACTGTAGCCTATCAAGGTCCGTCTATGCAACTCGCCGACACACTAGCTCAGACGTTCACGTTCGAGCTTGAGGTGAACCAATTCAGCGACAGTGCGGTCATCGAAGATTGCTCGGACGTTAATAAAATTCGTGCCAAACTTGAGCACGCGTACGTGGGGGCACTGGACATGTGGATTACGTGCCCCAATGGTTCTGAATTGGTGTTGATGAGCAACAATCAGAGCGAAATGGACGATTGCAATGGCGGTGCAGATGTGGACGCGGCCTTCTTGGGTGAACCCGTTCTCGAAGCCGGGAATGACACAGCAGGAGTGGGGTACACCTATACGTGGCGCGAATACGGTTTTTATGTGCTCGATGATGCGGACAACTCAGCTCTCGAAGGCGGAACCATCGGTCCGGGTTCGTACACCTCGTGCAATGATTGGTGTGCCCTTGAAGGATGCCCTGTCAACGGCACGTGGACGATGCACATTGCAACACTTGACTCGCTCGGAGATGGTCACTTTTTTGATTGGAACATCCAATTCGAACACGGTGAGTTGGATTCATTGGGATTAAGCGGAAGTGATGCGCTGGATTTGAGTACAGGGGGCTTCAACTGGGGAAGTTTCCCGGAGTCGGCGACCATTTTGGAGGATTCGACCGGCATGGCGGCGACCTATGAAGCCATCGCGATTGGCAGTCATTTGGTAAGCTTTACTGCAGTGGATGTCTTCGGTTGCAGCACAACGCGGTACCGAACCATTGCGGTGAATGACGGATTGGGATTTGCAGTCGATGCCGGTCCCAACCCCAATGCCTGCGCTGATGTACTGAACTTAAGCGCAAGCCTTGTCAACACGGCTTACACAGATTGTCCAGGTATGCCGTTTTCCAACAGCTGGTGTATCGGTAACAACCAGGATACCGTATTCACGGTTTGTCCCATGATCCAAGGTGATGGAACCTACATGCACCTGGCCTTGAATGTTGCAGAGCTCGATACTTTGGGTGACTTTGTGCAAGTATTTGACGGTCCGGATACCAGCTACCCCCTGTTGGGGACCTATTCTGGTGACCTGTCAAACACCGAATGGGGAGCGGAAAACGCATCAGGATGCTTAACGTTTCGCTTCGTGACCAATGATTCGCTTTCCTGTGAAGACGGTGCCTTTGGTCCCATGGAATTCACCATTGATTGCAATCCATTCTTCCTCGACGTGTTGTACCTCTGGCAACCGGGTGCTTTTGTTGTCGATTCCATTTCTCCAACAACACAAATTATTCCGGGCTCGGACGAAACGGAATTTGTGATCATTGCCTACGTCGAAGACCAGCCCACGTGCTTCAGTTCAGATACGGTGAACGTGACAACCCAGTTGAGTGCAGAATGGTTGGCCTTCCATCCAGATTGCGACGTGAGCAACGGGACGTTGGTGATCGATGTGGATTCACCAGGATATTCAGGCGAAGACTGGCTCATCGAATTGACCATGCAGGATACGGTTGCGGCTGATTCCTCAGCCATCGCCTATTCTCAGTTTTCCAATGGTGACCCCAATGCCTTCACCTTCTTGCCCAATGGTGTTTATGGCGTCAACGTTTCCAATGACAATTGCGACTGGGATGCAGAGATCGAATTGAATGCACTCGAAAATCCGGATGCCCTGCCGTGTGGCTGCACCTACTGGTTCTTCCCCAATTACGATCCCGAAGCGCTGATCGATGACGGTTCCTGCGAGTTTGAAACTGGCGGCGGCGGCGGCGGTTGCGATTACCAATCGTGGTGCGAAGATAACTACGAAGACGGCTGCCAAGCTGACTTGAATGAAGATGGGGTTATCACAGTGGCCGATTTGCTTGAATTAATGTCTGTATACGGAGACTATTGCGATGGTACAGTGCCCAATTGACCTTGCATTGATTGATATTTGAATCAAAAGCCATCGCTTCCTCTCGGAGCGGTGGCTTTTTTGCTTTCACTTGAAGGACCACTTCGAACGCCTCTCCTGCGAGCTGAATCACTTGAATTCCACCCTTTTTGCTAAAAAATTGGGTAAACACCCAAATCATGCTAACTTGAAAGGCATGAAAGACTTGAAATACCTGTTTGCTTACACGGTGCCTTTGGCAGCATGGTGGTCGTTCGAATCCCACGGCATTTGGACGTTTTCGGCCGTTTTTTATGCGTTCATCGTCATTCCGTTCTTGGATGTCATTACCGGAGAAGGCGACCGGAATTTGTCCGAAGACGAGGCCCAATACAAAAAGACCAAATGGATCTTTGACGCAATGCTCTACCTCAACGTGCCCATCGTTTTCGGCTTGTTGGGGTTGGTGTTGAGTAATGTGCATTCCGAGGTGTATGCGACACATGAGTTGGTCGGTTTGGCGCTATCGAGCGGAATTTTGCTCGCGACGAATGGCATCAATGTGGCTCACGAACTCGGGCATCGCGCGCCCTACGCCGAGCGTTTCTTGTCCAAATTGCTTTACCTGCTCTGCCTTTACATGCAAGTGATGGCCAAAATCGTGCTCAATGTAAAAGTGCATGTAAAGGCAGGGCACGTAAAGCAATTTGGACAAGAAACGCTCGGCGTAGGGCGCGCGATGCCTGAGTTCGTGAGCCACATTGATGCCATTCGTCGCGAGCAAAATTCCGCTCGATAGCGCCAAACCGACCAACTCA
>Ga0181559_10005640_pt1 | contig 11937 bp, 8 predicted proteins | sample 011ome_21_FD_133752 | JGI IMG/M metagenome (GOLD analysis project Ga0181559, IMG submission 133752) | Coastal salt marsh microbial communities from the Groves Creek Marsh, Skidaway Island, Georgia - 011508AT metaG (megahit assembly) | ecosystem: Environmental > Aquatic > Marine > Intertidal zone...
AGAGAGAGAGAATACGATTTTAAAATACCAGAGAACAACAATGTCGTCTGCTACTTTTCCCTCCGTGGCGACGACGGTTTCGCAGCTCGCGTGCCAGCAAAGAGCGAGCGCGGCGAAGAAATCAACCTCATCATCTCGTTGTTGTTGTTTATCCAATCCATCGACGTCGTCGCCATCGTCGTCGTCGTTCGCGCAACGACAACGACAGAGAAGAACGAGAAGAGGCGAAGGTTTGATAACGAGCATGGGTAAAAAAGGCGGCGCGTTTCTCAAAGAGTTCGCTCCGGAACCGACGCCGGAAGAGAAAGCGAAACAGGAGGAAAGAAAAAAAGCGGAAGAGTTGGCCCGTACCGGTGGGTTCCCGGAGTTGTTGAAAAACAGCAACGACGAGGTGTTCAACTGCAACGTCATGGTCAAGAATAAAGGGTTCGGGGTCCTTTGGAACGGGATCGGAACGCTGACGATTCCAGATACCGGCGTGAAAGAAAATTCAGTGAATCTCGCGCGAGTCGTTTGCGCGCAACGGAAAGAGCTGTTGAGATCCAACTGCGCGCGCTTATATCCGAAGATGCAAAAGTTCCCGATGGAGTGGGCCGTGCAGCCGTTCGACGACCCGTACGCGGACCCGCTTGATTTAGATATGATTTTGGACGGTGAATACGTCACCGAAATGGTTCCCGGGAACTTTCAGTTCTTGAAGAAAGGCAGAACTGTCGGGCCCGGCGCTTAAGAGAGATGAGAGAGATAAGAGAGAGAGAGAGAAGAAGTTTTAAACAAAGCGAACGTGTATTTACATCTGTATACCGAGTGTGTGTGGTTTCGCACGACTTGAAAGCTAAAAACACCATCGTCATCCATCGTCCATCCATTAAGAATAATGTGAGCATCCCCCACCAACACAAAAAAAGAGTAAAAAATAGTTCATCTATCCACTTTTCACTCTCTCCTCTCTCTCCTCTCGCCTCTTTCGCTTGCTCTTTACGAGTAGTGAGAGCAAAAAGTGCACCTTTTTACCCTCATAAAATACACAAAATGTCATCTCTCGCTTTTGCTCCTGCGAACACCACCAGGGGGGCGCAAAGCTTCGTCGTTTTCTCCTCCACTCGTCGTCGTCGCGTGAAGAGAAGCGGTAACGCTGCCGCAGTTTTCCGACGAGACGGTCTCTGTTTTTTTGAGTCGACGAGTTCGAGGAGAAGAAGTACTAAAACGAAAGCGTCGTCGTCGGAATCCTCCTCGGAAATGCGACTCTCCGCCGCCGAGAGGAAACAATTGGAGGAGCAAAGAAAACTGTTCGAAGCGGAGTTGGCGCGGCGGGAGCGCGCGAAGCAGCGAAAATCGGACGAGCCGGATTATAAAGCCATGTTTCGAGAGGAGGAGAAAAAACTGAACGAGTCGTTGATGTCTGGAGAATCCGAGAGCGTGAACGAAGCGGACGTGGAGTTTCGCAGGAGACAGCTGATGCTGATGAAAGTGGAAAAAGAGCTGAAGCCGATGGCGAGAGGATACGGAGTTTCACCGTCTGGAACGAAAGCAAAATTAGTGGAGAAGATTCTCGAGCACGAGATGAAAACGCTGGCGATGACGAGCGATTTTAACGAGCAAGATGTGGTCGATGGCGCGAGTTCGTGGAGGAAAGCGAGAAGCGTGGACGAGAAAGTCGCGAAGGAGAAGGAAGGAGAGAACTGGGCGCAAACGGAACGGAGTCGAATGCTGAAAGATACGTACGGGTTTGGGCGAGGAAATATCGACGACGACGACGACGACGACGATGAAGAAGAAGACACGTGGAGTCGAGGTGAGGACGACGAGGAAAACGATGGATTTACTTCGTACTCCGACAATCGGTTCGGAAGAGAAGTGGACGACTCGATTTACGAAATCGAAAGCGAGAATCCACACTTAGTTTTATCAAAAGACGTCAAGAAAAGAGCGACGGAACAGGATTTGGAACGACGATACGCGATGATTAATGGGTTGCGAGAGGTGGCGAAATCAAAAGTTGGTTTAGAGAGAGATTCGACGTTGATTTTAAGCGCCATCGCTTCCTCCATCGAGGAGTTTTATAAGAAAAACGCCAGAAGGTCGGCGTTTACGACCTTGGACAGAGCGAGAAAAGGTTTGCTCTTTGGACGCGGGATTGATGTCGTGGCAGATATCGACGTCGATAAAGGGAATTTTCGACTACTCGTTCGCGTTTTAGGAAGGAATGGAACGATTGAAAGAGAGTACGACGACGCCGCGTTTTTCGATAAATGGATTCGTTCGGGAGGACGACGACGCATCACAGATTTAGGCAAAATGTTGAACGAACACATGAAACGAGAAGTTTCCTACAAAGCGACAGAATATTACGACGAATACATGATTGGTGAAGTTGTCACAGGAACAGCTCGAATGAGAGGGTACGACGACGAGTGGCTTTTGGATTTACCGAACGGCGCGACGGCGACGTTACCGGCGTCTGAACAGATTCCAGGTTCAGCGAGTGATTTCGTCCAAGGCGACGAGGTTGTCGTTTTGGTTTTAGGCGTGGACGACAATCAATACGCGGCTGGACAAAGAGCGCCCGTTTTAGTTTCCTCGGCAGTCGCTGGTGTCGTTGCTGGGGTGATCACCGCGCAAGTCCCGGAATTGAGAGACGGTAAATTGCAAATCGTAAACATCGCGAGAATCCCCGGGAAATCGACAAAGATTATCGTCAAATCAAACGATCCGGGAGTAAACGTGAAAGATGCGTGCTTAGGCGTCAACTTCGAACGCATAGAGCGCGTAAAGCAGTTGATTTGTTCCGGTGACGAGTTGATTCAAATCATCGACTTCAAGAACGGGCGATTGTCAGGTTTGGTGCGACAAGCGCTCTTCCCTGGATCGTGCAGACGAGCAAAGATGGTCAAAAAGCCCATATTCGAAGACGAATTTGTGCAAGTAGACGAGCGCGGTAGGATTATTCGAAGAAGACGAGACGGGAGTGAGATTGGACCGCAAGCGATTAAGGACAAGGACGAGGACGAGGCGAACGAGTTCGACGATTACGACGACGACGAGGAAGAAGGTTTGCTCTTGAAGAATGCTACGGATGGCGGAGAGGAAGAAGTAAACGAGGAAGAAGAAGAGCTTCTGAGTGATGGTTACGGGTCCGCGGATGTCACCATAGATGACGATTATTACTTCGAGAATGTTAAATATCGAGAATTTGGTAAAATTGAAGCCATAGTACCGAAAGAGGATTTATCCAAAGCAATTGGCGCGAACGGCTTAAACGTTAAACTTGCCGCATCCGTTTGTCGATGCTTCATCGAAATCTTCACAGAAGATGGTGACGATAGCGGATATCGAAGCGACGGATTCGGAGAAGAGCGCCGTGATGGAGGCAACTTCGGCGGCTTCAACTCGTACGATAACGACCGCAGAAGAGATTTCAACCGCAACGCCGCCGACGACAGCGATAATCGCTGGTCGGAAGACTTGAGCTGGAACCGCGACAACTACGATTACGACGACGAGACATCCGCTGACTACAACGACAGCTCGTCGTTTTACGACGATTTAATCGGTAGTCTTGAAGACGAATCCTGGCGCGACGTTCCACCAGGCAAGCCGATGAACTTGACCGAAGATGACATCAGCATGGAAGTAAACGCTTTGAACGAACAAATCCGTAAAAACCGCGAAGAAGGAGATGGAGGAGAAAACCATTCTTCAGATTCCGCGTCGACGAAAGAAGCGGAGGACAAAGACGGTATTTTTGCGAAAATGGAAGCGCTCGAATTCGACGACGAAGAAGGAGAATTCTTCGACGAAGAGGACGAAGACGGGGGTAACTTCAACGACATGGACGACGAGGAAGACGACGACTTCTACGACGATCTCTGGGACGACGAAGACGACGACGAGAGAGAAAGCGATCTCGACTTGAAGTAGTGAATTTTAGTAGCGCGCATTTTGCGTTGTAGTTGCAAACGTTTGAAAGATTAAAGTACCTCGTAATTTGTAAAAACACAATTTTCAGAGAATTCTCTTCTCTTCTTCTTTAAAAAAAATACGCGCAAGAGAAATGCACACGACAGCCTCCTTGTCTCTGATGCTGAGCGCGCTGAGTTCGCTCTCGCTGAGTTGCTTCGATATGCAGCGCTCGAATGGCTTTTCTTCCTCCGCCGTCGTCAAGAGAAGAAGAAAACGCGCGTCGGCGAGGACGACGAGGAGGAGGAGGACGACGACGCTTTTCTACTTGGAAGAAGAAGAAGAAGAAGAAGAAGAAGAAGAAGAAGAAGAAGAAGAAGAAGAAGAAGAAGAAGAAGCAAACGAAAACGCGATGCGAGAGATCATCAGAGCGCGCGCGTGGACGACGACGCGAGCCGTCAGGGCGCCGAGTGATGTTTTCGAAAAGATTGGAGCGATATCGACGGCGTTCGAACGCACCGGCTGCGCGGCGGTCGAGAAGAAGGTGAAGCAACGCGTGAGCAAAGAAGACGTTTTCGTGAGCACCGTAAATTCGCCGTCGGCGAAGGACGCGGTGGAGACGTTTGAAAGGGCGTCGTCCTCGGAGGACTTTCGGACGATGGTTGAACTCGTTCTGCAACGGCGAAAGAAGAGAGAGGAGGAGAATTCTGCCGGCGAAGCAATCAGAGTTGACGAGCGAACCGTCGCGTCAGTCGTCAAACACGCGTTGGCGATGTTGACGCGCGAGAGCGATTTTAACCGTCTCGGGATGGAAGACGAAGAAGGTAGATGTGGCATCGATGTCGTTTTGAAGGGCGATGGACGAACGTTGACGACGATTGAAGGCGAAGATTGGGACGAGGATGAAGATGATGACGAGGAAGAGGAGGAGGAGGAAAGAGATGTCGTCGATGGTGAAATCGATGGTGAAATGCCCCAAATGCCGCGAGATATCGTCGCCAGAGCTAATTTTAAAGAATGCGAGGTGACTCTCGTGTTCTCGCGAACGAAAGAAGCAGAACTGCGCGTTGGGAATGATACGAGAGGTACCGCATCGTCGTGGATACGCGAGGAAGAAAACGCGGGGAAGAAAGACATCAGAGTAAGAAAGATGTTTTCGCTAAATCCGGCGCCTATCGGGAGCGAAGAGTCGAAAGTGCTCGACGTCTTATTTCATCTTCCTTCGCACTTTTGGTCGAAATTTGGGTTCCATCCTATCCATCGTCTTCGTCGCCAAGGACGAAATCAAGAAGAAGATGGAGATGATGAAGAAGATATCGACGAAAAACAAATCGACGAATCATACGTACGCGCATTTGAAACACCTAGCTTTGGAATTTACGTATACGATCAAGACTCTGACGACGAAGTCGATGATGACGATGACGATTCAGGCAGAGCCACAGCGGCGCGAGGCGAACAAGACGACGACGGAGCTGACGGAGCTGATTTAGAAGAAGAGATGGAACTTCTCGATTTGCGAAAACAAGTCCGCGAGTTACCTCCGCCAGACTTGGCTGAGATGAAAACGAACGAGGAAGAGATGGACGCGCACAACATACAACATTTGCAGGATCTCTATTTACGCGACGTTTGCGTCGTTTGGCGGCGCTCGAAGGAGAAGAAGAGAAAGAAAAACAACAACGAGGAAATAGAAACGCAAGAGCAACAGCAACAACCCGCTTCGCCTTATGTAGCAGAACGCTTCCGAACTTGTTTCGAAAAAGCCTTCATGGAAGCGAAGCGTAAGAACCGCCCAAATTTTACCTCGAAGAGAGAACGCCGCGAGTGGAGGATTGGCGAGCGCATCATGCGCAACGCCGCAAACATATATCGAAACGCGGTTGTAAACAAAGACTTGATGTTTGATGTCGCAAAAGCTGACGAAAATATCAAAGATTGGGAAGGAAAAATCTGCACTTTGCTTTGCCAAAAGAGAGCTTTCGGCCAGATGCCGCGCTGAACAGTATCCTTTACCTAAAAGTTACAACAGCAATATACACGCATCATGAACGAAAAACATCGACACAATTGTTAGAAAGTATTCAAACGCATTCTTTCGCCAGTGGAAATAAGACGTCGTTCGCGTAGGCGTTTGCCCACTCTTCTCCGTACCACTTCGAAAACATTTTAATCGCCGGATCTCTTTCTATTTGCCACTTGTCGTGTTCCGCCAATCGCCTTCGGAAAGCTTCCTTCGCCTCGGTCGTTTCCTCTTCCTCTTCTCCTTCCGTTTCTTCTTTCAAAACCTCGACGTACCCTCGTAAATACGCATCAAAGCACTCCAACACCGTCTGAAAACACTCCTCGCCTCCGTCTTCGCCGTTGGTACCAAACGAAGAAGGTCTCGCGAAAAACATCTCCTCGCTAAAATATCCGCTCGCGTCTTCGTAAAATTTCTCGCTCGGCGTCGTCGCGTTCAACGCGTCTCCGTACTTGTCGTTAATCTCTCTCGCTATCCTCTTCGCTAAGCTATCGCCACTATTATTATTGCTGCTGCTGCTGCTACTACTACTACTACTACTACAATTACTACCATCACTGCTGTTAATGTGAGTGGGATGAAAATCAATACCTATCAGAACGTTCTTCCCGTTCCCAAAGTTCAACACGTCCGCGCCGAAACTCGGTCTCGATATCCTCCTCGGCGTGACCACGACGTTCAGACACTTCGCGAGCGCTCCTCCGCACACGAGCGTCGCGCGCATTCTCTCCACGTATTTCTCGTTCTCGTCGCCTTCGTACACGATCGTGCGCGTTTTTATCGTCTTTGCGTTCTTCTTTTTCTTCTTCTTCTCGTCGCCTTCTTCTTCTTTGCCGTTGTTTCCACCAACGACCGCGGACTTTGTCTCGCTCCACGTTTCCCGGACGGAAAACGCGCTCCGAAACCGTTCCAAAGCGTCGCCGAAACCGCGCGAAAACGAAAAGATATCGTCGTCTTCAATTTCTTCCTCCTCGTCGTCCTCGTCGAATCGAAACGACGACGACGACGAAGAAGAAGAAGAAGAAGAAGAAGAAAACGCATCGCACCGGGGAAGACCGCGACGAACGAACGCAAAACGCGTCGATGTCGTCGTCGTCGTCTTCTTCTCCCTCCGGCAGCTCCCAACGTTCTCCTCTCTCCCTAATCGTCGTCGTCCTCCTCCTCCTCGAACAAGATGAAGAAGACGAGAAGGAGTGGTGGTAGCAGAAGACGCTTTCGTCGAGAGCGACATATCTTCTTCTTCTTGTGGGGAAAACGGTGACGTCTCTCTTCTTCACACTTTTGCTTTGGCGCTGTTTTTTATACTCCGTATTATCAATCTCACCGCGCAAAGATAAAGCAAAGCATGTTCTCCTTCTTCGCGCTCTCCGCGTCGTCGTCGTCGTCTTCTTTGTCGTCGTCCTTCTTCCCGGTCGCGACGAGAGGAGGACGAGGACGAGGACAACGACAACAGCGAAGACAAAAATCGACGACGACGCGAATCGCTTTCGCTTCTTCTTCGTCTTCGTCGTCTTCTGCTGCCGAAGCGGACGACGACGACGACGCCCAACAAAACATCATCGCTCGTCGTCGAAATAATAATCGTTCTTCTCGACGAGAGGTGTTGTCGTCGTCGACGACCGCTGCTTTTGCTCTTTCCCTAACGAGCTTGATTTCCGCGAAACCAGCCTTAGCGGTTGGCGCCGCGAAGAGGACGTCCGTCGAAGAGAAAGAACTCGCGAAAGAGCAACGCAAAGCGGCTCTGCGCGCCGCCGCGGAACGCGCCGCGCAGACCGGCGTCGGTGGTAGCGCGTTCAGCGATTCGGAATACATGGTTGGCGAAGATCACACGCCGAACGCGCACTCGCACCAAGAGGAAGGGAGCAAAGGGAGTTTCGTTTGAGACGAGAGCAGAGATTACGAGAGAGAGAGAGAGAGAGAGAGTTCAACTCTCTCTTCTCTCTCCGCGATCTACCCGACGAGAGGAGTTGTAATTCTAAGTGATATAAAAACAAACGCGTTGCGCGTTGCGCGTTGCGCGCGCATCTCACCTTCCTCGCGCTATGTACCTCTACAGACGACGAAGAATATTTTTTGCGCCTCGCGGAAAAAACAAATTAAAATCTTCTCCGGCCTCATAAATAACCCCTCCTCATCACTTTCAAAACGCGCACGACGACACCCCTTCCAAAAACACGCACCCGCAAACGGAGAAAGGTGAGTGCGAAGAGACTCCCTCTGCCCCGCTTCTTAAAAATCGACGGGAAGTCGCCTTCTGCAACGAACGCTCTCGTGAGTGAAATCTGGTAAAGAAAGAAAGAAAACGTAACGCTTTTTTTTAATCATTCGTCGTGTCGTGGTTGTTTTTTTTTTCCGAAGGTCGCGAAAAGTTCCCAAAGTTGCGGACTTTACCGCAGTTTGCGGGCTTGGGGGTCCTTGAGTGGCTGTGAGGGTTAGAGGAATGCTCGTGGTGCGAGAGTTCGTAAAGTGCGTTAATCGAGCGTTTTTTCAGGTTCATGTGGTCGCGGTGTCATATTAATTTAACTTGTTTCTCTCTTTTTTTAGTAAGCTTAGTTCAAAACCAAACGTTTGACGAAGAGAAATATGACGACGACGACGACGACGACGACGACGACTAGGAAACAAAAATGGTTCTCTTCTCCTCTCTCCTCCTCTTCTTCTTTACGTCGAGCGAAAATAACGCTCTTTCTGCTCGTTTCCGGGACTCTCTCTGAGATGTTCTTTGTGAACGCAAACTGGCCGATTGTAAAGTATTCGAACGGCACGGTCGGGGTGAAGAACGATGGTGGCACAGTGAAAGTGCAGAGTAGCTACTTGGTTGTTGATGGGAATATGAACATCACCGGGGAATTATTCATACAGAATACGAATTTGATGCCGCCCAAGTGCATGCCTCCAGGTGGAGATAGGCTCATGTTTGACGGAGAGAATTGGTCGTGCGTTTGCGTCTCGAATATGTGGAGTGGCAGTTCATGTGACATACGGATTAAATTTACGCCAATTCCAGATGAAAATTTCTCTGAATTCGTAAAAGCATGCTTGGCCGAGGCCCCGAATACGGGCGAGTGTGATGTTTGGGCTTCTGATAATAATTACGGCACGATACCGAATTGGGATGTGAGTATGGTAACGGATATGACTTTTCCCTTCGGTGCGGAATTTGGAGAAGAGAACGATAGTGTATTCAATGCTGACATTTCAAATTGGAACACGTCTTCTGTCAAGAACATGGAACGCATGTTTTTCAGAGCTGCTACATTCAATCAAGACATTGGAAGGTGGGATACGTCGTCGGTAGAGAATATGAATAACATGTTTTATGAAGCATCTGCTTTTAACCAAGACATTGGAGAGTGGGATACGTCGTCGGTAAAAGATATGACATATACGTTTGGAAGTGCAACTGCTTTTAACCAAGACATCGGGGGTTGGAATACGTCGTCGGTAGAGTCTATGAATGGAATGTTTTTGCTTGCTACCGCTTTCAATCAAGACATTGGAGGTTGGGATGTGTCCTCTGTTCAAGTTATGCGGGCAATGTTCGCGGGTGCTACTACTTTCAACCAAGACATCAGCAGCTGGGATACATCATCGGCACGGGCTATGGATAGGATGTTCCAAGGAGCCACTAGTTTCAACCAAGATATTGGAAGCTGGGATGTCAGCAAAGTAACAGATATGCGGTATATGTTTACTGATGCTTCTTCATTCAGCGCAGACATTTCGTCGTGGAGCGGAGTGGGCGCAACAACCGAGCAAAACATGATGTTTGTCGGCGCAACTGCGTTCCGAGCCAAGTTTAATTGTACCAGTGCAGATAAAGGTCCCGCAAGTTCGTGCGTGTTGAAATAGTGAATCTTTCAATTGGGCGCGTACTACATACGAATTTAAAATACACATCATCAACAAGAGTTTACGATCGTGAGGAGTTTTTATGTCTCACTTTCTGTATAACACGCATGATGAAGTACATGGAAGGCGCGAGCGGCGAGGCCTTTTAAGAGGGAGTTTTGTAATTCTAAAACACGAAAACACGCATCGTCAACAACTCACACCACACTTGTCATTTACACGCGAGTCACAACCGTGCAACTTCAAGAAGAGAGAGAGAGATAAAAGATTTTAGCGGCAGCAGCGCACCGCGTCATCGCCAGAAGAAACGCCAAATTTGGCGTCGCCGTTGTTCGCCATGTCGTCGTTGAAGTCGTCGTCGTCGCTCGAACGGTAACGGTAATGAGTAAACGTCCATCGAGTCAAGCCTTCCAAAACGCCCGAGGAGGCTTTTCGAAACGCCCGAAAGGTGGTGATTATTCGTTCTTCTCGACGAGTTCAACGACTCGCTCTGAGAGCGGCGGCGGCGGCGGCGTCGACGAGAAACTTTTCGCGCTCTTCTCGCCTCGAATTGCATCGGCGAACGTCCGCGCCGTCTTGCGTTTGCTCGAGGATGAAAATTCGATTCCGTTCATCGCGCGGTACCGGAAAGAGCAAACGGGAAGTTTGAGCGAGGTGGATGTTAAAGCGATCGCGGACGCGCGCGAGAGAGAAGAGACGAAGGAGAAGACGAGAGGGAGGATTTTACGCGCGATCGAGGATTTGTTGTTGTCTTCTTCTTCGCTGACGACGACGACGAAGACGACGAAGACAACCGACGACGACGCGCGTGAAGGAGGACGAGAGAGGAAGAAAATAGAAGAGACGAGAGAAAAGATTGAACGGAGCGAAAGCTTAAGGGAGATGGAAGATTTGTGGCAAACGATTAAACCGGACGGGAAGACGAACACGCGCGCGGCAAAGGCGAGAGAGAGAGGTTTGGAGCCGTTGGCGGAGATGATCGCCAGGCGAGATTGGAACGTCGTCGCGCGCGCGAGAGAGGATAGGAAACGGTTACGCGAGACGGACGAGGAGGAGATTTGGAAAGGGGCGAGGGATATCTTGAGCGAGTGGGTCGGGAACGAGAGCGCGGTGAGAGAGTGCGCGAAAGAACAAATGGGGAGGTTTGGGAGAGTGACGTGCGCGAAAGTGTCGTCGTCGCAGGCGAGCAAGAAGACTAAGAAGGAAGGAGAGGATGAAGATGGAGCGAAGAGTACGAAGAGTCGCTTCGATAAGTTAACTCCGAAAGAACGCAGGGAACAGAAAGCGATGGAATCCGCGGAACGGTACGATAACTTTTCAGCTTCGGTGATGCACGTGAAACCGCACCAAATTTTAGCGATGAATCGCGCCGAGGCGAACGGGACTTTGCGAGTAAAATTAGAGTTGGATTACGCGAGACAAGTCGTTCCAGCCGCGGAGCGATTCATGCGCTCGTTTAAAAATACGGGGAGCGCGGGAGGAGACCCCCAACAACAGAGATACAACAAAATTTGCGAAGACCAAATAAAAATAGCCTGCGAAGAAGGCGTGAAACGGTTCGTTAAACCGTGGGCGGAGCGCGAAATGCGCGCGCAGTTGAAAGAAGAGGCGCTGAAACGCGCGTCTTTAGATTTCGCGGCAAACGTGAAAGCGTTGTTGTTGCAACCACCTCTGCGACCGCAAGGAACGGTTTTAGCTTTAGATCCCGGGTACAGAGCCGGATGTAAATGCGCCGTCGTCGATAAGATGGGCAACGTGTTAGAAACGTTCGTGTGTTATTTACACAAAGAGATGGAGATGAAAAAGAAAATAAAAGAGACGTGCGAACGACATAAAGTCTCCGTGATAGCCATCGGAGACGGCACCGCATCGAGAGAAACGGAAACGCTCGTGGCGAACTCGAACTTAAACATTGTTCCATGCGTCAATAATAGTGTTACTAAGAATGGTGATGCGAAAGCTTCTTCTTCTTCTTCTTCCGCGTTGCGAGGATGGGTCGTGACGTCTGAGTCTGGCGCGTCCATATACTCGGCCAGTGAAATTGCCACCAAAGAGCTCCCAAACTTGGACGTTTCCTTACGAGGCGCGGTATCCATCGCGCGAAGAGTTCAAGATCCTCTCGCGGAATTAGTGAAGATCGATCCCAAACACGTCGGCGTCGG
>Ga0181559_10005644_pt1 | contig 11932 bp, 9 predicted proteins | sample 011ome_21_FD_133752 | JGI IMG/M metagenome (GOLD analysis project Ga0181559, IMG submission 133752) | Coastal salt marsh microbial communities from the Groves Creek Marsh, Skidaway Island, Georgia - 011508AT metaG (megahit assembly) | ecosystem: Environmental > Aquatic > Marine > Intertidal zone...
GGAGGCCTACTATCCGCAAGCGCTGAAAGCGTTCATTACCCGCGGCATCGAACTCGAGTTGCTGGCACCCAATCTGGCAGAGTTTGACCTGGATTTATTGGGAGACGCGTTGCAGGCAGAGCGAGACCTGCAATTCACCTACCTTGGCCTGCAAACATTGTACGACCGCTACTTTATTCACAGCGATGAGGTGCGGTTCGAACTACCGCAGATCTTCTTTATGCGAGTCGCCATGGGATTGGCTACACGGGAAGACGACCCCAATACCCGCGCCATCGAATTCTATCGGCTCCTGTCGTCGTTTGACTACATGAGTTCGACGCCAACGCTGTTTAATTCGGGCACCCTGCGACCGCAGCTCAGCTCCTGTTACCTGACCACCGTGCCAGATGACCTTTTCGGTATTTATGGCGCTATTCAAGACAATGCCATGCTGTCCAAATTTGCCGGTGGTTTGGGTAATGACTGGACGCCGGTGAGGGCGCTGGGCGCTTACATCAAAGGGACCAACGGCAAGAGCCAGGGCATTGTTCCCTTTTTGAAAGTTGTTAATGACACGGCCGTGGCCGTTAATCAGGGGGGCAAGCGCAAAGGCGCCGTGTGTGCCTATCTGGAAACCTGGCACATGGATATTGAAGAATTTCTCGATCTGCGCAAGAACACCGGTGATGACCGGCGCCGCACCCATGATATGAACACCGCAAATTGGATACCCGATCTATTCATGAAGCGGGTTTTCGAAGATGGTGATTGGACGCTGTTCTCTCCCAACGACGTGCCCGATCTCCACGATCTTTACGGCACGGCCTTTGAGGAGCGCTATAAGCAATACGAGCAGATGGCTCAAGACGGCGAACTTAAACTGCACAAAACGCTGAAAGCACAAAACCTATGGCGCAAGATGCTGGGAATGATCTTTGAGACAGGGCACCCCTGGATGACCTTCAAGGACCCCTGCAACCTGCGTTCCCCACAGCAGCATTGCGGTGTCGTGCACTCGTCAAACCTGTGCACCGAAATCACGCTCAATACCAATTCAGAAGAAATCGCGGTCTGCAATCTCGGCTCGGTCAATCTGCCGCAACATATTGAAAACGGCGAGCTGAATTTGGACAAGCTCCGCAGTACCGTTCGTACCGCGATCCGCATGCTGGACAATGTGATCGACATCAACTACTACTCCGTTCCCCAAGCGGAGACCTCCAACTTCCGCCATCGCCCGATAGGCTTGGGTTTGATGGGCTTTCAGGATGCGTTGTATCGCATCGACGCACCCTACGGATCTGATGGCGCGGTCGCCTTCGCTGACCGATCCATGGAAGCGATCAGCTACTTTGCAATCGAAGCCTCAAGTGAGCTGGCCAGAGAGCGCGGCACCTACTCCTCCTACGACGGCTCGCTCTGGAGCAGGGGCATTTTCCCACTCGACTCACTCGAGATACTCATCGAGCAACGCGGTGAAAAGTATATCGATGTGAACCGAGATAAAACGCTGGACTGGGACGCCCTCAAGGCAAAAGTTGCAGCGGCTGGGATGCGCAACTCAAACGTCATGGCAATTGCCCCGACAGCAACCATTGCCAACATCACGGGCGTTTCACAATCAATTGAACCCACTTATCAAAACCTGTACGTGAAGTCGAACCTGTCGGGTGAGTTCACCGTGGTTAATCCCTATCTGGTCAAGGATCTTAAGAGCCGCGACCTCTGGGACAAGGTCATGGTCAATGACCTGAAATACTTCGACGGTAGCGTGCAAAGTATTGACCGCATTCCGGCAGACCTCAAAGCCAAATACGCCACGGCGTTCGAAATAGAGCCGCGTTGGTTGGTAGATAGCGCCAGCCGTCGCCAGAAATGGATTGATCAAGCCCAATCGCTCAATCTTTATATCAACAATGCGAGCGGAAAAAAGCTCGACGTAACCTATCGTATGGCCTGGTATAGCGGCCTTAAAACGACCTATTACCTGCGGTCGCTGGCCGCAACCGGAACCGAAAAATCAACCGTTAGCACGGGCAATTTGAACGCGGTATCCAGCGCCACCGAAACACCACAACCGGCGCCGGTACCACAAGCCTGCTCGCTGGACGACCCAGATTGCGAAGCCTGTCAATAAGGGCGCGCTGTAAAAGGAGACGAAGCACAATGCTTACTTGGGAAGATTACAATCAGGACGACACCGCTGCGTCAGCGCCAGAGCCGGCAGTCGTCGCTGCCGCTGCAGTGGCGCAACGCGTCATCGATGAGCCGACTGAACCCGCAGCGGAAGCAACCGTAGCCGTAGCCGAACCCTCACCGGAAGCAATGCAGGCCGCGGAAACGGCTATCGCCAATATGGATACGTCTGCTGGCGTCGAGGAATTGGAGATAGGTGCATCACGCGTCTCGGTAGATGAGAAAGCGATGATTAACTGCCGTGCTGATCTCAACCAGCTGGTGCCCTTCAAGTATGACTGGGCCTGGCAGAAGTACCTTGATGGCTGCGCTAATCACTGGATGCCGCAGGAAATTAACATGACGGCTGACGTTGCGACCTGGCGCAGCAAAGATGGCCTAAGTGAGGACGAGCGCCGTATTATCATGCGCTCTCTGGGTTATTTTTCTACCGCCGATTCGCTGGTAGCCAACAATCTCGTGTTGGGTATTTATCGGCTGGTGACCAATCCTGAGTGTCGGCAGTACCTGCTCCGACAGGCCTTCGAGGAGGCCATACACACTCACGCCTACCAGTACTGCATTGAGTCACTGGGCATGGACGAGGGCGAAGTTTTTAATATGTATCGCGAGGTGCCCTCTGTCGCTAAAAAAGCGGCCTGGTCCATTAGCCATACCCACATACTGTCAGACCCCAATTTCAACACGGGCACGTTGGAAGCCGATCAACAGTTACTGCGGAACCTGATCGGCTTTTATGCTGTCACCGAGGGTATTTTCTTCTACTGCGGATTTACCCAAATCCTATCGATGGGGCGACGCAATAAAATGACCGGGGTTGCTGAGCAGTTCCAGTACATCTTGCGTGATGAATCGATGCACCTGAACTTTGGTATCGATGTGATTAACCAGATCAAACTGGAAAATCCGAGGCTCTGGACGCCCGAATTCAAGGAAGAGGTCACGCAAATGATTCTCGAGGGCACAGCAATCGAGATCGAATATGCGCGCGATACGATGCCCCGGGGTGTGCTGGGTATGAACGCCTCCATGATGGAAGAGTATTTGCACTTTATTGCCAACCGTAGGCTGACCCAGCTGGGTTTAGCCGAACAGTTCCCCGGAGCGCTGAACCCGTTCCCCTGGATGTCAGAGATCATGGATCTGCGAAAGGAGAAGAATTTCTTCGAGACGCGAGTGATCGAGTACCAAACCGGCGGCGCCCTTAACTGGGATTAATCAACCAAATCGGTTGCGAGGGCGCTACGGCGCCCTTTTTTTATTGCTGGAACACCGGGGTGTTGTCGTTTAGCTTGACATGCTATTCATTCTGACTCTGTTGGGGCGCTACACTCGCCCACTAAATGAAGGAGTAAGCCTATGTCACTTTGGGACCGCATTGATGCCGAGAGTAAACCTCCACTGGAGGCGCTATGGAAGGCCATGCCGGGAGGATTCAACAGCATCTCCGATATCGTCGCCCGCCGCGCTGCTATGTCTGCATCCCGCGCCGCGATCCCCAAGGGCAGCTTCCCCCAACTTCAAGTTGCGGAATACCAGTACCCTGGGCCGGAGAGTGAACTCACACTGAGGCTATACCGTCCCAAAACCGTAATCGCGCCTTCACCGGGACTCATTTATATTCATGGCGGCGGCATGATCATGGGTGATCTCGAGAGCCAGGACGAAAACATGTGCCAGGCGGCGACCGAACTCGGCATGCCTATTGCCTCCATCGACTATCGCAAGGCACCGGAACACCCCTACCCCGCCGCCCCGGAAGACTGCTACGCGGGCGTCAGCTGGGTATTCGAAAACGCTGCTGATTTGGGCATGGATGCCAACAACATCGGTCTCATGGGGGCCTCAGCCGGTGGCGGTTTGGCATTGGCCGTAGCGCTGATGCTCAGAGATCGTCAGGGCCCATCACTCAAATACTTGTTGCCAATTTACCCCATGATCGATGATCGTCACGAGACCAACTCCTCCAACGAGGTATTGGATATCGGTATCTGGGATCGAGCAGGCTCTATAGAAGCCTGGGGCTGGTATCTGGGCGATGCGGCGCCAGACGCCTACGCAGCGCCTGCTCGGGCAGAGGATCTGTCGAATCTCCCACCCACCTATATTGACGTCGGCGACCTCGATCTTTTTCGCGATGAGGACATCGTGATAGCGCAGCGCCTCTCAGCGGCAGGGGTGTCCGTTGAATTTCATCTCTGGACTGGCGCGTATCACGCCTCAGAACTATTCGCCCCTGATGCACGCCTCAGCCAGCAGATTTGGGCCACGCGTTATAGGGCGATAAGACGTATGGCGGCGTTGGCTTCATAGCCACATTAGTTTGCTTCTTCAAGTGAAGTCGCCGGTCATTGGGGGTAATTCCCTGCCTGACCTGGGGCTGATAGAGTGCTGTGAATTGACCCAGACGAAGGGAATTGAATGATGCAAAAAGGCCACTGCCTGTGCGGCGAAGTTCAGTATCAGTTTGACGAAACGCAAGTGGGTTTGGGGCTGCATTGTCACTGCAAGGACTGTCAGCGCGTTACCGGCTCAGGCAAAGCGACGGTCATTATGTTCCCGCAGGACGCAGTCTCAATCTCCGGTGAATATAAAACTTACGCTTCGCTAGGCTTCGAGGGCTCGCACGTCAACCGGGGGTTTTGCCCCAACTGCGGCAGCCAGATGTTCACCTTCGTGGACGAAATTCCCGGTCAGGTGTTCATTAAAGCCGGCGGGATGGAGGATACCAGTTGGCTGTCAGTTGCCATGACCTGCTGGACCAGCACGGCGCGGGATTGGCTACCCGCGGATGGTGATACGGCCTGTTTCGAGATGAATCCCCAGGTCTAAACCCCGCAAGATGGGTGGTGCTCAAACTCATACATCGGTTCCAATCAGCGTGTTCCGCAATTGAGTAGAGAACCTGAGTCGGACGGCGGTAGAATTGAACGCCCGTTCGATGCTGGCGCATTTGCATTCGCCAGCTTGGTTCCGCGACGCACTCTGGGCGTGACAATCGGGTACGAGTTCTAACCTCCCTATACCCATTCAAGAAGCCACCCTCGGGTGGCTTTTTTATGCACGATCAGACAATCTGGCCGACTATCGGATCCGACAATAAGGACAAAAACCATGATGCAGGCTGTTGTATTAGCGAGGCGGCCCTTGGGTAATCCCGTCGAGGCTGATTTTGCTTTGGTCGAAGCGCCCCTTCCAGAAGTCACCGACGGGACTTTTCTCACCCACAACAGCTTTATCTCGCTGGACGCGGGATTCCGCAATTGGATGAACGAAGATTCAGGCGACGACGTGCTACCCGCTATGGCTTTAAATGAACCGGTGATGGGACTGGTGCTCGCCAATGTCATTGACTCGAAACACTCAGATTATGCCGTAGGCGATAAGCTGATGGCGCGCTTTGCCTGGCAGACCCATAGCCTGAGCGATGGTACCGACTTCATCGCCCGCCTCCCTGACGAGTTGGAGTTCAATCCCAGCGCCTACATGGGCGTGCTAGGTGATACCGGAATGTCCGCCTACTTTGGCATCACCGATATTGCCAAACCCACCGCTGATGACTGCGTTTTAATCAGCGGGGCCGGCGGTGCAGTGGGCACGATTGCGGGTCAGATCGCCAAACTTTCGGGTGCTCGCGTCGTGGGCATTGTCGGGTCACAGAAAAAAGCCGACTGGCTATGCCAAACATTGGGTTATGACGCTGCCGTATTACGATCTGGCGACACGCCGCTAGCGGAAGCGATTCAAGCGGCCTGCCCCGATGGCGTAGATGTGTTTTTTGATAACGTCGGCGGGCAAACGCTGGAAGCCGCTATCAGCAGCATGAACCATCGGGGCCGCCTGGTGCTATGCGGTGCGATCTCGGGATACGGCGTCACACCTCATGCCCCCAGTAACCTCTTTGAGCTAATTACCAAGGAACTCTCAGTCGAAGGCTTTATGACGCACTTTCGGCACGATCGCTACGACGAGGCTCGCGAGCAGCTCTCTGCTTGGCTTCGCGAGGGTGCCATTCAATCTCCTGAGCATCGTCTCGTGGGCATCAAAAACGTCGGCAAAGCCTTTGCAGATCTATTTGCTGGGGAGAACTTCGGCAAAACCATCGTTGAATTATGAGGCGAATATTGCGCATCGCGTCCTAGTTGTCAGGCGCACCCGCCAAAACCCAGTTGGCAAATTGTTCCTGCACTGACTTGGGCAAGGCTGGCTGGTGCATCGGCATACGGGTGCCAGAACCACCCACCGAGCGGTGACTACCCCTCAGTTTATGCATTAGGTAGCTGGATTCGGGGTCGCCAGCCGCGACACGCTGAAATCCGACCACGCCGAGTGCGTCCCGGGAAACGAGATCTGCCCAAGCCTTATCTGGCGTCAACGCCATACCCCCGGGCTCTTTGCCCGTCATGTGACACACCGCACACCGCGCTTTCAACACGGGTAGCAGGTCAGACTCAAACGAGACGGGCACACCCTCCTCGGCCCCACTTGTGATCGGAGCAATAAACAACGCTACCGCCAGCCATCGCTTCGATCGGATGGTCACGCTGCGTTGGACTCGCTCAATGCATGCTTTGCCGCAATGTAGCCGTAGGTAATCGCTGGGCCGATCGTGCCGCCGGCGCCCGCATAAGCGTTCCGAGTCGGCGCACATATGCAGTTTCCTGCGCCATACAAACCGCGAATGGGCTGATCCATTTCATCTACGACACGCGCGTGGGCATCGGTCATAGGCCCACCATTGGTATCAAGCAATCCCGGCGCGAGGATAATCGCGAAGTACGGACCTGCTTCCGCGAGCGGGTGCATCGTCGAGTTGGGATAGGGATTCTCGCCGTGGGCCTCGGTGTACTCGAACAGGCCCCACAGTCGATGCCACGCCACATCGTAGGGTTGGTCGCCCCGATCAAAATCGGGGTCTTTACCCGCCACAGCATACCCGTTGAACTGTGCCACTGCAGCCGCCATGTTCTGATCAAAGTCGTCATCCAAGCTGTAGCCGCCGATTCGATCCGACAGCGCCGCCACCCGCGCGCGAATATTGCTAGCGAGCTCCGCCAAACTTGCCCCACCGATCACATACTGCTCGTCCGGCGTGATGGGGGGTTGCCCATTGTCCTCGCTGACCAGTGTTGCCGTGCGCTGATCGTAGATCATGAACTGGAACTCATTGGGAAATTCCGCACGATTCGGATCAAAGGTACTGTGACTGCGGCTGCGATCGTTATAGTTGCGGTGCTCGTTCACGAAACGTTTGCCGTAACGGTTCACCAACAACATCGAATCGCCGGGCGGTACGAACATACCGGTCCCCACGGAACGGTTCTCAAGGGCGTCTTCCAGCACCACAGCACACCGCCAGGCGCCGTGCATATTGCCCATGCGGGCACCAACTTTCTGCGCCATGGGAACAAAATCGCCCTGCGCTGACAGCTGCGCGCATGAGCCGTAGGCAAAGACTTCGTGAAAGCGCTGCAGCATGTCTGTGTTGTGAGCAAACCCACCGGTACCCATGATGACCGCTTTGCGCGCGCGAATGCGAACCGGGCCAGCAACTGCTTGCGCCGCGACACCGACCACGGCGCCCTCCGCATCAGTTAACAGCTCAGACACCCCGTGTTCCTTCAGGATCGGCACGTTGCGAGCCTGCAGGTAGGCTGCCATCTGCTCGATCATGCCCCAACCCCAGCAGAAGGTCCCTTCGTTGTCGGTCGCCGCCAAGGGGCGCCCCGTGGGCGTTTTGTTTTCCGGCACGTGAGAGAGGTAATCCACTGCAGCCTCATCCAGCGCCCACATGCGCCATTCTTTTAATTGGAAGATGCCGTGCTGCCGAATGTAATCCACGGCTTCAGAGCCCTGATCATAAAAAGCGGCAATCCGCTCATAGTCGAGCTCGGACAAACCGAACTGCGGCGCGGTCGGCGAATACAGGGTCGGGAACGCATATCGGCACAAAAACTGGATGCAGTCCTCGCGCTTGTCTTCGATACCACGCGCTTTCAAGCCATAGTGGTTCGGTATCCAGAATACTGCCCCTGACTTGGCCGTCGTGCCACCCAGAACCGGTGCCTTCTCCAACACAATGACTTCGGCGCCCTCTGTCACGGCGGTCGTTGCCGCTGACATGGCGGCGGCCCCAGAACCCACGCAGACGACATCCGTCTCTAGGTCCCAATGCTCGACGCCAGCTAAATCAGTAGCGCGACTCTTGGCACCCAGCGATAGCGCAGCACTGCCCGCCAAGACACCACCGAGCGCCTGGCGGCGCGAAATTTTTTTCTGGTCAGTCATATCGTCCCCGGCACTATTCGCTATTGATGAATCGTGGCAGTGCGGCTCACTTAACCATCCAATGTCACTTTAATCGGCAGGGTATCAAGGCCCATGGTCGTGCCGCCGTGCCCGGTAACAGCCTCCTCTGACACGAGCTCAAGCGATGCAACGCGCTCGAAAAAGGCCTCCATGACGACCCGAACTTCCATTTTGGCAACGTGCAAGCCGATGCATTTGTGCGCGCCCGCGCCAAACGCGTGATGTTGATTGCGCTCTTTTTTACTGCGATCGGCATTAAAGGTATCCGGGTCAGCAAAGGTCCTGGCGTCACGGTCGGTCACAAAGCTCGGGATCACGATGTTGTCGCCGGTCCGAAACTGTACGCCGTGAAATTCGGTATCTCTTTCACAGATACGATTCAGATTGATAAACGCATGCATGCGCAAAAATTCGTCGACGGAATCAGCGATTTTGCCGCGATCTTCCTTCAGCTCATCAAACAGGCCGCGATCTCGAGCAAGATGGCGCATGATAAAGCTGAGCATCGTCGCGACCGTATCGATACTGGCAAGAAATAAGAGGTAGCAGATGGCATGCACCTCCTCGACGGAGAGTTTTTCTCCCTCGACGTCGACATCAAGCAGCATACCTACGATATCGTCCTTCGGGTGCTCAACGTGCTGTTGCACAACTTCAAACAAGTAGCCGCCAATCTTCTCTCCGCAGGCAACGCGCTCTTCCATGGTCGGTGCGCGATAAAAACCCGTCTCCCATGCGTAGAACTCGTCTAGACGTTCAGGCTCCAACCCCAGTTGGCGAACGAACAGCCCCATTGAGATGGGTTTAGCGGCTTTCCATAAGAAGTCGAATTCACCCGTGGGCAATATCTCATCAAGCACCTCAGCGGCGAGGGCCTCGGCGCCCGTCTGCAGACGTGCAACGGCTGAGGGTTCAAAAATGGGAAGTAACAGACGTCGGTAACGCCGGTGTTCATGCGCATCGCTCTCCAAAGGGATCAGTCTGGGACGCTGCTCCATGTTGGCGGGTATGCCGATCGGAAAAGAGCCAAACACTTCGGCGTTGCTGAGTATTTCCCGCGCGAGTTCGTGGGAGGTCACCAGCCAGTGGCCACCATTATGCGGTGTATAAACGATGTCCCGCGGATCTTTAACCAGTGAGTCGAGGAACAGTTGCTGGGGGTCCGCAAAAAACCCGCTGTCTCCAACGATATCAAAATCACTCTGCAGCGCCTCGGGCACCTGATTCAGTTGTGTCGGCATTGTTTAATCCAGTCTCACCAGGCATTTCCCGCGAGAAGCGCCGTGCATCATGTCGCAAAAGGCTTGGGGGGTTTGTTCGATGCCCTCGTAGACCGCATCAACACTGACCAAAGCGCCGTTCTGCAGACGCTTTTGCAGATCCTCCGCGATCCGCGGAAACGAGTCAAAATAGTCTGAGAACATAAAACCCTCCATCCGGGCGCGTTTGGTGATCAACTCCCAGCTATTGGTCAGCGGCTGAACGGCACCCTCGTATTGAGAGATCGCGCCACACAATACCAGTCGCGCCTGCTCCTTCAGCTGACCCATGACGATATCGAGCGCCTCACCGCCCACATTGTCAAAGAAGATATCGACGCCTTCGGGGCAGGCTTCGCGCAAAGCCACCGCGAGATCCGGTTGGGTTTCTCGGTCAATTACCCGATCGTAGCCCACCTCTCTCTCCAACCAATTCGCTTTGTCACGGGTACTGGTCAAGCCAATCACCCGACACCCCTCAGCCTTGGCGAGTTGCCCCACCACCGTTCCCACGGCGCCGCCCGCGGCACTGACCACCACAGTATCGCCGGATTTTGGCTGTCCGATCTCAAACAATCCGATCCACGCCGTCATGCCTGTGGGACCCAGGATGCCCATGTACTGATGAAGGGGAGTGCTGCTGTCCACCTCGAGCGGCGAGCACAGATCGCTGCCATCCAGCACGCTGTGCTCCTCCCAGGCAGTCCGCGCACTGACCAGCGTCCCGACAGCATAGTCCGGGTGATCAGACTCAATCACTTCTCCCAGAACAATGCTTTGCACCGGATCACCAATCTGCATACCAGTGAGGTAGTTGTCACCGGCGCCAGCGGTCATCCATTGCCGAAACCCCGCGTCCAGAGACAGAACATGATTACGCGTGCGGAAATGCCCCTCGGGCAATGCCGCCTCGGGCACCTCTACCACCGCGAAATCGGCTTCCGTAACCGCGCCCTCAGGATGCCTCGCCAACACCACAGCGCGGCTCATGGGACGGCGACCTCGATCATGCCGTCGACCACCCGCGCCTCATACGTGGGTAGCGCCTCTCTGGTGAGTTGCCCCATGGGCGTCCCATCGCGCAGATCAAACCGGACACCGTGTAGCGGGCAGGAAATAAAACAGCCACGAATACGGCCGCCCTCGAGTTCTGCCTCTTGATGTGTGCAGCGGTTTTCAACCGCATACAAGGCGCCGCCTGCTCGGCACACCAATACCTTTTGGCCACTGATTGTCACTGCGCGACTGTCGTTGTCAGACAGTTCGGCATCGGCGAATGCGGGCTGAAAATCCGTCACAAACCTCTCCTACTGGTGTGTCTTTATCTGGGTCGGACTAGTACGCCCGGATGCAAATGTTAGCACCCGCGTCCGCGAAAAAAACCATCTTGCTTGCTTATTTTCTGAGCGCTCGCTAGGCTCCGGTCATCATTCAACAAGTGCATCGAGGTCAGCATGAGCCACGAAAATAAGCAGCAATGGATTTTGGCCAAGCGCCCAGAGGGCATGCCGGACGACTCCGAAGTCATCTTGCAAGACGCGCCGATTCCAAACACTGGCGCGGGTATGCTGTTGGTGAAAAACCACTACATTTCGCTGGACCCCGCTATCCGCGGCTGGATGTCTGACATCCCTAATTACTTACCCCCCATCCCCATCGGTGATCCGGTTCGGGCGACCGTAGTGGGGGAAGTCCTCGAGAGCGGCGCCGATCACATCAAACCGGGCGACTATGTCTTTGGTCTAGGTGGCTGGGAAACACACAGCACCATACCGGTCGATTTCTGTACCAAGGTGCCTGAAGACAACACATTCCCACTGCATTACTACGTGAACATTTTGGGCGCGGTAGGGCTAACACCCTACTTCGCTATCGCCGATGTCGGTGAGGCCCAAGCGGGACAAACCATGCTGATGAGCGCCGCCGCTGGGGCCGTGGGCTCTGTTGGAGGTCAAATTGCAAAGCTCATGGGACTTAAGGTTGTGGGCATCGCCGGCACCGAAGAAAAATGCCGCTGGGTTGTTGATGAACTGGGTTTCGATGATTGCATCAACTACCGCACCGCGGGGGATATGGAAGCGGCGATCCGCGCCGCCTGCCCCGAAGGGATCGACTTCTATTTTGATAACGTGGGGGGTGAGATTCTCGATGCCGCACTGCTGAACATGAACAAGGACTCGACGCTA